>Ga0209063_1001091_pt1 | contig 14821 bp, 10 predicted proteins | sample KloWWTmeKNB19Kit_FD_187177 | JGI IMG/M metagenome (GOLD analysis project Ga0209063, IMG submission 187177) | Active sludge microbial communities from Klosterneuburg, Austria, studying microevolution and ecology of nitrifiers - Klosterneuburg... | ecosystem: Engineered > WWTP > Aerobic digester >...
CAAACTCCCACCACCATTTGTAAGGTAAGCTACCAGAAAAAGGAGTAACATCCGAAAACTGAATAGGCGAATTTGTGCAAAGTGTTGTTGCAAAATTAAAATCAGCAACAGGAGGTGATGTTACAGTTAATGGGAACTCATAAGTCTGTGAATTTCCACATCCTTCATTTGAAGTGCGATAAGCTGTAATAGTTATTGTATAAACTCCCGGAGTAATAAATGAAAAACTTCCCGGTACGGAGTACCAAGCTACATTTTTCCCATTTCTGATATTAACGGAATCTGGTAAAACCAGTGGTGAACCATATTGTATATAAGGAAAGCTGGCCGGAATCATTGCACTTACATTGCTACAATCCCATCTGATGGAGTCGTAGCGAATAGTAGTTGGAGGTGTCCCATTTGTTTCATCAGGTAAATAAATCTTGAATTGAAAGGGAGATCCTGTGCAGGCATTGGGAAAAGATTCAATTCCAAATTCATTATTAATTTCAAGAGCGCTATTAAGGTCTTTTACATTGGTACCAGCAGAATAGGCATAAGACTCATACTGTCCTTGCTGAAATCCATAACAAATGGCATTAAAACCTGTGTCAGCTGAAATACGATGTGATCCTGATAAAGCCGGCGTAAATTGATGTTGTAAATAAGAAAATCCAGGAATATTAAAAGCAGGTTGAAATGGCGTGGATGGAATTGCTCCATCTATTCTAAAGCTACCTGCTGACACAGTTGGAATAAGCACATTAATCCATTGCCGGTTAATATTTTGTTGTGTAGAGGTAAAAATGGTGATGTCTTTAATATTTTGTTCAATTGGATTGAGAACTACCATATCCGGGTCTCCATTATTTGAACCGGAGCAATCACGACACTGCGCATATTCAATTACTGAAATAGGTTTATCTGCTGTTATACTAGTAGGAGTAGTTAAAGTAACAGGTGTAAGATCAAAAGGATTTAAGCTTCCTGAGTAAACCTGCCCCGCATTTAATGTAGCAACCAACATACCGTTCATTAAGACCTGTGTATTGTCTTCTGAAGCCATGATTCTGTATGGATTACCATTAGTGTAATCTCCAAAAGGAATAAAACCAAAGTTTTTGCCCCAGGTAGAAATAGGATACATCTGTTGGAATAAAGGATCATAAGATGTAGTTCCGGGAGAACAGGTTTTTGTAAAAATTGTAGCTGCAGAACTTCCAGAAAAAACTGCGATAGGAAGACATGTTCCGCCGGAGCCAGCCACTGATTCAATAAGGGTACCAGTTACATCTGTGGTAGCCTGGTATTGATACATATCACCCGCATTTGTAAAATTGATACTAAAAGGTGTTCCTGCAATACCATCAGAAAATGGAGTTACTTTAACCTGAGTAAGAGGACGGGTTGAAATAATTTGAAATTGAGAACGTGAGTTTTGACCTCCTGATGAAGTAGCGGAATAAGTAAAACTGGCAGCACGATATTTTTTACCCAAAACATTAGAAGGTAATAATAATGTAGCTGCACTTCGGGCATTTCCATATTGTTGAGCATAGGCAACAACTGGAGGCTGACCTGTATTGACACTTAATTTTAATGATTTTTGGATAATTGTTCCGGATTCGGCATTGCTTATATGAGCCAGACTATGTGGAATATTAACAGAAGTAATGCCATTTGCTGGCACACTCCAGTTTGCAGAAAATGAGCCATTAGTCATCGTAATGGTGCCTGAACTTGCCTGGTCGGATGTAATCCAGATACTCATGCTACCATTGGCCCCTGAAGGAATATGGTTTGGGAAACAAAACCAGAACTCCTTGCCTTTATTTGAAAAATCCTGAGCAGTTGAATCCTTACAAGTAATAAGGATAAGCAATAGGGCGGTAAAAAAGTGAATACTTCTTTTCATTTGAGAACAATAACCTTGTTATGAATGAGGGAACGAATTTAAGTAATTGAAAGGACAAAAAATACATTCATTGCCAACCGAAAGCACATTTAAGAAATGGAAGTAAACAGATAGGCAATTATTATTTTGATATAGTTCAGAACTCAGGGGATTACTGACAAATTTTTGAAATCAGACGATTTTAGAAGTCAAAACAGAGTTCATTTTCTTCATTCATATTGAAAGAAAAAAAGCTAAATAGCTATTTTATATTATGTAAAATTCATATGCCATGAAGTATTAAATGTTTTTTAATAAACAATCAACATACTTTATTCATTATCAATTAAATATAGAGAATAATTTATGTAAAATAATTGTCTTATAAATTTTCAAAATTATACTAATAATGCTAATAATATTTAAATATTATTATTTAAATAACTACTTATAATAAATTGATTTACAATATTATATTTTCTATTTTTCATAATCATTTAATTAGTATTTAATTTCACCCATATTTAATTAAATAAACTAACATATTTAGCTACAATTAATTGAATTTGAAATGCTTTTTTTAGAACGGATTGTTTGATTTTTAAATATTTTAAGAAATGAGCTACAACATTTCTGCTAATTTTCAGCATCAATAATTTATGAAACCTGCTCCTTTCCTACCCTTTGTTTTGGCTGTATTTGTTGCAGTATCTGCTTTGAGCTGCAAAAACTTTAAAACCCCTGAATTAAAAGGAATTGAAAAGCTGAATATTGAAAAAATGGGGATTAAAGAATCAATTGTTCATTTGAAAGTACATTATTTTAATGCCAATAATTTCGGGGTGAAACTTAAAAAGGCTGAAGGCAATGCCTGGATTGATGGCAAGGCTCTTGGACATTTTACCATGGACTCGCTAATAAAAATTGGGCCTAAATCTGATTTTTGGATTCCTGTAAAATTGAAGTTAGATATGAGCCATTTTGTTGAAAATATGGCAGCTGCTTTTTTGGGCAAACAAGTTATGCTAAAAATTAATGGAACAGCAAGAGTAGGAAAAGGATTTTTATTTATGAATTATCCTTTAGAATACGAAGGAAAACAAAGTCTGGAATCGTGGCTGAAATAGCCAATTGAATTCGCTTTCTGAAATACAAATGCAAGCCTCTACCCTTTATCTGATACGGCGGCTGCAGACATATATTCCCTGTTAAGTCTTGCGATATTTTCAATTGAAATGCCTTTTGGACATACCGCTTCGCAAGCACCGGTATTGGTACATGAACCAAATCCTTCTTTGTCCATTTGAGCTACCATTGCCAGTGCTCTCGATTTTCTTTCGGGTGCACCTTGTGGAAGCAAGGCCAGATGCGAAGCTTTGGCAGAAAGAAATAACATGGCAGAGGAATTTTTGCAGGCTGCTACACAGGCACCACAACCTATACAGGCCGCAGCTGCAAATGCTGCATCTGCTCTATCCTTTTCAATTGGAATTGCATTGGCATCAACTGGGCTGCCAGTATTCACTGAAATATAGCCACCAGCCTGAATGATACGGTCAAATGAAGAACGATCAACTATTAAATCCTTAATAACTGGAAAAGCATTTGCTCTCCAGGGTTCTACAACTATTGTGTCACCATCTTTATATGCACGCATGTGTAACTGACAAACTGTATTATTTTGCCAGGGGCCATGAGGCCTTCCATTAATATACATAGAACACATGCCACAAATACCTTCACGGCAATCGTGATCAAATGCAATCGGCTCTTTGCCTTCTTGGATGAGGTCTTCATTCAACACATCAATCATTTCCAGAAAAGACATTTCTGACGAAACGTTTTTTACCTGATAAGTCTGAAATCCGCCTCTGTCTTCTGAATTTTTTTGTCTCCACACTTTTAATGTGAGGTTCATATTATAATTCTCCATAAGTGCTATTTGCTCTCTGTTATTAATTGATTTTTCATTTGGCTATTCCAATATCTTATTTATAACTACGTTGTGTTGGTTTAGCTATTTCAAATACCAGTTCTTCTTTGTGCATATCCCATTTACTTTCAGATTTATATTCCCATGCTGACACAAAAGTAAAATTGGCATCATCTCTTTTTGCCTCACCTTCTTCTGTCTGGCTTTCTTCACGAAAATGACCTCCACAACTTTCTTTACGATATAATGCATCTTTGCACATAAGTTCACCTAGTTCCATAAAATCAGCAACACGACCAGCTTTATCTAACTCTGGATTCATTTCATTAATAATACCCGGAATTCTTAAATCACTCCAAAACTCTTTTTTTAGTTCCTGAATTTCTGTGATTGCTTCATTCAATCCTTTTTCATTTCTTGCCATACCGCATTTTTCCCACATAATCTTTCCCAATCTCTTATGAAAACTTTCAACTGATTTACTTCCCTTAATATTCATCAACCGGCTGATTCTTTCACTTACTGCTTTTTCAGCAACTTCAAAAGCTTCATGTGTAGTTGGTATCGGCTTTATAGCTATTTCATCAGCCAGATAGTTGCCAATGGTGTAAGGGATTACAAAATATCCGTCTGCCAACCCCTGCATCAATGCTGATGCTCCTAATCTGTTAGCTCCATGATCGCTAAAATTGGCTTCACCCAAAGCATACAATCCCTTTACATTCGTCATCAACTCATAATCTACCCACAACCCTCCCATAGTATAATGAACTGCAGGATAAATTCGCATCGGTACTTCATAAGGATTTTCGCCTGTTATTTTCTCATACATATCAAACAGGTTGCCATATTCTTCTCTAACCACATCTTTTCCCAATCTTTCTAAAGTGGCTTCATCCGGATTTTCAATTCCATGTTTACTGGCTTCTGTTCTTCCATATTTGTTTATCAGATTGTATCTGAAGTCAAGATAAACAGCCTGCTTAGTAGTTCCTACTCCATAACCCGCATCGCATCTTTCTTTAGCAGCTCTTGAAGCAACATCTCGTGGAACCAGATTACCATAAGCAGGGTAACGGCGTTCCAGATAATAATCTCTATCTTCTTCCGGTATATCTACCGCCTTACGATTATCATCCTTTTTCTTTGGCACCCAGATTCGACCATCATTTCTCAATGATTCGGACATTAATGTGAGCTTGCTTTGATGTTCACCGCTTACTGGAATACAGGTAGGATGAATTTGTGTATAACAAGGATTACCAAAAAAGGCGCCCTTTAAATGTGCTTTCCAAGCAGCGGTTACATTACTTCCCATTGCATTGGTAGAAAGATAAAATACATTACCATATCCGCCGGAGCAAAGTAAAATGGCATGTCCAAAATGTCTTTCCAGTTCACCTGTTACCAGATTACGTGCAATTATACCTCTTGCTTTGCCATCAATTATTACAACATCCAGCATCTCATGTCGTGAATATTGCTTTACATTACCAAGTGCGATTTGTCTTTCTTGTGCCTGATAGGCACCAATCAATAATTGCTGACCAGTTTGTCCGGCTGCATAAAAAGTTCTTTTAACCTGTACACCACCAAATGAGCGATTATTCAACATGCCACCATATTCTCTTGCAAAAGGTACTCCCTGAGCGACACATTGATCAATTATATTTGCGCTAACCTCTGCAAGGCGATGTACGTTGGCTTCTCTTGAACGATAATCACCACCTTTAATAGTGTCATAAAACAAACGGAAAACAGAATCTCCGTCATTTTGATAATTTTTTGCTGCATTGATACCACCCTGTGCGGCTATACTGTGAGCCCTTCGGGGAGAATCCTGAAAACAAAATGATTTTACCTTATACCCCAACTCGCCTAATGAAGCTGCTGCAGAAGCACCGGCAAGTCCGGTACCTATTACAATGACTTCCATTTTACGTTTGTTCGCAGGGTTGACAAGTTTACAATGTCCTTTATAAAAAGTCCATTTGTCATCTAAATGTCCTGATGGAATTTTTGAATCAAGCATAACCACTGGTGATTATAATGAAATAAGAGTTTTATTTTATCCAGCCTAAGTAAAAACTAATGGGCATCAACGCAAATACCAAAGGGACAATAATAGAAAATCCAACGCCCAGTGCATTCAGCATTTTTAAATATTTTTTATTTGTCACCCCTATAGTTCTGAAGGCGCTTTGGAAACCATGCATCAAATGCCAGGCTAATGAAATGCAACCCACTACATACACAATAACAACCCACAGCTCCTGAAAGGTTATTTGCATTCTTTCGTAAAGGTTAATCTCTTCACCCAGCAACCAACCCTGATTGCTTCTATTGGGAATCCAAAAATGAGATAAGTGAATGATTAAAAAGATAAGAATTAAAGTACCCAGCAAACCCATGCTGCGGCTATACCATTTACTTCCCTTGTTGCCCATTGCGACTGCATACCCAATCTTCCGGGTTTTTCTATTTTGAATTTCAAGCATTATGCCTTGAACAATATGTAAAACGAAGCCCAACATCAACCCTACTTCAATGATTCGGATTACTACAGTAGAGCCCATAAAATGTGCACCGGCATTAAACATAATGCCACCATCATTTGCCCAAATACAAGCATTAAGACCTGCATGAATTATCAAAAATGAAATTAAAAACAAACCCGTCAAAGCCATGATCCACTTTTTGCCAACAGAGGAATTGAAAATTTCAGACCATTTCATAAGCGTAGTTGTAAGAATCAGAATTTTTGCAAATTTACTGTACTATGGTCAAAGTTATAATAAAACTTTAATCATTGTTTCTATAAATATTATTCTGTAAGACGGCCACTCAATTCATTGTATATTTTTTTAAACAAATGAAAAGGTTTGTAGGTTCTCCAGTTTTCAAGTTCCATTAATTCAACATATCTATTCAGTTTTGCCATTCGAAAATCATGCTGTGTCTGTATTGGCATATTTATACAAATCACCCAGCCATTTTCATCTATCAACTCTTCGTATAATTCCTCATAATAGTCTTTTGTATCATTATGAAAGTTCAAAACATTTTCGCTAATGAGGATAAATTTATAAATTTTTTGTTCCATAAATTTCTCCAGTACTTCTCTTTTTAAGTTCATAATGTCGTTCTCAATGGCATCATTCCACTCCCCTATCAATTCAATAATAGCATATTGTTCTTCATAATCAGCTAAAAGAACTTTTAGATAAAGCGTACGGCTTCCAAACTCGTCCCATTGCGGATGGATATAGTAGTTGTACACCGTTTGTGAAAATTCAAACTCAGAATAGGTACGGCCATAAAAAGGAGAACGATCATCTTCTTCACTTACGTAAATATGAAGCCAGTTATTATATGGTTCTATGTGCTGCATAATTCAAAATCTGATGCAAAGATATTATCCTTTAAGCAGGAAATCTTTTAACGCATTATATTCCGGTTTAATAATAGTAGTAACTTTTTCTTTTTGCATCAATTGTTTTAATTGTTTGGGCAACTTAATTGATTTGCCTGTGGCATTTGTAACTGCTTCAGGAAATTTTACGGGGTGTGCTGTTTCCAGAAACATCCCCTTTAGATTCTCATTTTGTGAAAGGTATTGCTGTAATGCAAAGTATCCAACTCCTCCATGTGGATCCAATAAATATTGTGACTGATGATAAACAGCTTGAATAATTTCAGTTGTTTCCTTATCTGAAACGGATACAGCAGACAGCGTTGATTGTAATTCGGGAAAATGATGATTGAATATTTCTAAAATGCGAACAAAATTGCTCGGATTTCCCACATCCATTGCATTACTGATGGTGGCTACTGCTTTTTTGGGAGTAAGCACTTGTGTTTTCAAAAAATCTGTAACAACATCATTTGCATTACAAGCTGCAATAAAATGCTTTACCGGTAGCCCCGATTTCTTAGCCAATATTCCTGCACAAATGTTACCAAAATTTCCACTGGGAACACTGATGACAGGAGGTGTTGATTTATCCTTCCATTGTTTGTAAGCAAAAAAATAATAGAACTGCTGTGGCAGCCAACGGGCTATATTGATTGAGTTGGCTGATGATAAAAAAACTTTATCACTCACTTGCCTATCCGCAAATGCCTGCTTCACTATATACTGACAATCATCAAAAGTTCCCTGCACTTCTAAAGCATGAATATTTTTACCCAAACTTGTTAGTTGCTTTTCCTGAACTGGACTCACTTTGCCTGATGGATACAAAATCACCACTTCCACCCCTTCCACATCATAAAAACCATGAGCTACTGCACCTCCGGTGTCGCCCGAAGTAGCAACTAAAATGGTTACTTTCCTTTTTTCATCTTTCAAAAAATATCCGAGACAGCGACTCATAAATTTGGCACCCACATCTTTGAATGCAAGTGTAGGCCCATGAAAAAGTTCAAGCGATGAAATATTGTCTGTAATCTTAACTAATGGAATTGGGAAGTTGATGGTTACGCTTACCATCTCAAAAAGTTTATCTTCGGGGATCGTGTTACCCACATAAGGTCTTATAACTCGAAAAGCAATGTCTTCGTTTGAAACATTCTCAATTTCATCAATCAGTTTTTTTTCAAATTGCGGAATAGTTTCGGGGAAATACAATCCTTTATCGGGTGCCTGACCAAGAATCGTTGCTTCTTTAAAATCAGCTATTGGAGATTGTTTATTTGTACTAAAATATTTCATTAATGAAAAATTTCAAAAAATTAAATTGATTCTATAGACACACCGTTTGGGTTAATATTTGTTACATACGTATTATTATCAATCCCCAGCTTGTTATAAATATTTTTCATAACAGTTTCTACAGCTATTGCAGTTTCTTTATTCTTACTCAACATAAATACCGATGGCCCTGATCCTGAAATGCCTCCGCCTAATGCGCCTGCATCTTTACATGAAGATTTTAATACATCAAAACCCGGTATTAAAATACTGCGTACGGGTTCAATAATAACATCTTCTAACGAACGACCGATAAGTTCAAAATCATTTTTTAGAAATCCAGTTACCAAACCTGCAATATTTCCCCATTGTTTGATGGCGTCTTTCAGAGGTACCTGTTGTTTCAAAATCTGTCTTGCATCGGAAGTTCGCACTTCTATTTGTGGATGTACAACAGTTACAAATAACTCAGGGGCAGGAATAGTCACAATATCTAATGGATGAATAGAACGAATGAGGCTGATACCTCCATAAATACAAGGCGCAATATTGTCTGCGTGTTTTACGCCAGAGGCCAGCTTTTCTCCATTCATAGCAAACTGCACCAATTCTTCTTTTGAAAAAATATTGCCCAGCAATTGATTGGCTGCTACTGCAGCTCCTGCAGCACTAGCGGCACTGGAGCCAATACCACTCCCTGGTTTTATATGTTTTTCAATTTTTACATCAAACCCAAATTGATTATTCATTTTTTCCAATATCGAAAGCAAAACCACACCGGCCACATTTTTTTCAGGTTCAACAGGTAAGTTGAATGAATCAAGATTTTGTATTCTCACTTTTGGTTCATCAATAAGCGTAACTTCCATCACATCGTATGGCTCGTTCAATGCTAATCCCAGAATATCGAAACCACAAACCAAATTGGCCACAGTACCCGGACTATGTATAACAACTTTCTTCATTTAATTAAGTTTTATTGGCTCTGATAATATCGGCAAAAACTCCTGCTGCAGTTACTTCAGCACCGGCACCTGCCCCTTTTACAACCAATGGTTGTTCTTTATATCTATCAGTATAAAAAAGCACAACATTATCTTTTCCATATAAATGATAAAGGTCATGTTTTGGATCAATATGCTGCAAACCCACTGAAGCTTTGCCATTGTCGTAGCTGGCAACAAATTTCAATTTGCATCCAGCAGCGTTAGCCTGCTGCAAAAGATTCTTGAAATGTATTTCTTCTTTTTCCATTTCGCTATAAAAATCGTCAACAGTACCTTGCATACATTTTTCAGGCATAAAAGAATGGTTGATCACCTCATTCATTTCCAAATTCTGGCCTGCCTCTCTTGCCAATATTAATATCTTTCTCATCACATCTGTTCCACCCAAATCCAAACGTGGATCAGGTTCAGTATATCCTTCAAGTTGAGCCTGCATTACAATATCGGCAAACTTTTTATTGCCATCATAATTATTAAATACAAAGTTGAGTGTACCACTCAATACGGCCTGAATTTTATGAACCCGATCGCCACTTTGTACAAGATCGTTTAGGGTTGCAATGATGGGTAATCCTGCGCCCACATTCGTTTCAAAAAGGAAATGACAATTAAACTCTCTGGCTATTTGTTTTAAAGTTTGATAATTCTGAAATGCAGCTGAAGCGGCCACTTTGTTACAAGCCACCACAGAAATACTTTTACGGAGCAGTTGAGAATAAGCAGAAGCTACTTCTTCACTGGCTGTAATATCAACCAAAATTGTATTACGCAGGTTCTTTTCAATTATCGATTCAATAAAATTATTCAGGTTGGCTTTATCTCCCATTTGCAACTGTTCTTTCCAATTGAGTAATTCAATACCCTCTTCATTTATGAGTTGATTGCGGCTGCTACTCAGTCCTGCTACCCTTACCTGCAAATGCAATTGATTTTGCAGATAATTCATTTGCTGTTGCAATTGCGCCAGTAGTTTGGTTCCTACATTTCCGGTACCGATTATAAAAAGATTAACCTGCTTATAGCTGGTTTCAAAAAATTCTTCATGCAAAATATTTATTGATTTTCTAACATCAGCAGTTGCAATTACGGTAGAAATATTTTTTTCGGATGATCCCTGTGCAATCGCACGGATATTTACACCATTGCGACCCAATGTATGAAACATACGACCGCTGATGCCGGTATGATTTTTCATGTTTTCGCCAACCAATGCTACAATAGAAAGATTTACTTCAACTTTTAAGGGCTCAACTTTTTGCAATGCTATTTCATTGGCAAACATGGCGTCAACTGCCTGTTTTGCCCTGGATGCTGCATGTGAGTCTATTGCAACGCAAATAGAATGTTCGGAAGAACTTTGTGTAATCAAAATCACATTTATCTTTTCATCGCTTAATGCTTCAAAAAGTCTTTTAGAAAATCCCGGAATGCCAATCATTCCGCTTCCTTCCAGACTTATCAATGCAATATGACTTATACTGGAAATCCCTCTTACGATATTTGTATTTTTTAAATCCGCTTTTTTTAATCCATTATTTTGAATTATTGTACCGTTTTCATCAGGTGCAAAAGTGTTTTTTATAACAACAGGAATATGCTTCCCCATTACAGGCTGTAAAGTAGGAGGATAAATCACTTTGGCACCAAAATGTGAAAGCTCCATTGCTTCCTGATAAGTAATAAGCGGGATAATTTTTGCATGTGCTGCCAATCGTGGGTCTGCGGTCATCATACCGCTTACATCTGTCCATATTTGCAAATGAATTGCGTTTAACGCGGCAGCTATAATAGCAGCCGAATAATCGGAGCCTCCCCTTCCCAATGTAGTGGTAATCCCATTAAAGTCTTTTGCAATAAAACCGGGGATAATAAACAGCTGCTCATTTTGTCTTTTAAAATAATCATTGATACTGATGTTCGTTTTATTGAAATCAACATTGGCTGCTGTATAATTATCATCGGTTATAATTAATTCTCTCGCATCTTTCCAAACTGCATTTATACCTTTTGCCAGAAATGTAGCTCCAATTATTTGAGAAGAAAGCAACTCACCATAACTGGCTATCCGGTCTTTTGTTCTTTTTGTAAGTTCCTGTAATTGAAAAATACCATTGCATAGCTCTTCAATATCGTTGCTTGATTTTTTAACAACGCTCAGCAGTTGGCTTTGATGCACAACCGGAATTAATTGCTTAACAGTTTCAAGATGTTTTTGCTCAATGATGAATAATTTTTCTTTATAAACTTCATCACCGGCAGCGGCAAGGGATGCAGCCGATAATAATAAATCGGTTACACCGCCAAGCGCAGATACAACAACAATGGTTTTTGTTGACGATAAAGATTTATTTACAATGTCAATGACTCTTAAAATATTGTCGGCATTAGCCACCGAACTGCCACCGAATTTTAAAACCTGCATAATTAATTTTTTGAAAATATGTAAATGTTGGCTGATATGAAATCATTTCATCAATCAGCAATTGCCCTATGGTAATATGATATAATACTCCGCTATTGCGGAGTGGTAGCTGTTGTTGTAGTTGTTACAGCTAAAAGAGAAAGTTGATATGAATTAAAAGAAATCATTTGTTATTTCAGTGATGCAATATACGGTTCTAATTGAAAAGTAAAAACTATTTGACAAAAGAATCTGTTGCCCTTTTTACGCTGCCATATTTCATCAATAATTCTTTTGCCTGCTCATAGCTTGAAATATTTATTCGTTCCATCAGCATCTTAGTACCTCTGTCAACCAGTTTCTCATTAGTCAATTGCATATTCACCATCTTGTTGTCTTCAACTCTCCCGAGTTGAATCATAATGCTTGTTGAAATCATATTCAGTACTAGTTTTTGAGCTGTTCCACTTTTCATTCGGGTGCTTCCGGTCACAAACTCCGGGCCTACTACTACTTCAATAGGGAACTCTGCAGCATTACTTACAGGGGCATCTGGATTACAAGAAATACTACCAGTTACGATACCTCTTTTCCGGCTTTCTTCTAAAGCTCCTATAACATAAGGAGTAGTACCACTAGCGGCAATGCCGATCACCACATCTTTATTGGAAATATTGTAAGTTTCTAAATCTTTCCAGCCCTGTTCACGATCGTCTTCAGCATTTTCAACTGGGGTTGTTATTGCTTTTTCACCTCCTGCAATTATGCCAATTACTAAACCTGAAGGTACGCCATAAGTAGGTGGACATTCACTGGCATCCAAAATACCCAGTCTTCCACTAGTGCCTGCCCCAATATAAAACATGCGACCACCCATCAGCATTTTATCGGCTGCTGCATCAACCAGTTTTTCAATTTGCGGAATTGCAACTGCCACTGCCGCGGCTACGGTGTTGTCTTCCTGATTAATTGACTGAAGTAATTCATCAATACTCATTTTCTCAAGGTTCCGGTAATGACTGCTCTGTTCTGTAATTTTCTTAAAAGCCATGTATTTTCTTTATCTGTGGTAATCAATTAATCCTTCCATAGGTGCTTTAATCACCTTGCCTAGTTCAAATTCATAACAGCTGCAAAGGTGCTGTAACACATCTTTAAAGCCAAATGCAACACTGCCAACAAAATTAACCGGCATAATCCAGGTTTCCCTGAACTTGCACAAATGTTGAAAAAAGAAATCATTTAAACCATCTTCAATAATATTTTCTATCATATAATGACCGCGGTTTTCTGCAAGAAATTTTGTAAAGCTTGCCAGATAACGGTTTGGCATTGGTTTCTTATAAACGTTTTCCAAAATTTCTGAAGCATTTGTCATATAAGTGAGGTCAAACCTGCCCCTTAATTCATCATCAAATGTGTTATAGAGATAGTATTGAATGACCCTTTTACCCAGGTAAGCACCACTGCCTTCATCGCCAAGTGCATAGCCTATACCCGGGCTATTCTTTACAATTTTCTTTCCATCATAATAACAGGTATTAGAGCCGGTTCCCAAAATACAAGCCATACCCTTTTTATGACCGCAAAGTGAACGGGCAGCTGCCATCAAATCATGTGTCACTTCAGCCTTGGCACCTTTAAATACGGTGAGTAGTGCTTTTTTAACAGATTTTGCATTTTGAAGATTAGCGCAACCGGTTCCGTAATAATAAATTTCATTAATAGAAACATTTTTCAGTTTAGGAATCAATTCCTCCTGCAACAATGAAACAATTTGATCTGTTGTAAGAAAATAAGGGCTAATTCCCTGTGTAAAAATTGTCTTCTTTTTCCCATTACTTAGCAAACACCATTCTGCTTTGGTAGCACCACTGTCAGCTATTAGTTTTATTGATGCCATGTTTTATCTGTATCCAGTTTAGTTTTCATTTAATTTGCACTCCCGAAACGCAATCTTAAGAACAAAATAAGTAATATATACAAGATGGTAAATAAAAAGTTGAAGATATGGCTTCCATTGATTTTTTCCATCGTTATGGTTATAGGCATGTTTCTAGGCTACCTTATGAAAGGCGGCAATGCAAAAGGATTCTTTAGTGTAGAAAAGCCAACTCCATTTCAGGAAGCTTTACAAATAATCAAAACAAAATATGTTGACTCTGTAAATATTGACAGTCTTCAAGGCAATTCAATTGAAGCAGTCATGAACGATTTGGACCCACATTCCGTTTACCTGCCTCCGGTTGAATTAAAAATTGCCAACGATGATCTGGAAGGAAAATTTGAAGGAATTGGAGTAGAGTTTAATCTATACAAAGATTCTGTGCAAGTTGTTTATGTGATACCGGGTGGCCCGGGCGAAAATGCTGGTATTAAAGCTGGCGATTTTGTATTAAAAGCAAATGATTCGCTTATATCAGGCAAAAAGTTAGATGCTGAAGGAATTAAAACTGCCATCAGAGGCAAATCTGGGTCGATTGTACAATTAATTCTATTAAGAGAAGGAAAACAAATTTCGCTTAACGTAAAAAGAGGCGCAATTGTAGTGCCATCGGTTGCTGCTGCATTTATGATGGACAGCATTACAGCGTACCTCAAGCTAAGTAAGTTTACTGAAACCAGTTATGAAGAATTTATGTACAACATGGAGGCTTTAAAAAAGAAGGGAATGCAACAACTGGTTTTAGATCTCAGGCACAATGGAGGTGGGTTGATGAATGAAGCGGTAGATATTGCCGATGAATTTCTGGATGGTGAAAAATTAATTGTATATACACAGGGGGTTAACAGCAAGAAAAGAGAATACAAGTGCAAACGTCCCGGAATTTTGGAAAAAGGTAAATTAACAGTGTTGGTAGATGAATTGACTGCAAGTGCAAGTGAGGTACTATGCGGAGCCTTGCAAGAC
>Ga0209063_1001103_pt1 | contig 14707 bp, 11 predicted proteins | sample KloWWTmeKNB19Kit_FD_187177 | JGI IMG/M metagenome (GOLD analysis project Ga0209063, IMG submission 187177) | Active sludge microbial communities from Klosterneuburg, Austria, studying microevolution and ecology of nitrifiers - Klosterneuburg... | ecosystem: Engineered > WWTP > Aerobic digester >...
GAAGTAGCCGCCGCGCGGATCAAACACGGCTTTCAGTTCCTCGACCAGGAAGGTGACATCGCCACCCTTGCGGAACACGGCGGACATGATGCGCGTGAGCGCAACGATCCACTGGAAGTGATCCATGTTCTTCGAGTTGACGAAGATCTCGAACGGGCGGCGCAGCTCATGCTCGGTACCGGCATTGAGCACGATGTCGTTGATCGTCACATACAGGGCATGTTCGACCAGCGGCGACTTGATCTTGTAGGTGGCGCCGATCAACTGATCCGGGCGCTCGACCTTCTCGTGCATGTGGATGACTTCGGCGGTTGCCGGCTCCTCGACCACCGGCTGCGGCTTGGCGACTGCAGCAGGTGATTCCGCTTCCGGCAGCACAACGTTGTATGCCTTGATCTTCTTGCTGATCTTGATCGCCATGCCGGCGCTCTCCTGAATTCGTCCGTGACCGCCCTCTGGCGAGGCGATCGAGTTGTCCATGCCTTGGCTGCGCATGTCGCGCCAGGCGTTGTTGCAGGTCGCGGGCCTGCCTGGGCAGTGCTCCGCTGAAACGTGCGCGGCGGAATCGGATTCCGCCGCGCCTTGAAACGCTTGTCGCGACAACGACCCATCCCGCACCGGCGGGAGGGCCACCGATCAATCGATCACTTGCGACCTTTCCTGGCTGCTTTCTTTGCGGCTTTCTTTACAGGAGCCTTTTTCGCCGCTGCGGCTTTCTTGACCGGCTTCCTGGCCACGGCTTTCGTCACCGCCTTCTTGGCGGCAACCTTCTTCACCGCTTTCTTCACGGCCTTTTTGGCCACGGGTTTCCTTGCGGCCGCTTTCTTGACGACTTTCTTGACAGCCTTCTTCACGGCGGCTTTCTTGGCCACAGCTTTCTTGACGACTTTCTTCACGGCCTTTTTCGCCGCGGCTTTCTTGGCGGCGACCTTCTTGGCGACGGGCTTGGCTTTCGCCTTGGCCTTGGCCGGTGCCTTGGTCATCGCAGCCTTGGCTTCTTCAGCTTTCCGGGCCACGGTCTTCACCGCGCCGCTGATCTTCTTCGCCGCTGCTGCCTCGACTTTCTTGGCCTTGGCGACCACGGTCTGCACCTTGCGCGCCGCCTGCTTGCGCGCCTTCTGCACCTTCTTGACGGCGTTCTTGCCGGCCTTGGTGACGGCGGCCTTGGCATCGGCCGCGACATCGCTGGCGGTATTGGCAATGGCGCTGGCTGCGTCGGAAATTGCTCCGCCCATTTCCTTCAGGCTGTCTTTGACATCTTCCACCGGGCTATCGGTACTCATCTTCCCCTCTCCGCGCTTGCGCGCCACTGTTGGTTGACTAGGTTGGACAACGCACAACAAGCAAACCACCGGACACATCGCGGCCGGTGGATCCACTCGAATCAGAACTTGCCGTAGTAGCCTTCTTTGAGGGCATCGAACAGGTTGGCTGCGGTGTGGACCTCGCCATCGTACTCGATCTCCTCGTTGCCTTTTACTTCCACGATCGATCCATCTTCAAGCTCGAATCGATAGCGGGTGTTTTCCAGATCATGCTCCTTGACCAGCACGCCCTGGAAGGCTGCCGGATTGAAGCGGAACGTGGTGCATCCCTTCAAGCCCTGCTCGTGGGCATAGCGATAGATGTCCTTGAAATCCTCATACGCATACGAGGTCGGCACGTTGGCCGTCTTCGAGATCGAAGAGTCGATCCATTTCTGCGAGGCAGCCTGGATATCGACGTGCTCGGTCGGGCTGATGTCATCGGCGGCAACAAAGTAATCGGGAAGCTTTTCCTCGAACTTGTCGGAGAACGGCATGGCCTTGCCATTGATCAGCTCGCGGTAGGCGAGCAGCTCAAAGCTGTAGACCTCGACCTTTTCCTTGGATTTCTTGCCCTCGCGGATCACGTTGCGGCTGTAGTGGTGGGCGAAGCTCGGTTCGATGCCGTTGGAGGCGTTGTTGGCCAGTGACAGCGAGATCGTGCCGGTTGGCGCGATCGAGGTGTGATGGGTGAAGCGCGCGCCGACTTCGGCCAGCTCGGCAACCAGCTCGGGGGCGACCGTGGCGATGCGCTGCATGTAGCGGCTGTACTTCGCATGCAGGATGCGGCCGGGCACGCTGTCGCCGATCTTGTAGCCGTCGGCGGCCATTTCCGGGCGCTTGCGCAGCATCTCGCCGGTGACCGTGAAATCGCGGGTCAGCATCGGTGCCGGACCCTTCTCCCTGGCCAGGCCGAGCGCCACTTCCCAACCGGCCACGGCCATCTCGCGCGAGACATCCTCAGTAAATGTGCAGGCATCATCGCTGCCATAGCGCATCTTCAGCATGGTCAAGGTGCTGCCGAGGCCGAGGAAGCCCATGCCGTGGCGGCGCTTGCTCTCGATCTCGTCGCGTTGCTCTTCCAGCGGCAGGCCGTTGATCTCGACGACGTTGTCGAGCATGCGCGTGAACACGCGCACGACCTCGCGGTATTCGTCCATGTCAAAGCGCGCCTTCGGCCCGAACGGATCGCGCACGAACTTGGTCAGGTTGACCGAACCGAGCAGGCACGAGCCATATGGCGGCAGCGGTTGCTCGCCGCACGGGTTGGTCGCGCGGATGTGCTCGCACCACCAGTTGTTGTTCATCTCGTTGACGCGGTCGATGAGGATGAAGCCCGGCTCGGCGAAATCGTAGGTGGAGACCATGATCATGTCCCACAGATGGCGCGCGCGGATCTGGTTGTAGATCTTGCAGGCGACCAGGCCGTCCTCGCGCACGACATAACTCTTGTGCGTCGGCCATTCGCGCCAGATGACCTTCGCCGGATCATCGAGATCGATCTCGTGCTGTTCCTTGATGTGGATCGGGAACACCAGCGGCCAGTCGGTATCCTTCTCGACCGCTTCCATGAAGCCATCGGTGATCAGCAGGCTCAGGTTGAACTGGCGCAGGCGGCCATCCTCGCGCTTGGCGCGGATGAACTCCTTCACATCCGGATGCGACACATCGAACGTGCCCATCTGCGCGCCGCGACGGCCACCGGCCGAGGACACGGTGAAGCACATCTTGTCGTAGATATCCATGAACGACAGCGGTCCGGAGGTGTACGCACCGGCACCCGACACGTACGCGCCACGCGGACGCAACGTGGAAAACTCATAGCCGATCCCGCAGCCCGCCTTCAAGGTGAGACCGGCCTCGTGGACCTTGTCGAGGATGTTGTACATGGAATCCTCGATGGTGCCGGAAACCGTGCAGTTGATCGTCGAGGTTTTCGGCTTGTGCTCGGCGGCACCGGCATTCGAGGTGATGCGTCCGGCCGGGATCGCGCCACGGCGCAGCGCCCAGAGGAACCGCTCGTACCAGTAATCCTGTTTTTCGCGGCTGCTCTCGACTTCGGCGAGGGCGCGGGCGACGCGCTGGTAGGTGTGGTCGATGTCGACGTCGACGGGCGCACCCTGCTTTGACTTCAACCGGTATTTCTTGTCCCAGATATCCAGCGATGCCGGTTGCAGTGGAATTTCTACCGCGCCACGCGCGACTCCCTCAAGACGCACTGTGCTCATGGCCAGCGTTTCCTCCTGGTTCTTATTGTGTTCCCGGGATTTCTTCCCGGGTTTGTTGTCGTGTTTCACGTCTATCGCCACATCTTGTTTCAGACGGAGAAAGCCGGTCAAAGCGGACAGAATGCCAGTGACATTCCCCGAATTGCTCCACAATGGCTGGGTTATCCCCCGTTCGGCGCACACAACATCTTGTGGTGAACACCGCGTCGTACCCTACGCTGCGACCCGCCGCTTGTCCAGCATCCCGAGCCTCCGTGACACATCGATTTGCATTGCCCCGAGTGCTGCGAAGCGATGCGCCCACATCGACCCGGGCTCGCGTCGGAATGAAACCGAATGGCACGGCTGCGGTCTGAAGGGCGTGCCTGGATCGTGCCCCGCACTTGCAATGCCGCTGTGCCGGCGCGATCTGTCTCCGCGTGTCGCCGCGCGACCGCTTGATGGCCGTACCGATCACCCTGAGCACTCCATTCGAACCCATCGCCCTGGAAGTCCGAACCATGTCCTCGAAGCAAACCATCCGCTCCGTGTCGTTTTCCGCAATCCTCGTGCTGATCGGCTTGCTGGCCATCACCGCCGCACAAGCAGGGCTGCCGCCAGCCGTCGACGGCCAGCCAATGCCGACACTGGCACCAATGATCGACCGGGTCACGCCGGCCGTGGTCAACATCAATACCAAGACCCGCGTTCAGGTGCGCGATCCGTTCTTCGACGATCCGATTTTCCGGCGCTTCTTCAACGTGCCGAACCAGCCTCGCGAGCGCGTGCAGCAATCGCTCGGCTCCGGCGTCATTGTCGACGCAGCCAAGGGCTATGTGCTGACCAACAACCACGTCACCCAGGGTGCCGACGACATTGCCGTGACCCTGCATGACAACCGCACGGTCAAGGCGCGCGTGATCGGCTCGGATCCCGATACCGACCTGACCGTGCTGCAGATCCCGGCCGACAACCTGCAGGCGGTGCCGCTGGCGCTGTCCAGGGACCTGCGCGTCGGCGATTTCGTGGTCGCCATCGGCGATCCGTTCGGCCTCGGCCAGACGGTCACCTCGGGCATCGTTTCGGCACTCGATCGCAAGGGCATCAGCCGCGGCTACCAGAACTTCATCCAGACCGACGCCGCGATCAACCCGGGCAACTCGGGCGGTGCCCTCGTCAACTTGCGCGGCGAGCTGGTCGGCATCAACTCGATGATCTTCTCGCCATCCGGTGCCAGCGTCGGCATCGGCTTTGCGATCCCCAGCGATCTTGCCGCCAACGTCATGCGCCAGCTGGTCGAGTACGGCGAAGTGCGTCGCGGGACGCTCGGAGTCGATACCCAGGACATCACCCCGGAACTCGCCGCGATGCTCTCGGTGGCGGTCGGCAAGGGCACCGTGATCACGCGCGTGCGCAAGGATGCCCCGGCGGCCAAGGCCGGCATCCAGCCCGGCGACGTGATCACCGCAATCAACGACAGCACCATCAGCTCCGGCCAGGACCTGCACAACGTCGAAGGCCTGACCCCGATCGGCACGCCGCTCGCCATATCGCTGTTGCGCGACGGCAAGCCCCTGACCCTGCGCATGACCCTGGCTGCTAGCTCGGTGGTGAGCCTGCGCGGCGATGACCTTGATGTCCGCCTCGCCGGCGTGCAGCTGACCGATCTCGATGAAAGCCAGCGCCGCCCGGGGCTCACCGGCAGTGTCGTGAAAAACGTCGATCGGGCCAGTCGCGCCTATGCCAGCGGCCTGCGCGGCGGCGATGTCATCGTCGGCATCAACCAGCGCGACATCGAAGATACCGGCGATCTCGGCGAACTGCTGCAAGGCAAGCCCCGCCAGCTGATGCTGACCATCGTGCGCGGCCAGAGCGTGTTCTATCTGCTGTTGCAGTAGGCCACCCGCTCCTGCCGGCCGGCGAATGCCGTTGCTGGCGGGCGCACGCTGATTACCTGTGCTTGCTCGTCGCGCGGTCTCCTTGGCGGATTGCCGTTCGCATTACAGCCGCGTGTGATCGTTGGCGAGCCGTTTGACTGGAACCGTTCGCCCTCAACCTGTCGAAAGGCCGGCCCCGGAATATCCGGCTTCGACAGGCCCGGCTCGCGCCATGCCGCGATCGGTCCCACGATTCGTCGGCACAGTCGACGCTGGCCGGTCTCGCTGGTTTTCGGGCACGATGGCGACTCCCGGACCTGGAGCGAGCCGATGCCCGCATCAAGCAAGCACTGGAAGCGTTGGTTCGTGCTGGCCGTGCTCGCCCTCGTGCTGCTCGCGGCGTGGGGCGTGGCACGGATGCGCGGGCCGGTGTTGCCCGGATACGAAGTGCAGGCCGGCCCGCTCGTGCAGGACGTGGTCGCGACCGGTCGCGTGGCGAACCCGTCGCGTGTGCAGATCGGCGCCGAGATCACCGGGCTCGTGCTCGAGCGTCGCGTGATCGAAGGCGATCGCGTGGCGCCGGGCGATGTGCTGGTGCTGCTGCGCGCGCAGGAACTTGAAGCGCGCCGGGACCAGGCCCGCGCCGCGCTCGCGGCAATCCGTGAAGCCGACCTGCCCGAAGCCCAGGCGCGACTGCGCCAGACTCGCGCCCAGTTGAGCCAAGCCGAGCGCGAACTCGCGCGCCGCAAGGAACTGGTCGAGCGCCAACTCCTCGCGCGCGAGACCGTCGAACAGGCGGCGCAAGCTGTCGTGACCGTGCGGGCGACGGCCGAACAGGCGCGCCTCGCGGTCGATGCCCTGGCCGGCGGCGCGCGCGAGGCACAAGCACGCGAGGCGCTGGCGGCTGCCGAGGCCGCGCTGGCCCACGCGAAAATCCGCGCCACAGTCGCCGGCACCGTCCTGTCGCGCAGCGTCGAACCCGGCGACACCGTCCGCCCTGGCGACGTGTTGCTGGTCATCGCCGCCGACGCCCCCGGCGAAATCCTCGTCCCCGTCGACGAGAAGAATCTCTCGCGCCTTGCCGTAGGGCAGCCCGCCACATGCATCGCCGATGCGTACCCCGGGCGTCCGTTTGCCGCCACCGTCTTCCACATCGCGCCGGGCGTCGATCCCTCGCGCGGCACCGTCGACGTGCGCCTGCGCCTCGATCCCGCTGCCGACTTCGTGCGCCAGGACATGACGGTGACCGCGACCATCCGCACCGCGCAGCGCGATCGTGCATTGATCGTGCCCGCCGACGCACTGCTCGACGCGCGCGATGGCAGCGATCAGGCGACGGTACTCGCCGTGCGCGACGGCCGCGTGCGCCGCACGCCGGTGACACTGGGCCTGCGTGGCTTGCTCATGGTCGAAGTAACCGCTGGACTGAGTGCCGGCGAACACATCCTCGCTGCCGCCGCGATTGATGCGGAGGCGGTGCCGAATGAGGGTGATCGCGTGCGCATCGACAGTCAGGCACTGCCCACGGCCGACTCGGCGACGCGCCGCGAGTTGCCGGTGCGGTTCGACTGAGGATGTGGATCGAAACCACCATCGCCATGCGATTCCTGCGCCAGGGACGCGCGCAGACGCTGCTGATCCTGGTCGGCATCGCGGTCGGCGTGTCGGTGATCGTCTTCGTCGTCGCGCTGATCTCCGGCCTGCAGGCCAATGTCATAGCGCGCACGCTGGGCACGCAGGCACATGTGCGCGTCGAAGCGCCCGAGGAGGTGAACCGTATTGCGCCGGCCGCAGCCGGCACCGCGCAATTGCTGCTCGAAGATCGACGCGCACAGGCATTGCGACCGATCGTCAACTGGCAACAGGTGCGCGATGCGCTCGATCATCTGCCCGGTGTCACTGCGGTATCGCCGGTCGTGTCGGGGCCGGCCTTCGGGCGGCGCGGAGACGCGGTCGAGTCGGTTGCACTCATCGGCATGGATCTGCCGCGCTACCTGCGCGTGATCCCGCTTGATGAAAACATGGTCGAAGGCCGCCTCGACGTCGGTTCGGGCAACGCGCTGGTCGGCCGCCAGCTCGCCCAAGATCTCGGCCTGCGCACCGGCGGCAAGCTGCGGCTCGATGCCGGCGACGGACGCGCTACGGTCGTCAATGTCGCCGGCATCTTCGAACTCGGCGTGCGCGAACTCGACGCGCGTTACGTCTATCTCGATCTCAAGCAGGCACAATCGCTGCTCGCCCTGCCCGGTGGCGTCACCGTCATCGACATCACCGTGGCCGAGTTGTTCGAGGCCAAGCGCATCGCGGCGCGCATTCGCGGGCTGACCGGGCTCAAGGCCGAAAGCTGGATGGAAACCAACGCCCAGCTGATGAACGCGCTGACCTCGCAGAGCATGTCGACCAACATGATCAGTTTCTTTGTCGCCATGTCGGTCGCGCTCGGCATCGCCAGCGTGCTCGCGGTCAGCGTCACCCAGCGCACGCGCGAGATCGGCATCCTGCGCGCCATGGGCACGCGCCGGCGGCAGATGCTGCAGGTCTTCCTCGTGCAGGGTGCCGTGCTCGGCGTCGCCGGTTCGCTGATCGGCGCGCTCGCCGGCTGGGGCCTCGTCGGCATCTTCAACACCTTCGGCCCGAAACTGTTCTACATCCCGATGCCGGCCGGCCTGGTGCCGGCATCGATGCTGCTTGCCACGGTCGCCGGCGTGATCGCTGCGGCGGTGCCTGCGTCGCGTGCGGCGCGGCTCGATCCGGTCGAGGCGATCCGCCATGCCTGATTCGCGCGAGGTGTTGCGCCTGGATGGCGTGCGCAAGTCCTACAACATCGGCCAGCCCAACGAGGTCGAGGTGCTGCACGGCATCGACATGCGCGTCGAGCACGCCGATTTTGCCGCACTGGTCGGGCCGTCCGGATCCGGCAAGAGCACCCTGCTCAACCAGATCGGCCTGCTCGACTCGCCGACGGCCGGCGAGTTGTACCTGCTCGGCAAGCCGACGCGTGAAATGGACGATGAAGCGCGCACCGCGCTGCGCGGCCGGCATATCGGCTTCGTCTTCCAGTTCCACCATCTGATCGGTGCGTTCAGTGCGCTCGAAAACGTGTTGATGCCGCACATGGTTGCCCACGGCAAGCCCGACCGCGAGGCGCTCGACCGCGCGCGCAACTTGCTCGCCGATGTCGGCCTCGAGAAATTCGCCGATCGCAAACCCGGCGAACTCTCCGGCGGCCAGCAACAACGTGTGGCGATCGCGCGTGCGCTGGTCACGCGCCCGGCCCTGCTGCTCGCCGATGAACCGACCGGCAACCTCGACACGAAGACCGCCGCTGACGTGTTCAAATTGCTGCGTCGCTTCAACGCTGAATTCGGTTGCGCCGTGTTGCTCGTCACCCACGATCCGCGCCTTGCAGAAACCTGCGACCGCACGATCACGCTGGTCGACGGACGCATCGATTCGGATCAGTGAAACGCCGGGCTTCCCCGACCTGGCAAGCGCCGGCGCGTCGATCGACCACCTCGCTGCCGGCCCGTTCGGCTTCCGGCGTACGCGCATCGTCAATCCCTTGAGGAAGTTGCACACGGCGTCACCGGGAATCATCGGCGGCTGCAGGAAAAAACCAGCGACCACGCGCCGACGTGGATCGAGATCGCGAAGCCGGACGTGCGCCGAGGTGGCGCAGGTGCCGGCGAGGGCGACCTTGGTCGAACCTCTGCACGCCGTCGATTCAATGCCGTGCCTGCACGCTCACGGTCATCCGGAATTCGATGCGCCCCTGTTCGGTCGCGCGCAAGCTGACGAGTTCGATCGCGTGGACGCCCTCGGCAGCGTCCACCGCGCGCAAGAGATTCGAAACGTCTGCGTTGCTCGGGGCAAGGCCGCTGACGTCGATGACCAGCGAAGGCTCGGCACCGGCACCCGAGGCATCGACTTCGCGCGGCGTGAATCGCGTGATTTCGCCTCCCGCGGGCAACGCGGACATCAAGACCTGCGAAACGCCGGCGACGAGCCGGGGCAGCGCCTCGCGCGACACGACCTCGACGGGCTCCGGTTCCTCCACGCGCTCGGGTTCCCAATCGAATCGATCATGGTCGACGGCTTCGAGATGCTGGAAATGCCGGCTGCGCGTGGTGCGGATTTTCCCGCCGAAAAGAAAATCGTGCATGCGGTAGCGATCGATGCGATAGATGAGATCGCCTTGCGCGTCGCGCGCGAACCAAAGCTCGAGGTCATACGCGGCATCCGGAACCGGATCGCCGACGTCGGCGTAGGCGCGTTGATCGAGCATGTCGTCGGATCGGACCCAGTACTCGGCACACGCTTGCCGCGAGACATTCCGTGCCATCTCCGGCAGGGGCCCGAGCGCGGCGATGCTTTCGTCGGATACGCGCGGCAACTTGTTCGCCTTGATCACACGCTCGCGCTCGTCCAGCAGTTCCTGCCATTCGCGATGCCGCTTCGGATCGTGCGCGGCCAACTCCGCCACGGCTGCATCGAATGCTTCACGCGAGGCCTTCACGGTGAAGCGGTAGCCGCTGTCGGACCACGATTCGATGCGCAGCAGGGAAAAGTGCTGGTTGCCGAAGCGGGTCGGAACGAGAAACCGCTCCGCGGCTGACCGCGGCTCGAACGCGTAGGTGCCGGCGAGGTCCGGACACTGGTCGCCCTGCGGCACGGACTTCATCGGCATGTCCGCTTCGTACCTGCGCGAGTCGGCGCGATCGCACGCGACCAGCGAGAAGGCCAGACCGAGCAAGATCATCGCGCGCACAGGGCGTGCCGGCCGCCGTGACCGTGAAAGGAAAGACGTGGAACGGCGCATGTCAGGGGGCATCGGTCGCCTGTTTCCGCTGCATCTGCTTGAACGCGTCCCGGGTTTCGCGATCGACGACATCGATCTGGCGCTTGCGCTGGAATGCGGCCCTTTGTCCGTCCGCCAACTGGCAGTTGCGCGAGAGCGTCATTGCTTCGTCGCCGTTGCGCGCCGTCGCGTCCTGCAGATTGACGACGATCGCCAGCGTGTCGCCAAGCGGCTCGAGCGCGAGGCAGACTTCGTCGATCTTCGCCATGGTGCGATGGCGCTGGCCGTCGACCATCACGATCAGGTTCTCGTGATCCATCCAGATCACCGACTTCACACCCGGCAACGGGCGGACCGCCACGCGCGCGGATTCCCGATGGATCGGGCGCATCACGTTCGGCATGCGCGCCGATCGACGCATGTCGTCGGCAAGTGCAAGAACATGGGCTTCGGCGGCTTTGGTATCTCCGGTCGCCGCCGCGACGCGTGCACCGACAATGTGCGCGGCGGCCCTGGCAGGGTCGACGGGCTGGCCGGCTTGCTGCGGCTTGCGGGCTGCCGCAGCGGACTCGCCGTCTTTCTGGCCGCCGCAAGCAATCAACGCAGTGGTCATCGCGACGATACAAGAAAGCGCCGCGCTCACGCGAAGCGCGCGGAATCCGAAACTCATCTCACCCCCTGTGGTGCAGATGCCGCCACTCCACAACAACGCGTGGACATGGGCAAGGGATGGTGCGGCAAAGGCGTGGTCGTTCGCGCGATGCCAGACAACGCCGATGCGCGCTGCGCACGGCCGCGTGCCCGAACGCTGAGCATGCCGACGGCGGGAACGGGACAGGGTAGCTTGCTTGCCGGGACCGAGCCGTCCCCGCTTCTTGACCGATGGCTGCATCCTGCCGGTCTGGCCAAACCACCACATCGCACGAGGTATCAGTACGCGCCCATGTAGTCCTTCTTGCCGATTTCAACGCCGTTGTGACGCAGCAGGTTGTACGCCGTCGTGACATGGAAGAAGAACTGCGGCAGCCCGTATGCCAGCAGGTAGGCCTGGCCGCCGATGCGGCGTTCCTTCGGCGTGCCGGGGCGCAACACCATCTCGCGCTCCCCGCTGCCTTCGAAACGCGCTGCATCGAGCGCGGCGATGAAAGCCAGCGTCTCCGCGATGCGCTGCTGCAGGTCGGCGAATGTCGGTGCCCCACTGTCGTAAGCAGGAACTTTGGCCTCCGCAAGCCGGGCCGAGACGCTGGTCGCGAAGTCACAGGCGATCTGGACCTGGCGCGCGAGCGGAAACATGTCCGGGAACAGGCGCGCTTGCAGCAACGCAGCAGGTTCGATCTTGCGTTCGGCAGCGAAGGCTTCGGCCTTGGCCAGCACGCCAGCGAGCGCGGCAAGCATTTGCTGGAATACGGGAACGGACGCGGCGTGCATCGACAGGGACATGGGGGTGCTTCCGGAATTGAGTGGAGCGGCATGGTAGCCGTCGAGCCAGGCCAGCGCGAACCGGCAGGGCGGGGCAAGCTCGTCGCGGCGCCGTCATGCACGACGAAGCCGGATGTTGTTCATGCATTGCCACCCCCGTATCCCATCGGCCCGATGGCTTGATCCAGGTCATGTGCAAGCAGATGCTCACGATCGACACTAGTCCTGCCGATTACCCGGGAGTTGCGATGAGCGTGAATGCGCGTCATGCGGTCGTGTTTCTTGTGGCGATCAGCTTCGGGCTGAGCGCGCTGTCGGTTCCCGCAGAAACGCGCCTTGGCATCGCCAGCCTCAGCCTCGCGAGTGGCGTTGCCGGATTTTCCCTGATGGCTGGCGCAGCGCTGCTTGCATCGCGCTGGCGCTGGCTCGAAGCCGTGTTCGGTGGCCTCGATCGCGTCTACCAAGTGCACAAGTGGCTGGGCATCTGGGCGCTGGTCATGGCCAGCGTACACCTGGCCTTCAAGGCCGGACTGTCATCCTGGGACGTCGCGCCGATCCTGTCGCTGCCCGGCGACGTGACAAGGCTCGTGCGCCAACTCTCATTCGTTGCACTGATGCTGATCGTGCTGCTTGCACTGAACAGGAAGATCCCTTTTTCGACATGGCGCTGGTGGCACAAACTGTCCGGTCCGTTCCTGCTGATCGTCATTGCGCATTGGCTCAGCATCAAATCACCGATCCTCCTGCACAGTCCGGCCGGCTGGTGGCTCGCCGGGATGGCGACGCTGGGAGTCCTTGGTGCAGGCTGGAAACTGCTGCTGTATCCGTGGCTGTCGTCGCATGCCGATTATCGGATCGTCGGGGTGACGCCGGGCCAGTCGGCGGTACGCATCGAATTGCTTCCGACCGGCCGCGCCATTGCGTTCAGGCCGGGCCAATTCGGTTTCCTCGTCCTGCAGGTCGAGGGCTTGCGCGAGCCCCATCCGTTCACGCTTGCCGGCGCACCCGACGCCGAAGGTCGGGTCGTGTTCATGATCCGCGCGCTGGGCGACCACACACGACGTCTCGTCGCCGAGGCCGTACCGGGCATGCTCGCCGCCGTGTATGCACCGTTCGGAAAGTTCGAACGGCGCGCAAACTCGACGCGTGAAATCTGGATTGCCGGTGGAGTCGGGATTTCGCCGTTCCTTGCCTGGCTCGACGATGCGCAGGCCAGCGGGCTCGAACGCGTGAACCTGTTCTATTTCCACACGCCCGGGCGCAGCTTTCCGGCTCCCCACGAGCTCGCCGAGCTCACCGCTGCACGCGGCGTCGCCTTGACCTGCATCGATTCCGGACCGGACTCGCCGGCATTCGCCGATGCGCTCACCACCATCGTCCGCAACGCTGGCGCGGAAAACGTCGATATCGACTTCTGCGGCCCGGCCGGCCTGCTGCACGCCACGCGCGCACTGCTGCAAGCCCGCGCCGTGCCAGCCTCGCGGATTCGTTCCGAGTTGTTCGAGTTTCGTTGAAGGTCGTTTTCGACGCAGCGGTGCGCCGTCGTTGCGCGCGGCTTGCTGCTGCGAATGGTGAAACAACCGAACGACGGATCACTATCGGGCGCGTACCGGCTTCCGATCCAGGTGCTCTCGCGACATGACTTTAGACGAATCGGGCCTGTCAGCCCCATGCGCCCACCTGCATCATCAGCGCATCAGCGACCGCGACGACTTTCGCGTAATGAACGAGACCCGGACCCGGCGCTTTGCAAGCGTGTGTCGGCCGAATCGACCCCTATAGTGACGTCGGAGCGGAGGTATCAGCGGACCACTTCGAAGATGGTATTTGTCGCCAGGCGCGTCTCGTGTTGCTACGCTCATGCGCGGGGGGCACTCAATGGCGTTCTGGTGGGTCAATCACAAGCAGACGCGCGACCTCGAAGTTGGAGGCCGTTACCTTTGGTCGCCCATGCGCAACGCCAACGACAGGCGGAATGCCAGCTATGACGCGATGAAGCAGGTACGCCGTGGCGACCTGGTCTTCTCATATGCAAACGGCTTCATTGGCGCCGTCGGACGCGTTACTGAGGTGGCAATGGCTGCGCCAAAACCCACTGAGTTCGGAAATATCGGTGATTACTGGGCAAATGAAGGGTGGCTGGTCGAGGTCGACTTTGTTCCGGTACCGAAACCACTTCGCCCGAAAGCGCATATCGAACGGATCGGGCCACTCCTGCCCTCGCGCCATTCCCCGATTCGTGCAAGTGGCGATGGCAACCAAGGCACTTACCTCGCCGCCATTCCGGACAGCCTTGGGCTGCTGTTGATGGCCCTCCTCGGTGCCGACCAGGTTCGCGAGCTCGATGCGATCGCGCCCTTTCATGTCGAGCGAGCGCCAGACGCCGAGTTGCTCGATGACATACGCGACATCGACGTCGATGCCTCGATTCCGGAGACCCAGCGCGTCCAACTCGCAAAAGCTCGTGTCGGCCAAGGCTTGTTTCGCAAGCGAGTGATGCTGATCGATGGCGCGTGCCGGGTGACGGGAGTCTCGGATGTGCGGCTCCTCGTCGCCAGCCATATCAAACCTTGGCGCGCTTCAAACAACGCCGAGCGGGTGAACGGCTTCAATGGCCTCTTGCTTTCTCCCCACATCGACGCCTTGTTCGACGATCACTTAATCACGTTCGAAGACGATGGGCGTATGCATGTTCACACTTCGCTTGCCAGGGAGGTCCTTGACCGCTGGTCGATCGATCCGGACAGACGAGTCGAAGCATTTCGCTACGAACAGCGGGAGTTCATGTCACACCACCGAAGTGCTTTTGCCGCGAGAGGCTAGCCGTTAGCGGCAGAGTCTGCCCTGACGACGAGCATTCGCGCGCAAGTCCAGCGCACGCCAACGCAACGCCAAATGCTCGGTCTCAAGCCAAGAGGAGACGGGGGGATTCAGGTCATGGACCGGTTGAGTCGGCTTTCCGGCAATCCCATGTCCCGACTTCCGCTCAGACCTGGCAAGTCACAGGTGCCTCGAAAAGTCACTCTGGCCTCGGTTCTCCGCCCTGCCCGCGCGTCATCAGCCATGAACGCAAAGCCGCAAGCGAATCGAGCCGGTGTGCGC
>Ga0209063_1001108_pt1 | contig 14689 bp, 9 predicted proteins | sample KloWWTmeKNB19Kit_FD_187177 | JGI IMG/M metagenome (GOLD analysis project Ga0209063, IMG submission 187177) | Active sludge microbial communities from Klosterneuburg, Austria, studying microevolution and ecology of nitrifiers - Klosterneuburg... | ecosystem: Engineered > WWTP > Aerobic digester >...
GTTTGAAATTTATTAAAAGTGCAAAAAAGGAAAATGTTGAAGCGGCTGCAATCCCTCTAAGAGATATTGCTATTTTAAGCAAGGCAGAATATGAATCATGGTTAAAAATACCAGGATTTGATTTTGCCTATCAACAAAAGGGATTACTGGAAATTTATCAGACCGAAGAATATGCTGAACATGCAAAACATATGTATGAGAAAGCACTTTCGTTAGGATTAAACGAAACTAGGTTAATTGGCAAAGAGGAATTGAAAACATTAGAACCGCAAACAAATGTGAATGCAATTGGAGGTCTCTTATATAATTGTGATGCTCATTGTTATCCGAATAAATTAATGGGAAGCCTGATCGCTTATCTAAAAGAAAATGGAGTTAAGCTGATACCACACCAAGAAGTAATACAATTTGAAAAGAGAAACGGAGCGGTAACAAAAATAATGACGGAAACGAATGAGTATCAACCGGACGAAATTGTGCTTGCAACGGGTTCATGGGGAACGGCAACTGCAAAATTGTTGGACCTTAATACTCCTATTATTCCAGGAAGAGGTTATTCTGTTACGTATGAAGATTCACCCTATAAATTTAATTACCCAACAGTGCTCATGGAAGGCCGTGTTGCCATTACACCGATGGATGGCAACAAAATTCGATTTGGCGGAACAATGGAAATTACTTCACACAAAACACCAATCAGAATGAACAGGGTGCAAGGAATATTGGATGCAGTAAAACGTTTTTACCCGGAATATGATGTGCCATTGCCGCCAAAAGAAAAAGTATGGTATGGTTATCGTCCTTGCTCAGCGGATGGATTGCCATTTATTGGTAGGTCTTCTAAACAATCAAATGTTACTGTTGCAACAGGGCATTCGATGTTAGGTTTAAGTCTTGGAGCAGGAACTGGTAAATTAGTAGATGAATTGGTGAATAAGAATGCTACAAGTATGGATTTGAAGCCATTTTCTGTTGAGCGGTTTCGTTAAAAATGTATAATCAGTTCGTAGTATCGTTTTCATCTTCTTATTTTTACAATCTGTTGCAATGCAGCATTAATTACTATGAATTGTAAATCTACAAGAATACCTTACCGGCAAACAGGAGTTTTCTCAAAACTTGTGCTGGATTATATAGATCAGGTTGATGCCATTAAACCTTTTATGGCGAATCCGGCAACATTGCAGGGTATTCAGCAAGCAATTGAAGCAAGAAAAGCATTTAAAACTAATAGGTCAGTGCTGGTGCAGGAATTGAAGAAGCAGTATGATGGTGTTGAAGCCAGCAATAAAGTGAAGCAAAGCATTGAATCACTTTTATCAGACAATACATTCACTATTACATCTGCACATCAGAATAATATTTTCACCGGGCCTTTATATTTTATCTATAAAATACTTCACAGTATTAAGCTTGCGGATAACCTTAAGACATCATTGTCCCAGTATGATTTTGTTCCAGTTTTTTATATTGGTTCAGAGGATGCAGATCTAGATGAATTAAATAATATCAACCTTGGTGGACATAAACTGGTTTGGAATACGAAACAAACTGGTGCTGTTGGCAGAATGAAAGTTGATAAGGAGTTATTGAAATTGATAGATGCAATGGAAGGACAGTTGTCCGTTCTTCCGCATGGAAACGATATTATAGCATTAACAAAGAAGTCATATAAAGAAGGTGAAACTATTGAGCAGGCCACTTTTCTTTTTGTGAATGAATTGTTTGCAGAGTATGGATTGATAGTTTTAAAGCCAGATAATAAGGAATTAAAAAAGGAACTGACTACTGTGTTTGAAGATGATTTAGTGAATCAGACAGCTTCGGAAATTGTAGAAAAATCAATTGCTGCCCTCTCGGATGCCGGATATAAAGTACAAGCAAATCCAAGAGAGATCAATTTGTTTTATCTGAAAGATGATTTGCGGCAAAGAATAATTAAAGAAGATACAAGATTCAAGGTGCAAGGTGCAAGCATTGATTTTTCAGAAGATGAGTTGAGAAAAGAACTTGAACAAAATCCCGAAAGATTTAGCCCAAATGTAATTCTGCGTGGAATATATCAAGAAACTATTTTACCCAATATCGCATTTATCGGAGGCGGTGGCGAAACAGCTTACTGGCTGCAGTTAAAATCTCTATTTGAACACTATAAAGTACCGTTTCCAGTTTTGGTGTTACGCAATTCTTTTTTATTGGTTGAAGAAAAATGGAAAGCACTGATAAGCAAACTTGGTTATACAACAGAAAATTTCTTTTCATCTGAACAGGAATTATTGAATAAGCTGGTTATAAAGGAAAGCAAAAATGAAACAAAGCTGAATGGTTCTTTGGCTGCTGTCGAAGAATTATATGATTCATTTAAGCAACAGGCAAAAGCTGTTGATACAACTTTGGAGAAGCATGTGGATGCATTGAAAACAAAAACAATCTTTCGTTTGCAGGAGCTGGAAAAGAAAATGCTACGGGCAGAAAAAAGGAAGTTCACGGATCAGCAAGGTCAAATACAAAAAATAAAAGCACATTTATTTCCTGGCAACGGATTGCAGGAGCGACACGAAAATATTTCTTACTACTATGCAAAATACGGCCCTGCAATTCTTCAATTGTTATACAATGAATCTCTAAGTCTTGAACAAGAATTTGTAATGCTGACAGAAAAATAATATAATATTTCTTCAATCTATTATTTGTAATACGATTAATTAGATATTATTTTTCTACCACAATTTTAACATATTGAAGATTTTAAATTCCAATTACATCGCTAAACAAGTTGAATAATCTTATCTTTTTCTGAGGTATAAATTAAATGAAAATGTGTTTTTCTTCAACGATGAAAGTGCAAGGTTATAGGAAGTAGTAGCGGCGGGATCTTTTGTGTCAGAAAAACCTGCAGTATATTTTAATTCAGGTGATAAAGACAATCCTGAATTTCCCAAACCAAAATCTACCCCAATTCCTCCATTACCACTGAATAATGATTTCTTTATGGGTAATAATTCTACACTTCTGCTATCTTGACTCACTAAATAACTAAATGAAGGGCCAAGCATGATGTATGGCGCAATCTTTTTTGAAGACAGTCTTACTAAAAGTGGTAATTCAATATTTGCTGAGGTTCCTTTCAATCCGATTGTTTCAACTATTTCTTGTCCTCCTGTTAATGGTTTCCTGATAAAATCAATATCCGTACTACCAAAACTGGCAGTTACAGATGGACGTATAAAGATGTTATTACCAATATTTACCTGGACAATTATACCTAAATCAAATGCAGGTGCTGTGTTTGAACGTACATCATCATAACTAGAATTGGCATTGCCAGAATAAGTTGGATTTGATTGGTTAAGTCCTCCGCCAATTGTGCCACCAAAACTAACTTTCCTAAAAGGCGAATTCTTTTTTACATTTTTATTTTCAGGAGTTTTATTAGCAGCATTTTGAACCAACGCCAATGTAGTTAATGCGCATCTCCAGTTAGGTGCAGTTCTTGCAGCTTTATCAGCATAAAACAATGCGCTGTCCTTGTTGTTATTCTCTAGGTGCAATAAAGCAAGCTTGTTTTGAATATATGCTCCGTTCGGGTCAATGGAGAGAGCGGTATAAGCATTTTGAAACGAAACTGCAGATGACGCATTGTTCCCACTTGCTTTCAATAAAAATAATCTTCCTCTTAAAGAATTGGCAAAATCTGCATCATCTTCTCTCACATAATTGATTGCTTTTTCTAGTCTTGTTGCGGCATCTGTATTTTCTTGCTTTTGCTTTGCAGATAAATCATCGCTACAACTTAGATAACGATTAACTTTTGCTTGTGCAAAATCGATATACTTAACAGTTAGGCTCGACTTCGCATCCAGTGTATAAGGGTTGCCTGGATATTTATTATTCAATTGCTGATAATACTCTTCGGCAGATTTATTACCAACAATATTATTGTTTTTAATTGCCTTGTTAAATTGATTATAGGTTTCTACTAATAAAGTGTCTGCATAATTTCTACTGCCAGATTTTAGTATGCCATTGAATGAATTGCCACCTCCATTTTGTGCTCTTTTTGTTTGTAACCATTTTTGCAAATAAGTTGGATCAACATTACTGATCACTTTCTCGGTGTTTTCGTTACAACAGAAATACGGATCCTGGCTTCTTTTAAATCGTTCCTTTGCAACAGAAGGGACATTCTTATCAACATATTTTTGAATCTCACTAAAAGTAACTTTAAAATCAGGTGTGCCATCTGTATCGGCGACGCCGCTTAATCCATCTACCAGATAATATGTAAATAGTCCATGTCCGTTGCCAATTGATTTATCTTCTAGCGATTCTTGTCCGGCACCAGTAGCCAACATAATAATTTCCCCAACTTTCTTTTCTGAAATAGCAGTATTTAAAAAACTTTGACCACTTACGCCACCAGGTAACTCATTGGAGCGGCAGGCATCCATTATAAAAAAAACTTCAACACCTTTTGCAGTTTCGTTTGAGATTTTTTTCTTTAGGTTAAATAGCTGAATTGTTCCTGCTACCAGATAATTATTTTTATCGCCTTCTGGATTACAATCATAACCTAAAAAGAAAAACTGATCTTGATCTATTGCATCGCCATGGCCGGCCAGATATATAAATAATTTATCTCCTTTTTGTAATTTTTTTGCTTTCAACCATTGAAATCCTTTTGTCCAGAAATTTGAGTTTGACGCTTCTTCATTAAGTAACATAAAAATATTATCACCATTTACACTTCCTCCACCAGGCGATTTTAAATAATCACTGAATAGGATAGCATCCTTATCTGCATAGGTAAGAGGTTTTACATACTTGTATTCGGAAACGCCTACAACAATAGCAAATGTTTGTGGACCTTGTATGGTTGTGTCTCGGAACTTTAATGGAGTTTGCCCTTCAGTTTTAGTGAAAGAAGCAATTAATAACAGCAAACAAATGATGCAGTGTGTAGATTTCATGGTTCTGGTTTGATGATATGGTAAAACTGAAAACTTAATTTCGGTAGTAAAATACTACAATTTTTAAATCTTTCCTGTTTTAAGGCTAATCCTTTTCCACAATTACTTTGAAGATTGTGCTGGCACCATTATCGTTGTCAGCTACAAGAATTAAATGTAGAAAACCTGATGTTTCTTTTGCGATGCAAACGGATTCGATTTTTTGCCCTTTAAACTGATGGTCAAGGCTTTCAAGATCAATAAGCTCATCGGGATTAATAGCTGCCCATCTTTTCTTTGAAGATAATTTTTTTACAATCCATAAATAACTTTTGCCAATAGTTCCATCATCAACGTTATTTCTGGTATCTTCTGTTGAAACAGTTAATATTAGTTGATCACTTTTATTTGAATAACACATCCCAGACAGTCCATTGAATTTTGTGCTGTCATTGTTTGTTCCGATAGCAATTGTTGAAATTGGTGCATCTCTTTGATTTTCCCAAAAATTATCAGTTGTTAGTATCAGCTTATTTTTCGGATAATTTCTATTTCCCCTGTTTGCAAGTATCATGCCTCCGGGAATGGTACAATACCCTTCAATATTTAATTCTTTGATTCCTTTTAGTTCTAAACGTTTGTAGAATGTGTCGAGGTGAATAAGTTGTTTTTCCTTCTTTACTGGATCAATAAGCCAACCTGTATTTCGGTAGGGAGAAAGAGATCCAGATCCCAATAGAAACAGTTTATTATCTTTTGTTAAACTAATTGATTCAAGATCAGCCTTAATAGTTTTTGGAATCCGTTGTTCAGAAAATGGGAAAAGAGAGATTGAGTCAAATGCATTCAGACTGCTGTCAAGAATCAATAAATTTTTCGCATCATCTCCAATAATGTAATATTTATTATTGAGTTTTTCAATACCAGATGCGGAAGGATAGGAGGGGATTAGTTTTACTTCTTCCAATACGGTTTTATTACCGCAAGAGCAGATAAATGCAATTTGAAAAGAAAATAAAAAGAATCGAAACATATTTTAGTCAAACTTATTTTCCCAGCCAGCTTTTTTCATTTTTTCTACTTTCTCAATCACCTCTGTATTCAAAGAGTTTTTGTACTCTGATATTTTTTGAGAAATAGCTTCGTCAGCGGTTCCTAAAATTTCAGCAGCAAGAATACCTGCATTTTTTGACGCATTTAATGCTACCGTAGCCACAGGAACTCCATTTGGCATTTGCAAAATAGATAAGACCGAATCCCAGCCATCAATCGAGTTGGAAGATTTTACAGGAACACCGATTACAGGTAATGTTGTAACAGCTGCAACCATACCAGGTAGATGAGCAGCACCGCCAGCACCGGCAATAATAACTTTCAGCCCTCTTGACTTTGCAGTTTCTGCATATTCTATCATACGATGTGGAGTACGATGCGCAGAAACAACTGTTACTTCATGCGGAATGTCAAAATGCTTCAATATTTCGGAAGCAAACTGCATGATAGGTAAATCACTGTCGCTGCCCATAATTATTCCAACCAAAGGATTCATGTAGATTGTTTTGTCAAAAATACTATTTAATTATTTCTCCTTTAAGTCTCAGTAATTCTGTTTCTGCAAGTTTGGTATTATACCTTGCATTGATAAGCCTTGTCTGTGCATCTTCCAGACTTTTTTGTGCTTCTTTCAGTTGAATTAGTGTAGTAGAGTTTAATTTATAAACCTCAAAAACGATTGCAACATTTTCATTTGCAAGCACTATGTTTTCCTCTTCGAGAGCCAGTGCTCTTTTTTGCAATTCATAGTCCTTATATGCATTAATAACATTCAGGTTTAAGATTGATTTTTGGTTTTCAAAAAATAATTGCTGGTATTGTATATCGATTGCAGATTGTTTAATAAGTCTTTTTGTTGTAAAGTTATTTAAGATAGGTACTGCTATTGTAAATCCAAGATTACGACCGAAATTTCGGCTGAATAGAGGTTGAAATGGATTAACAGTTGCTTTATTATTTGTGCGGTTGAATGTGTATCCAGAATTAAGTGAAACAGTGGGGAAGCGGTCTGCTTTTCTTTCTTTTAAGACAAGTCTTGCAATATCTATGTTTTTTTGGGCCATTAATAAATCAGGATTATTATTTTCTAAACTCTCCTGAATATCTCCAAGCGAAACATTCATATTGATGAGAATAGTATCACTTACAAGATATTTACTTTCAGGCTCAATATTAATTAACTGATTTAATTGTTCCCTTAATTGTGACATTATTGTTTCCTGACTTAGGTAAGCCGCCTTTTGAGCATTAAGATCTACTTTACTTTGTAGTACATCGGGCTTTGCACCTACGCCAATATCTAGTTTATATTGAGCAAGTTTTACTCTTTCTGCACTTAATTGAATCTGATCATTAATGGCTTTTAATTGTTGTTTCTGTCTTACAATCGCATAATAGTTTGTAATAACACTGGCTATGGTATTGACGATTTGTTGTTTTATTCCCAGTTCACCTAGTTTTACAAATTCTTCTAATTTATCCCTTGTCGCAAACATCTTAAGGCCGTCAAACACTACCCAATTCATCTGCAAGCCTGCATTATAATTATTTGATTTGATATCGTTTAATTTTCTTTCGGTTCCGTCAGCAAATTTCTGTCGTTGATTATTGTTGTTATAAGTTCCTCCGAAACTGCCATTTATTCTTGGAAGAAATGCAGCATTTCTAAAGCTATAATCCAGAGCCGCTATTGCAGAATCATTTTTTGAAAGCTGTATGGCATAATTATTTTGCAAAGCTGTTGCTATTGCTTCTTCAATCGTCAGTACTTTTTGTGCTGATGAAGTAAGGGTAATGAATAAAAGGAATGGCAATATAATATTTTTCATGTTATTCATAATTTATACCTCTTCAATTATGGTTGTTTCGTTTTTAGTTGCCATATTTACATATTTATCTATTTCACTTTTTTTCTTTTTGGTTGAAAGAAAAGCATACATGGCCGGTATAACAAATAAGGTAAGTACCAGTGAGAACATAATACCGCCAACAATTACTACACCCAATGGTACACGGCTTGTTGAAGAAGCTCCTAGTGATAATGCAAGCGGCAATGCTCCGAGAGACATAGCAAGGCTTGTCATTAATATAGGACGTAAACGTTGTGTGGCAGAATAAATTGCTGCTTCAATTTTTTTCATTCCTTTTTCCTGGTTCTGGTTAGCAAATTCTACAATCAAAATTCCATTCTTGGTTACTAATCCAATCAGCATGATTATTCCAATCTGAGAGAAGATATTTAATGTATGCCCGAACAGCCATAGTGAAAGAAGAGCACCAGGTATTGCGAGCAAAATGGTAATCATTATTATAAAAGGATCAATGAAGCTTTCAAATTGCGCAGCTAGAATAAGATATATTAAAGCAAGGGCCAATATCAATGCAAAGAAAATGTTACCACTACTTTCTTTGAAATCTCTTGATGAGCCTGAAAGTGAAGTGGCAAAAGTTTCATCAAGTAATTCATCAGTTATATTTTCCATTTCTTCTATACCATCAGCGATGGTATAGCCAGGTTGTAAACCGGCAGAAATTGTAGCTGATTTATAACGGTTAAAGTGGTAGATAGTAGGCGGGGTATTTGATTCGGAGACTGAGACAAGATTGTCGAGACTAATAAGCTCACCACGATTATTACGGGCAAATAATGTTTTTAAATCATTTGGATCGTCACGGTCATTACGGGCTACCTGTCCCAATACCTGGTATTGTTTACCATCTTTTGTAAAATAACCAAGTCGGCGGTTGCTATATGCCAGTTGTAATGTTTGCGAAATATCATTTACGCTAACCCCTAACTGTGCTGCTTTTAGTCTGTCAATTTCAACTTTTAGTTCTGGCTTATTGAATTTTAAATCTATATCTGCATTCAATAAAATTTTGCTATCTCTTGCTTTTTCTAAAATTTTAGGAAGCATGCCGGTCAGCTTATCAAAATTATTATTCTGAATTACAAACGATACTGGTTGTCCACCACGACGATTTACAGAAATTGTTTGTTCTTCATTAACAGAAGCTCGGCCTTCATTAAATTTCGACATGTTCTTGTTTACCATGGCCACAATTTCTTTTTGCGACCTTTTTCTTTCTGATGGAGGGACTAACGTAACTCTAACAAAACCAGTATTGGCATTGCCCGAGCCTGTAAAACCGGGTGATGTAACACTTAATACTACTTCTCGTTCAGGAACAGAATCCAACATAAAAGTGTTCAAACGGTTTACATAGGCATCCATCGCATCAAAGGAAGTTCCTTCTGGTGCCGTTAACCCAAGGCGAAATTGACTCCGGTCTTCCATAGGTGCCAATTCAGATTTTAATTGCTTGAAAATAAAAAACCCTCCAACAACGCAAATGCCCACAATAACAAATGCCATCCACTTTATTTTCATAAAACGGCGTAATGAAGCCTGATAGCTATTTTCCATTCCTCTAAAAAATGGTTCAGTTTTATTATAAAACCAGGAATGTTTATGTGGATTTTTTTTCGAGAGCTTTACGTTCAATACTGGTGTAAGTGTTAATGATACAAATGCAGAAATTAATACGGCACCAGCTACTACAATCCCAAATTCACGGAACAGTCTGCCTGTAAAGCCTTCCATAAATACGATAGGAAGAAATACAACAGCCAGTGTGATAGAAGTAGCAATAACAGCAAAATAAATTTCTTTACTTCCTTCCAATGCAGCTTGCCATTTGTTCATCCCTTTTTCCATCTTTTTATAGATGTTCTCGGTTACTACAATACCATCATCTACTACTAGACCGGTTGCAAGTACAATGGCTAGAAGTGATAATACATTTATAGTAAAGCCCATAAGGTACATAATAAAGAATGCACCAATAAGAGAAACAGGAATATCTATTAATGGGCGAATGGCAATAATCCACTCTCGGAAGAATGCATAAATAATCATTACTACAAGTAGAAATGCAATTATCAATGTTTCTTCTACTTCCAGAATCGATTTTTTTATAAACTTAGTTTGATCTAATGAGATATTAATTTTTACATCTTCCGGAACATCTTTTTTAATTTGCTCCAGTCGCTTGTAAAATTCATCAGAAATAGATACATAATTAGAACCGGGTTGCGGAATAACTGCCAATGCAATCATTGGAATGCCATCACCTTTTAAAACAGTTTCTTCGTTTTCGGGCCCCAGCACTGCTTCGCCTACATTCGATAACCGAACATCAGCTCCGCCTACATTTGCAATAATCAGATTATTGAATTCTTCTTCGGTATTTAATTTTCCAAATGTTCGGACTGTTAGTTCAGTATTACTACCTGATATTTTTCCGGAAGGAAGCTCTACATTTTCTCTTAACAAAGCTGCTTGCACATCATTCGCAGTAATATTAAATGCAACAAGTTTAGCAGGGTCAATCCAAATACGCATTGCATATCTTTTTTCTCCCCATATCTGTATACCACTAACTCCCGGAATTGTTTGCAGTCTTTCTACCAGTACATTGTTTGCATACTCCGTCATTTCTAACTGATTTCTTGTATTGCTTTGTACCGTCATGGAAAGAATAGGGTCGGAGCTTGCGTCTGCTTTAGATACAACAGGTGGAGCATCAAGGTCAGAGGGTAACGAACGTTGCGCCTGTGATACTTTATCTCTAACATCATTTGCCGCTGTTTCGAGGTCTATGCTTAAGTCAAACTCAACGTTAATATTGCTGCTACCGTTACTGCTGCTGGATGTAATATTTTTAATACCTGCGATACCGTTGACGGCCTTTTCAAGAGGTTCTGTAATCTGTGTTTCAACAATATCTGCATTGGCTCCCGGGTATGAAGTACGTACACTAATATTGGGAGGGTCGATGGCTGGATAATCTCTTACCCCCAAAAAATTAAAACCAATAAGCCCAAAAACAACAATAATAATGTTCATTACTATTGCCAATACCGGCCGCCGTAAACTGAGTTCTGATATGTTCATACCCCTAGCCCCTAAAGGGGAATTTTAAATATTATTTTGAATAAAATATACTCAACATATAACTCTTATATATAATCAAAGTTATCAGTATTGTGAAAATTGATACTTTGATATTGCCCATTGTCTATTGCCCATTGACTATTTTCCCAATCTGAATTTTTGCTTCGGGTCTAACACTTAATAACCCAGTTACTACAACCGTGTCTCCCGGTTTTAAGCCATCTAGAATTTGTACCCTTGCAGAATCCCTGATTCCTGTCTTAACGTCTGCAAATATTGCTGTGCCTCCTTTGTATAAAATAACTTTCTTGCCTCTTGCCTGTGGTAATACAGCTTGTGTAGGTATTAGTATTGCATTTGGATCGGGATCAAAACTCAATTTCACTTTTGCAAAAGAACCGGGTAATAATCCAGCATCTTTTCCAATTACTGCTGCTCTAACAATTAGGCTGCGGGTATTTTCCATCACATTAGCTTCAGTTGCTATCACTTTAGCACCTAACTGTTTTGAAGAACCTTCAAAACTAAAAGTTACTAATTGCCCAATTTTAATCTGACCTGTATATTTTTCTGGAACCGAAAAATCAAGTTTTAGTTGGTCTGTTTGACTTATTACAGCAATAATAGTAGCAGGAGTAACATAAGCTCCGGGACTAATTGCATTTAATCCAATCTTTCCACTGAAAGGGGCTCTTACAACTGTTTTTGCAATACTTGTTTGCAGAATACCAATATCAGCATTAAGGCTGTTTACTTGCAACAAGCTGATATCATAATCTTGTTGGCTGATACCTTGTATTTTTAATAGTTGTGCTTGCCTTTCTTCTGTTTTTTTCGCCAATGCAAGCTGTATCTGAATTTTGTTCAACTGAGCCCTTAAATCACCGTCATAAAGCTTGGCTAGCAAAGCACCTTTACTTACATATTTTCCTTCCACTACGTTTAATTGAATAATACGGCCAGAAACTTCCGGGTGTATTTCAACAATTTCATTGGCTACAATAGTCCCCGGCACTTCAATATCTTCCTGAAAAATCTGTGGTATTACAACATATCCATCCACCTTCATAGGAGGCTGATTAGAGCCTCCGGGTTTTTGCAGGGAAGACTCTTTTTTCTTTCCGCCACAAGCGGATAGTAAGAAGAGTGAAATAAGAAAAACTAAAATAGTACGTATTTGCATGGTTTGGTCTAAAATGGTAAAAAAATGGGTCGCTAAAGGTAAATGATATTTGCAAGGTTTTGGACGTCAAAAGCATACGATCCTTGCACTATTTTTTTGGTAATTATAAGCGGCTAATCAGGCTGACAGAAGGCTTTCATTCAATTGCGAATTAAAACGAAATTAAAATAGAAGATATCCGCTTCAGAATAATTCAATTTTAAGGCAAATTGGCATTAGGCTTTAGGCAACAACAGTCTCTTTATTTTGGTTGATTGGTGTATCAATTCCTGCTTTTCTTTACTCAGAATGGTAACATGCCCCATTTTACGACCAGGCTTAGTCTGTTTTTTCCCATATAAATGAACAAAGGCATTCTCAATCTTCAGTACTTCTTCTAGCCCTTCATATTTTACATCTCCGGAAAAGCCTTCGGCACCAATAATATTGACCATAATCGATGGCATAATTACTTCCGTATTTCCCAGCGGATAACCAAGTATGATGCGCCAAAGCATATCAAATTGAGAACTATAATGTGCTTCTATGGTATGATGGCCGCTATTATGAACCCTTGGAGCAGTTTCATTGACTAAAACGTTTCCATCTCTATCCACAAACATTTCAATAGCAAATATGCCGGGTGATTTGAAGTTTCGGACTACAGCAAGTGCTATAGCTTCAACTTTCCAGAGAGTTTTTTGTTCCAGTTCTGCAGGACAAAGTTGAAAATCTAAAAGATTAAGTTGATGATTAAACAACATTTCAACTGGTGGATATAAAGCGGTTTCACCTTTTTCGTTGATAGCTACCATTTGTGCAATCTCTTTGTGAATATTCACCATTTTTTCTAATACCGATGGTGCATCAAATCCTTTTAAGAAGTCTTCTTTTGTTTTTAGCAGTTGAACACCTTTACCATCATAACCGCCTTCACCAACCTTGTGAACAGCAGGTAAAAATTCTTCTTGTTTGTTTAGTTCTGCTAAATTATTTGTGATGATAAACTTAGGGCTTGGTATCTGGTGCAGTTCATAATATTGCTTTTGCAGAATTTTATTTTTGATTGTTTTCAGTACCGATGGCTTTGGAAAAATTTTTACTCCTTCAGCTTCTAATATTTCCAATGCATCCACATTCACATTTTCTATTTCAATGGTGATGGCATCTAATCCTTTCCCAAAATTATAAACAGCATCAAAATCCTTTATATCGCCTCTTGTAAAATGATGGCAAAGATGTGCTGCTGGACATTCATTATCATTTTCCAACACAAAAGTTTCAACCGGGTAATTGGCTGCTGCCTGTAATAACATTCTGCCGAGTTGGCCGCCACCGAGGATTCCTATTTTTTGCATGGGGGCAAAGATAAGTCTGACTGTAAAAGTCAGATGTAAAAATTATTCACTTTAAATAGTATATTTTTAGTGATTAAAACGCTGATTAGTATAGTGCATAGTTATAATTCATATGACGAAATAGAGCTTTTATCTCAATTAAAAAAGGGGAGTGAAGGTGCTTTTGAAGAATTGTACAATTTATATAGCACAAGGCTATTTGGCAACCTGTTGAAACTGGTAAAATCAGAAACAGAGGCCAAAGAAATTTTACAGGATGTTTTTATAAAAATATGGGATAACCGTCAACATATAGATACAGAAAAATCATTTCGTTCTTATCTTTTTAAAATCGCTGAGAATAAAGTGTATGATCTTTTTAGGAAAATCTCCAGAGATAAAAAAAGAAAAGAAGCCTTACTATCAATCGCAACTTCGGAGTATGTACATATCGAAGAAACAATTCTAAATAAAGAAAGTACTGCACTACTTAATAAAGCAATTGAATCGTTACCTCCGCAACGTCAACAGATTTTTCGATTGTGCAAATTGGAAGGGAAGAGTTATAAAGAGGTTTCTGAATTATTAGGTATTTCAACTTCAACTATCAGCGATCATATTGTAAAAGCTACTAAATCTATCCGTAGTTATTTTGAAGATAGTGAACATACTCTTTTGAAGTTAATAGTCATTTCCTTTTTGGCGGGTACATAATTTCCTTCTTCACCCATTTTCAAAAAAATATTGCATCGGGGCAGAGGATATTTCTCTGGCGAACGTATTAGCTATGTATTATTCTATGAATTATAATAAAAATATGCAAGACTTATTTCAAAAATACCTTGATAATCAATGTTCTTCGGAGGAAATAAAGGAAGTATTGGCTTATTTCGCTAATGCGAAGAATGAAACTGAATTAAGAAGTTTCATCCTGAATAGTTTGGCTTCAGACAATGAATTTTCTGCCGAAGGCGAAAGTTATTTCAACAAAATTTCTGAGAAAGCTTATCAGCAAATTACAAAGAGAAAATCTAAGATACCGTTGGTTATCCCTTTCTACAGGAAATCTTGGTTTAAAGTTGCTGCGGCGGCTGTTTTATTAATTGGTGCTTTTGCCATTTACAAAAAAATTGCAAATCCCTATTTTGATAAACTAGTTCGTGATATTCGATCTCGATTTAAAGCCAATCTCATCACAACCAAAGAAACTGTGCCCTACATTATTAAAAA
>Ga0209063_1001109_pt1 | contig 14661 bp, 10 predicted proteins | sample KloWWTmeKNB19Kit_FD_187177 | JGI IMG/M metagenome (GOLD analysis project Ga0209063, IMG submission 187177) | Active sludge microbial communities from Klosterneuburg, Austria, studying microevolution and ecology of nitrifiers - Klosterneuburg... | ecosystem: Engineered > WWTP > Aerobic digester >...
TGAAGGCACCCGAATGCGCGCCGGCCTGTGGATCGATCGCGAGCGCCGAGGTCATCGCCACGGATCGTCGTATCGAAATCGCACTGACCCTGCATGCAGCCGAGCGCATCGGCTTACCCTTGCCCGGGAATGCCCAGTTGCTCGCACTCGATGGCGTGCAACTGGATGCGCTGGCCGTCAATGCGCTGTTTCGGGACGGTGCCGGCGTCACTTGGCTCGATGTGCCGCGTGGCGTGCATCGTGCCGCGTTGCGCTTCTCGACTGCTGCCGCCGACCAGATCGCGCTCGCCTTTCCGATGCCGCCAGCGCATCTGCGCTTTAGCGGCGATGGCTGGGAAGCGGCGGGCATCGAACAGGGAAGGCTGCCGAACGGCACCTTGGAATTGACGCGTTTGTCGGCAAATACGGAAATTCCGAGCAGCGGTGTTGCACAACGCTTTGAACCCTATGTCGTGGTTACTCGCGAGTTGCGCTTCGATCTCGACTGGGAAGTCGCGACCACGGTACAGCGCATCGCACCCGAATCTGGCGCGTTCTCGATCGCCGTGCCGCTGTTGGCCGGAGAACGCGTGACCAGTGAAGGATTCGAAGTGGTTGCGGGTGCGGTGCAGGCGCGCTTCGGCGACAGCGATGGCGCGCTGGCGTGGGTATCACGGCTGGAAGCAGTGGATCGTTTGCAATTGAAGGCGCCTGCGCTCGCACAGCGCGCCGAAGTTTGGAAGCTGGTCGCAAGCCCGACCTGGAATGTGCACGCCGACGGTGTGCCTGGCGTGCATCCCGAGGACGATGCGACCTTGCAGCAGTTCTATCCGCTGCCGGGTGAGTCGTTGACGCTCACCGTGTCGCGTCCCGAAGCCATCGCTGGCCGCGTGGTGGCGATCGATCAGGCGTCGTTGGCCAGTCGCTTCGGCAAGCGTTCCGGCGAACATTCGCTGACGCTCAGTCTGCGTGCGACCCAAGGTGGACAGCATGCATTGAACCTGCCGGCGAATGCCGAAGTGCTGCGTGTCGTGGTGCGTGGTGAAACACTGAACCTGCGTCCTGAAAAGGGCGTGCTGAGGCTGCCGCTGCGGCCCGGGGTGAACGCGGTCGAAGTTGTCTTACGTATCAACGAAGACCCCGGCCTGCACCCGCGCCTGCCGACGATCGGGCTTGGTACACATGCCTCGAATATCGAGTTGACGATGCAGTTGCCAGTCGACCGTTGGGTGTTGATCACCAGCGGTCCCCGCATCGGCCCAGCGGTACTGTATTGGGGTGAGTTGCTGGTAATGCTGTTGCTTGCCTTCGGCGTCGCGCGAAGTGGCTTTCTGTCGATCAAATTGCATGAAGCGTTTCTGCTCGGCATCGGATTTTCGACGGTGTCGTGGTGGTCGCTGGTGTTGTTTGCGGCGGTGCTGGCTGCGTTCGCTTGGCGCGCGCGCTGGCCGCGTGCAGGCCGTCACGCGTTGTTCAATCTGACGCAGCTTGCATTGGTGGTCGCGGCACTGATCGCCGCCGGTGCATTGCTCGCGGCATTGAACGGCGGACTGCTCGGCTATCCCGACCTGCACGTCACCGGCCACAGTTCGACGGCAACCAATCTGCGCTGGTTCGCAGATCAGACCGATGGCGTGTTGCCGGATGCCAGCGCCTGGGTGCTGCCGATGTGGATGTATCGCGCGCTGATGCTGGCTTGGGCATTCTGGATGGCGTGGTTCCTGATCCGCATCGGTCGCTCAGTATTCGAGAGTTGGACCGCGGGCGGTGCGTGGGCGCCGTGGCGACGGCCGAAACCGAAGGCGCCTGAGTCGGAACCGCCGCCGCTGGAAGCAGCGCTGCAAGAACCATCATCGGCGGCGATGGAATGACGGTCGACGCTTGGTTGCGTACAGCGGCGGCGCGGCTCAATACCGAGTCGGCACGACTCGATGCCGAACTGCTGCTCACGCATCTGCTCGGGCTGACACGTGCCGCGCTGTATGCGCGGTTGCGCGACGAACTCGATGTCGCGGTAGTGACGCACGCCGATGCCTTACTTGCGCGGCGTGCGCGCGGTGAGCCGATCGCGTACATCACTGGCGTGCGCGAGTTCTGGTTCATGCCGTTGCGGATCACGCCAGCGGTGCTGGTGCCGCGACCGGAAACCGAAGTGCTGGTCGAGCAGGCGTTGATGAGACTGCCAATCGACCGCGACTTGAGCGTCATCGATCTCGGCACCGGTAGTGGCGCGATCGCGCTGGCATTGGCGAAAGAGCGGCCACGCGCGATCGTGCACGCGCTCGATGCCAGCGACGCCGCGTTGGCGGTCGCCACGGAGAACGCGGAGCGCCTCGGTATCGGCAATCTTCGTTTCGTCCTCGGTAACTGGTTCAGTGGCATCTCGGGCGAATCGGCACGCTCACTCGATCCGGAGTTGCGCTTTGATCTGGTCGCCGCCAATCCACCCTATGTCGCCGGCAACGATCCACACCTGTTGCAGGGCGACCTGCGCTTCGAGCCGCGCATGGCGCTCACACCCGAAGGCGATGGTCTCGCCGCCATCCGTGAGATCAGCCAGGATGCTCGCGCCCGCATCAAGCTTGGTGGTTGGCTGTTGTTCGAACACGGTCACGATCAGGGGGCAACGGTGCGAAAGATTCTCTTGGGCGATGGCTACGCCGAAGTGGAAACGGTTCGCGACATGGAAGATCGCGATCGCGTCACGCTGGGGCGATGGTGCGCGGCCTAAACAACACTGGTGCGAATACGCAGGCGACAAGCAGCACAACACCGAGGTAAAACATCGGCGTCAGTTCGCGTTGTTCGTTGAGTAGCACGATGGCCAGCAGCACCGTGTAGACCGGTTCAAGATTGACCGCTAGCTGCGCATTGAACGCCGTCATGTGGCGCAAGGCGACCAACGACAGCGCGAACGGCAATAAGGTGCAGACAGCGGCCAGCGCGAACAAATAGCCGAAGTCGCGCGCATCCGGCCACACCAGCAGGGGTGCGTCGAATAGTGGGACCGCGCCAGCCAGTAACGGCGTCGCCAGACTCAACATCAATACGCCAGCGCTCATCTCGATGAAGGTGATGGACAGCGGGTCAGCATCGGCGATGAAACGCTTGTTCAAGGAGCCAAACAGTGCTGCCAATGCCGCTGATAGGACACCGACCGCAATTCCGGCGTGCATGCCGCTCGGAACGCCGCCAACCACAAGCACCACGCCCGGGACCGCGGCGATACCGAGCAGCACCTCGCCGATCGCAAACCGCCGTCGTGCAGCGAACGGTTCGATCAAGGCCGTGAACACCGAACCGAGCGCCATGCAGGTTGCGGCGACCGACGCATTCGAGAGCTTGATTGACGCGTAGAAAGTCAGCCAATGCAACGCCACCACGACGCCGACGACCATGATCGCGGCGGTGGTCCGTGACGGCAACGCGCGCAGTGCCCGCCACACCCTCGGCACCAGTGCGAGCATTGCCGCGACCAAAGCCATGCGCCACCAGACCAGCGGCAATGCCGGCAAGCTGATGAGCTTGCCGAATATGGCGGTGAATCCCCACAGCAGCACGCAAAGATGAATTTGCCACTGGGCACGCGCGGCATCGGACAATGGCATCACGTTTGGCTCAGGTGATTGCGTCGAGGACGGCGAGTGTCGTCTTTGCCCGATTGAGCGTGTAGAAATGCAGTGCGTCGGCACCGCCGCCGATCAACTGCCGGCAGAGATTCGCAACAACCTCGATACCGAAGCTGCGCACCGAGTCGGCGTCATCGCCATAAGCCAGCATGCGCTTTGAAATCCAGCGTGGAATTTCGGCACCGCAGAGATCGGAAAATCGCTTGAGTTGCGAAAAATTGCCGATCGGCATGATACCCGGGACGATCGATTGAGTGATGCCGGCACGGCGCGCGTCCGCAACAAAACGGAAGTAGGCATCGGCGTTGAAAAAATATTGCGTGATCGCGCCGTTTGCGCCGGCATCGAACTTGCGCTTCAGGTTCGCGAGGTCGGCGAAGGCGTCGTCGGACTGTGGATGCGTTTCTGGGTAACAACCGACTTCGATCTGGAACCAGTCGCTGGTTTCAGCGCGGATGAATTCGACCAGTTCGTTGGCGTAGCGAAAGTCGCCAAATGCAGCCATGCCAGACGGCATGTCGCCGCGCAGCGCGACGATGCGCCGGCAACCGAGTGCGCGATACATCTGCAGCAGATTGGAAATTTCGGCGCGAGTGCCGCCGACGCAGGACACATGCGGCGCGACATCAAGCCCATGTTCCTGGCGCAGGTGACGCACCGTTTCCGGCGTGTAGGAAAGCGTCGAACCGCCCGCTCCAAACGTCACTGAAACGTATTCGGGCGTACGCTGTTTCAGCTTCAATACGCTGCGCTCCAGTTGTGCGCGTTGCTCGTCGGTCTTGGGTGGAAAAAATTCGAAGCTGATCGCGGTCATTGCGGCGTTCCGAAAAAAGACCGCCGAAGTATATCTTTCTGTCCGGATGAAGCGATGGAATGATGCAGGCGGAGTAAGTTGACGCCGCGTCACAATTGGAGGAATGTCGCGCGCTAACGGCCGTCAGGCTGTCGTCACGGCCGCTGTTGTCCATGGAACGCGATCTCGAATCCACTGGCCTTAATCTTCGTCGCCTCGCTCAGGAGGTGGCCGAAACGCGCCGGCGCATGGTCATCGGCGGTTCGTTTTACGTACTCGGCTGGGTGCTGGTTTGTCTGTTCACGCCAGTCGTGCCGGTCTATCCGTGGATGTCGGCGGCACTGGCGGCGATATTCGTCGGGCTGGCGATGGCGCGCATCGTGATTCGGCCGCCCGGCGGTGTGGGCACGGAAACCAGCGCCAAAGCCATGACGCATTGGCTCGACTTGCAGTGGATCATCATCCAGATGTCGGCAGCGACCTGGGGCGGTGTGGTGTTCTGGACCTTGGTTGACCCAGTGCTGGTCGATGCACGCGTTGCGCTGTTGATCGGTGCGGCGGGTTTCGCAACCGCGATCGCACACACCTATTGCATGCGCTTCTGGCCGTCGATGCTGGCGATCGTGGCGATCTACCTGCCGAGCACCTTGCTGATGTGGACGCCTGAACATGATCGGGCCGTGGCGTTCAGTTTGACGGTTTATCTGTTTTACGTAATCAGTTCCCTGGTGCGTAGCCATCATGACTTCCACCGTCGCCTCGATTTCGAGGAAGAGTTGCGCCAGCAGCGCGATCGCTTTGAGTGGATGAGCCGTACCGATGACTTGACCGGACTGGCGAATCGCCGCCAGTTCGTCACCGAATTGGAACGGCGCATCGCCGAGTGCCAGCGCGAGCATTGCCGCCTGTCGCTGCTCGAACTCGACATCGATCATTTCAAGCAGATCAACGACGCACATGGCCACAGTATTGGCGACCGTTGCTTGGTTGCGTTCGCAGACCAGTTACGTCATGTCTTCGCCGGACAGGACGAACTTTGTGCGCGTCTTGGGGGCGAGGAGTTTGCAGTGATTGTGCCGCATCACGATGTCGCCACGACGGCGGAACGAGCGGATGCATTCCGGATCGGCCTCAGCGCCGTCGCCGTGGTTCCGGAACTGGCCGATTTGCGCGTGCGTGTCAGCATCGGTGTTGGTGAATTCAACACCACGCGTCACGGCAACGCCGACCATTTTCTCAGCGAAGTCGATGGCGCGCTGTATCGCGCCAAGGGTGGCGGCCGCGACCGTGTCTGCCGCGCTTTGGCGGCATCTTCAGGTGCGGTCAGCCAGATCCTCGGCCAGCATCGCTAGCTGCGTCTTCACCTTGTCGCCGAAACGCGCATGGTGACCGCCGAGCATGTGCTTCAATTCCTGCTCGGTGATGTAGCCGATCGACTTGCGGTAATCGCGTTTCACGCGCTGGCCTTCGCACCAACGACGATCCATGCCTTCAATATCGTCGGCAACCATCGCGACATTGGCCGGATGCGCAAGTTTGAACTGAGCGACACGGGCAATATGGCGGGCGACGAGGTCGCGCAGGGTCGTGTTGCGCGGCATTCGCTCGATGTCGATGCGGCCGCCGTATTCGAACGGTGACGGGTTATCGAGTTGCGTCGACAGATGCGTGCCGTCGTCGAACTGTGATACGCATTCGACCATGCGCGTGACCTTCCACTTGCCGGTCAGCAGCAGGAACAGGAAACCGACCAGACCGGGCCACTTCGGCTTCATCGCGAAACTGGCGACGCCGATTTCGCCGCTGTCGTCGGCAAAGAAGCGCAGCAGAACACGTTGACCGAGGATCAGGAACATGCCCTTGGCCTCGGCATCGCCGACATGACGCAGACCGAGCGCCGCGATCTCGCGCGTGGCGCTATCGACGAACTTGCGCTGATAGCTCGGGTACGCGGCGGCATCGACTGCTTCGAGTTGCGGTGCCGGTTCGTGCGCGACATTCAGGATTTGCTGCGCGATATTGGTGGCCATCAGCGTATCGGGATCGTCGCTGACACGCATTTCGATCGCATCCTGCACCGACTTGCCAGCGCGAATGGCGCTCGCTGTCGCGAGTAGTGTCTGGGCCGCAACATCGTCGTTCAAACTTCGGTCGTGACCGTCGCCGACGACGCCGGATTCAATCAGGCGTGCCATCTGTTCGCGCTCACCAGCACCGCCGTTATCCGACTTCGCACGCGTGTCGAGAATGAATTCGCGCTTGGGATCATCCGGTGCCATCGATGCCAGTGCGCTGTCATAACTGGCGAGTGCGTCGTCAAAACGACCGAGTTCGTGCAGGATCATGCCCATGCGCACGGCATAGCGATATTCGCCGCTCAGTGCATGGCAGGTCGCATAGTCTTCTAGTGCATCTTCCAGGCGGCTGCGCGAATAGCGCAGGCCGCTCCAGGTCTTCAGCGTGTCGGCATTGTCCGCGCCATCATCGGAGCGTATCGCGGCAGTGCGACGCAGCGCAGCGCGAGCGTCGAGCAGATCGATACGCATCGGCGCCAATTCGATCGCGCGGTCGAGCAACGCGTCCGCCTCGGCAATCAGTGCATCGTCACCATCGCGATGGCGCAAGCTGCTGGACAACAGAAACATGGCATCGACATGAGTCGCGTCCAGTGTCAGTACGCGCCGCAGTTCGGTCTCGTTGGCATCGCTATCTGAGAACTGCACACGCTTGATGATTGCCGGGACATGGTCGGGCTTCAGTGCCAGCAGTTGGTCCAACGCCGGCACGATGTCGTCGTATCGCTCAAGTCTTTCAAGGCAGTTGGCGCGATGCCAGTGGAGCGCGGCGGCTTGCGGATTCGCCGCGATCAGGGTGTCGATCAGGGCCAGCGCTTCGTCATAGCGAGCCTGCCGGAAGGCGGTGGCGAAGCGTAAGAAATCAGGATGCAGGCGCATGCTCGGTATCGGAATGTGACGGAAGTCACCAACCTAACCGAAACTGACGCAAAATCAATAGGCTAGCCTAGACCAAAGGTGCGAATGCCGGCCTGAACGGCGGCGTGATGGCGACAACTCCGGTTAGTTGCCGGCGATGGCATGCCAGACCGTGTCGCAATCGGCCAGTGATCGCACCGGGCGCAAGGCCAGCCCAATGCTTCCGCGCAAACGCATTGCGCAACGTCCAGCGTGGCGCGTTACCAGTTCCGTCAAGCTGGCGCCTTGTGCCAGGGTGCAGACGGTGACACCCGCATTCGACGCAATCGGAAGTTCCGCGTCGCGATGAGTCAGCACGAAGTGATCGTCATCAAACACTGACACGCAGGCGAGCAGGCGGACCGGTCGCTGCAGCTGCACGGCCGAGAAACCGACAACGACGCTATCGCCGGTGCCATCGCCGAAAAACCGGATGAGTACTGGGGAGAGACTCAGCGCCGAGAACGATGGCGATGCGGCATCCAGCAGCGGCATGAAGCCGAGTGAGCGCAGATCAGCGGCCGGTGCATTGCAGTCGCGCTGCTGATCGAACGAAAACAGCGTTGCGTCGACGCGGATCAGTTCCGGCACCCGCACGCTGACCGCCAGTGCGTCCGCGTCTTCTCGCATGATCGCGTCCAGACATTGCACGCGTTGGCGCTGCAGGCTGGCCGACGCCGGCATCGCCGCGATCAGCGCATCGACCAAGGCCAGCGCCTCTCGATAGCGCGCGTGGTGCAAGGCGCGGGCCAACTCAGCGAATGCTTGCGGTGAAGCCATTGCATCCCCCAATGATGCAGCAGCGAAGATACCCCAGTCCGTGAGCGTACGGCATCGGGGCCGCGTCGCGCATCGAATGGTTCGTCCGTCCTGGAAGCAAAAACGCCGCACCCAAGGCGCGGCGTTTCCGTTACGGCGATGAAGCGATGGATCAGTAGCGGTAATGCTCCGGCTTGTACGGACCAGCCTTGTCGACGCCGAGATAGGCGGCTTGGTCGTCGGTGAGGACGGTCAGCTTCACGCCAATCTTTTCGAGATGCAGGCGCGCCACCTCCTCATCGAGCTTCTTCGGCAGGATGTAGACCTTGGCCGAGTAGGTGTCCTTGTTCGTCCACAGATCGATCTGCGCCAGCGTCTGGTTGCTGAAGCTGTTGCTCATCACGAAGCTCGGGTGGCCAGTGGCGCAGCCGAGATTGACGAGACGGCCTTCGGCGAGCAGGAAGATCGAATTGCCGCCCTTGAACGTGTACTTGTCGACCTGCGGCTTGATGTTGAGCTTCACTGCGCCAGAGGTATTCAGCTTGTCGACCTGAATTTCGTTGTCGAAGTGGCCGATATTGCAGACGATGGCTTGATCCTTCATGTGCGACATGTGTTCAAGCGTCAGCACGTCCTTATTGCCGGTGGTGGTGACGTAGATGTCGCCGCGACCAAGCGTCGATTCGACCGTGTTGACCTCGAAGCCTTCCATCGATGCCTGCAGGGCATTGATTGGATCGATCTCGGTCACCACGACGCGGGCGCCATACGCACGCAGCGAATGCGCCGAGCCTTTGCCGACGTCGCCGTAGCCACAGACGACTGCGACCTTGCCGGCCAGCATCACGTCCATCGCGCGCTTCAGACCATCGGCGAGCGATTCACGGCAGCCGTAGAGGTTGTCGAACTTCGACTTGGTCACCGAATCGTTGACGTTGATCGCCGGCACCAGCAGCTTGCCCTGTTCCAGCATCTGATAGAGGCGATGCACGCCCGTGGTGGTCTCTTCGGAGACGCCCTTCCAATCCTTGACGAGCTTGGTCCAGAAGCCCGGACGCTCTTTGGCGACACGCTTCAGCAGGTTCTTGATGATCTGCTCTTCGTGCGAACCACTGGCGCTGTTGACCCAGTCCGAACCCTGTTCGAGTTCATAACCCTTGTGGATCAGCAGGGTGACGTCGCCGCCATCATCGACGACTAATTCCGGGCCGGTTTGGCCGGGGTGGGTGACGGCATCCATCGTGCAGTCCCAATATTCTTCGAGCGTCTCACCCTTCCATGCGAACACCGGTACTTTGGCCGCGGCGATGGCGGCGGCGGCATGGTCTTGGGTCGAGAAGATGTTGCAGCTGGCCCAGCGCACCGAGGCGCCGAGATCGACCAGGGTTTCGATCAACACCGCCGTCTGAATGGTCATGTGCAGCGAGCCGGTCACGCGCACGCCCTTGAGCGGCTTGCTGGCGGCATATTTCTTGCGAATCGACATCAGGCCCGGCATCTCATGTTCGGCGATGTCGATTTCTTTTCGGCCCCAGTCGGCCTGGCTCATGTCACGAACTTTGAAATCGGAAAAGGGCAGGGATTGAACGACGGCGTTCATCGGGTTTGGACTCCAGTAGATGAGCGGGCGCCGTTGGAAAGTCATCCGTCGAGCCTGTTCCCGGAGTTGACCGGGCTTGCAGCGCCCCTCGACGGGCGGAACGGCGCGAATTCTAGCTGCGAATCATCGAGGAAGCGTGAACTGGTGGTTCACAGTCGGGTTGGACCCGCCCTATCCGACAGTGCGCACCGGTCTCCGGATCGTGGCATCCTCGCTTGGTCCGGCCACTGCGATGGCGCTGGCGGACCAATTTGTTGGCCAACGGACCCCAAGGTAGGGGCGCATGGAACTTGAAGAACGGCAAGTGCACGTCGATCATCTGAAGCCGGACATGTACGTCTATCGGCTTGATCGACCGTGGTTGGGACTACCGTTTCCGCTCGAAGGGTTCTTGGTCGAGAACGCCAAGCAAATCGAAGTGCTGCGCCAACATTGCGATCACGTTTTTGTTGATGTCCAGCGCGGCCATACGCCGATTCGTGCGTTCATGGCGCATCCACGCCAGCACGAGAAGCAGCGCGCCGTCGTCAAACACGTTGACACTGCTACCTTGAGCGAAGAATTACCGCACGCATTGGAAGCACATGCGCAGGCGTCGCACTTGGCGGCCAAAATTCTGAACGACGTCAAATCCGGACAGAAGATCAGCATCGAGGACGTGCGTGTTGCGGTGGTACCGGTAGTGAAGTCGGTATTGCGCAACGCTGACGCCTATTTCTGGATCACCAGCCTGCGCAAACGCGATGCCTATGAATATAGTCACGCTCTGCATTGCAGCCTGCTCGCGGCGGCATTCGGTCGACATATGGGATTTACCGAGGACGTGTTGATCAACCTCGCGACCGGCGGTCTGTTGATGGATATCGGCAAGACCGAGATCGATGAGGCGCTGCTATCCAAGCCTACAGCGCTGACTGCCGACGAGACCGAAGCGGTGCGCAAGCATGTCGAGAATAGTTTGCGCATCATCGAAGAAGCCGGCATCCATCATGCGGATGTGCGCGAAATGGTGCTGACTCATCATGAGCGCCATGACGGCTCCGGTTATCCCGACAAGCTGATGCGCAACCAGATTCCGCTATTCGGCCGGATGGCGGGATTGATCGATTCCTACGATGCGATGACCAGCACCAGAGTGTTTCGCAAGGCATCCTCGGCGCATCAGGCATTGCAGCAGTTGTATCGGCATGGCGACCAGTTGTTCCAACGCGAAGTCATCGAACAGTTGATGCAATGTTTGAGCGTGTACCCGACCGGATCATTGGTGCAGCTTTCCACGGGCGAAGTCGCGCTCGTGATGGCGCAGAACCATGCGCGCCGGTTGCGGCCGCGGGTCATGTTGCTGATGACTGCGGACAAGGTCCTACGCGAGAATTTTGTCGAACTCGACCTGATGACCCAAGCCGACGATGAGCGAACCGTGCGCGAAATCGTCACCACGCTCGAACCTGGGGCCTACGGTCTCGATCCCACCGAGTTGTATCTCGGTTGATGCAGGCGCCGGCTGAATGTTGAACCGCATCGATGTCTTGCGTGAATTGGAAGCGGAGCGCGTACGCGCGAGCGAAGCCCATGAACATTTCGCGTTCATGCTCGTGCGCGTGCAGCGGCACCGCGAAGAACACCAACTTTTTGGCGATTTCCTAAGCGCTTCGGCGCGCACGCGGGTTCGTGCGGCCTTGCGGCCACAGGACCGCATCCTGCCGGTGGGCGACAACGTCTTCGCGCTGCTACTGCCGAATCTGCGCGACAGTGGCCACGCATTGCTGGCGGCTAACCGATTGGTGCGGGCATTTCGTGAACCCTTGTTGGTCGGCGATCGCTTGCAGCAGGCGGTACCAACGATCGGTATTGCGATGTTCCCTGAACATGGCGATCAGTCAGAAGCACTCTGTCGTGCCGCCGAGAGCGCCTTCGCACAGGCACTGAATTCGCGCGATCGCTACCAGTTGTTCCAGCCGGAAAGTGCGCGCACCGAGCCGCCGTATATCGATCTGCGCGAGGCGATCATCAACAATCGACTCGAAGTATTCCTGCAACCGCTGTGGGAAGTTGCGACCGGTAAGGTGGTCGGTGCGGAGTCACTGGCGCGTTGGCATAGCGACGTGCATGGCGCCATCAGTCCGACTGATTTCGTCTTGCTGGCCGAGCAAACCGGTTTGATCGAATCGTTGACGCGCTGGAGCGTGAACACGACGATGCGCTACTGCGCCGCCGCACGCGCCGCTGGTCATCGGCTGCGCTTCTCGATCAATCTGAGCCCACGGGTATTCCACGAGCCCGGGTTGGTCGAGCAATTCCAGAATGCGCTGGCAATTTGGGAGGTGCCGGCTACCGACGTCGTGTTGGAAGTGACCGAGAGTGCAGTGATGGAAGACCCGAGCCTCAGCGCGATTGTGCTGGGGCAATTGCGCGATCACGGCTTCGGCATTTCGATCGACGATTTCGGGATCGGCTATTCATCCTTTGCCTACCTCAAGCGATTCCCGGCCACCGAACTCAAGATCGATCAGGAATTCGTGCATGACATCGGCATCCATGCGCGTTCGGCGCGGCTGGTGCATTCGATGATAGATCTCGCCCACCATCTCGGCTTGACCGCGGTGGCCGAAGGTGTGGAGGATGACGTCACCTTGGCACGCTTGCGCGATATGGGTTGCGATGTGGCGCAGGGGTTCTTGTTCGGCCGGCCACAGCCGGCGGCCAAGTTCATCGCGTCGTTGTCGGCCTAGTCGCCGAGTCGAGTTGCTTTGCGCGACTCAATGCCCAATCGGACGCACGCGGAAGTTGCGACCCTTGATCTTGCCGTCACGCAAGCGCTTTAAGGCGCTGTCGGCATGGTTGCGCGCGATCGCGACATAGCTGCGGGTCGGGAAAATGTCGATCTTGCCGACGGCGTCGCCAGGCAGCCCGGCATCACCGGTGAGCGCGCCGAGCAAATCGCCGGGGCGCAGTTTGTCGGTGCGGCCACCATCGACGGCGATCGTCAAATACGCGCTCAGCAACGGCCGCGGCTTGCCGTTGACCTGCGGCAGCGGCTGACGGATGAGGGCTTGCCCCATGCGCTCGGCAATCGCGCTGATGCGTGCTGCCTCGCGTGGCGTCATCAGCGTGATCGCCAGACCGCGCGCACCGGCGCGACCGGTGCGGCCGATGCGGTGGATGTGTGCATCGGCATCGCTGGCGACATCGTAGTTCACCACCAACGGCAGTTCCTTGATGTCGAGCCCGCGTGCGGCAACATCGGTCGCAACGAGAACGGTGCAGCTGCGATTCGCGAAACGCACCAGCATTTCGTCGCGCTCACGCTGATCGAGTTCACCGTGCAGGGCTAGTACCGAGAAGCCGCAGCGATCGAGTGATTCGGCGACATCACGCGTGTCATTTCGGGTATTGCAGAACACGATTGCCGATTCCGGCCGTTGCGTCACCAGCAGGTCGACCAATGCATCGAGTTTGCGCGAACCGTCGGCGACTTCGTACAGGCGTTGTTCGATGTCGGGGCCGCTATCGCCGTTGTCGATAGTGACGGTTTCCGGATCGCGCAGATGACGTTCCGCGATCGCCCGTGTTTGCTCCGGATAGGTGGCCGAAAACAGTAGCGTCTGCCGTTGCTGCGGCGTCGCCTTGACGATCGCATCGATGTCAGCAGCGAAGCCCATGTCGAGCATGCGGTCGGCCTCGTCCAGCACCAGTATCTGCAGCGCCTTCAATGGCAACGCCTGTTTGCGGATCAGTTCCAGGATGCGCCCCGGCGTACCGACGACGATGTGCGGTTCGTGCGCCAGCGACGCGAGATGCGGACGTAGCGGTACGCCGCCGCACAAGGTCAGCACCTTGACGTTCGGTAGCGGTCGCGCGATACGCCGGATCTCTTTGCTGACTTGGTCAGCCAGTTCGCGGGTCGGGCACAACACCAGACCGTGCAGTCGCACCACCGTAGTATCGAGTTGGTGCAGCAGACCGAGTGCAAATGCCGCGGTTTTGCCGCTGCCGGTTTGCGCCTGCGCGATCACGTCGCGCCCGGCCAGAATGAGCGGTAGCGCGGTCGCCTGGATCGGCGTCATGTCGTGGTATTCGAGCGCGGTCAAGCCCTTGACCAGCGACTCGCTGAGGTTCAATTCGGAAAAGGAAGTCATGGCGGGATCATCGCATGCCCTAGCCATCGCGGCCGCGTTGGTCGAGCGATACACTCGGCGCCGGCGAGTCCGGGGGAAGTCATGTTCAGTGTTCCGTTACACCGCGCACGCTTGAGTGTGCTGGGTTCACTGGCGCTGTGCGTTGCGCCAGCCGCACTGGCCGCGACCATCCAAGTCGACAACATCGGCGGCTGTGATTTGGGTGAGGCGATCATCGCCGCGAACGATGACAGCGTGTTTGGCGGCTGCAGCGCCGGCAACGGCGACGACATCATCCAGCTTCCGGCGACCGCTCATTCCCCCGTGATGCCGCTGCCGCTGATCACCAGCAACCTGACGATTCGCGGCGCCGCGATCGGTACCAGTGCCGTGGATTGCGCGGGCGGCGGGCAGCCCTTCGTGATTGGCGACAACGATGCCGCACCGCCGACGGTCGTCTTGAGTCGCTTCGGCATATCGTCCTGTGGGTTTCAAGCGGGGAGCGGAACACATGGCGGTGGCGGCGGCGCCGGAATGGGTGGCGCAGTGTTTGTCTATAACGCTGAAGTAACTTTCGATCGAGTCGTTTTCAGCAATAACACTGTGCGTGGCGGCAACGGTTCAAGTAGTAGTTCCACGCAATCGGGCGGTGGTGGCGGCATGCATGGCGCCGGCGGGCTCGCCGCGACGAATTCGGTCGCCGCATTGGGTTTCGGGTCGGGTGGTGGCGGCGGGGGCACGCAGTCGACCGCTGGACCGGTACCGGGCGGTGCCGCCGGCGCGCCGAACGGCGGGATCGGCGGCACCGGGG
>Ga0209063_1001115_pt1 | contig 14595 bp, 10 predicted proteins | sample KloWWTmeKNB19Kit_FD_187177 | JGI IMG/M metagenome (GOLD analysis project Ga0209063, IMG submission 187177) | Active sludge microbial communities from Klosterneuburg, Austria, studying microevolution and ecology of nitrifiers - Klosterneuburg... | ecosystem: Engineered > WWTP > Aerobic digester >...
CCGACCAGGGCTTTACTTCTTTTAAAGCCTACATGGGTGTAGATAAGCCAACATTGAAAGCGGCTATTGATGCTGCGCATAAAAGAAAGTTGAAAATTACCGGGCACCTTGATATTGTTACCTACAAAGAAGCTGCTTCGTTGGGTATGGATAATTTAGAACATGGATTTATGGCCAGTACAGATTTTGCTGCTGGTAAAAAAGAAAATGAACCCCCAGCTCCCGGTAGTTCCTATAAAGCATTGAGTAATCTTGATATTCAGCATGACAGTGTAAAACAATTCATTCAATTTTTGATTGATAAAAAAACAAGTATCACTTCTTCATTATCCGTGTTTGAAGGAAATACCACCACTCAACCGCAACCGAACCAGGAAGCACTCAATGCTATGTCGCCAGATACAAGGGACTTTTATTTACAAAGACTTTCCGCTATCAAATCGGCCAAAGGCCCAACTGTGTACGATAAAGCATTCGCTACTACTTCCAAAATGGAAAAAATGTTTTACGAAATGGGTGGCTTGCTTACTGTTGGCACCGATCCAACAGGTAATGGCGGGACATTAGCCGGTTATGGTAATTGGCGGGCAATAGAATTACTCGTTGAAGCAGCTGGATTCACCCCGCTGGAAGCGATAAAAATTGCAACACTGAATGGCAGTATTGCATTAGGTTTTGATAAAACAATTGGCACCATTGAACCGGGTAAATCAGCCGACCTTTTAATCATTGATGGAGACCCGTCAAAAAACATCAGCGACATACGCAAGGTATTATATGTTTTTAAAAACGGCGTTGGATATAACTCAAAGAAATTATTTGAATCGGTGAAAGGCAAAGTGGGATTTAATTAAAAAAGATAAACTTCTTACTATGAAAAAGATTTTTGTATTTACTGTATTCATTCTGGGGAACTTTTACATCCATGCGCAAAAACCCCGTGCAAGAGATATTGGAATTCCTTTTGATGGCAAACCGGGAAAGTTCAATGCTATTACTGATGTAAAAGGTGTGGAAGTAGGTTTCAGTACCATCATTTCTGGCACGGGAAAAAATATACGGGGCAAGGGTCCGGTACGTACAGGTGTCACTGCTATTTTACCAAGAGGAAAAAACAATAATCCGGTGTATGGAAACTGGTATGCATTAAACGGTAATGGAGAAATGACAGGCACTACCTGGATAACTGAATCCGGATTTTTAGAAGGCCCGATTATGATAACCAATACCAATAGTGTGGGTGCGGTAAGAGATGCGGTGTTGAAATGGTATGTAAAGAATAAATGGTATAAAGAAGATTTCTGGTACACCTATCCAGTGGTGGCAGAAACATACGATGGTTTTTTAAATGACATCTATGGCTTTCATGTAAAAGAAGAAAATGCCTGGGAGGCACTAGACAGTGCAAAGAGTGGTTTAGTGAAAGAAGGAAATGTAGGTGGTGGCACAGGTATGATGTGCCTGGGATTTAAAGGAGGCACCGGCACTGCATCGAGAGTGATAAAAATTAAAGACTCCACGTATACCATTGGTGTATTGGTGCAATCCAACTTTGGAAGCAAAAATAATTTTACGATCGCTGGTGTGCCTGTTGGCAGAGAATTAAAGGATACCATGAATTATGAATTTAAAGCACCACCATCTTATCAGCCGGGTGATGGTTCTATTATTGTGGTGCTTGCAACAGATGCGCCTTTATTACCTCACCAGTTAAAAAGAATGGCCGCCAGAATTGCCCTGGGTGTGGGCAAAGTTGGCGGACGGGGAGAAAATGGTTCCGGCGATATTTTTATAGCCTTTTCTACGGCCAACCCAACTGCATTTCAACGGGAAGATTTTACAAAAGTGGATGCACTACCGAATGATATGATTAATCCATTGTTTAACGGAACAGTGCAGGCGGTGGAAGAAGCCATCATTAATGCGATGGTGGCAGCAGAAACGATGGAAGGGATAAATGGCAACAAGGCTTATGGACTGCCGCATAAATTGGTAATCGATGTTTTGAAAAAGTATAACCGGGTGAAATAAATTACAGTTGAATGAAAAAAACACTAGTACTCTTTTGTTTTATTGCAAGTATGCAAACAGCCTTTGCACAAAGTACTGATTCTTTATTTTTAAAATATTCTGCCGCAAAAAGCGATAGTCTTCGCTATGAAGCTATACTTGCGGTTTATAAAACATATTCGGAAGGAGATCCTTTAATATTTCTGAAAGCATCAGAAAAATTTTTGGCATATTGTCAAACCAATAAGGATAAAATAGGTGAATCTTTGGCAACTTCAACGATTGGCTTCTGTTATAGAGGATTGGGCAATACTACCAGGAGTTTGGAGTATTCCATAAAGGGATTTGAAATAGGAATTGAAACAGGTAACGAAATATCTTTAGCTGTGGCCAAAGCAATACTTGCCCATTGTTATAAAGACACTAGAGAATACCAACAGTCAATCAAATACTATTTAGCTGTTCTTGAAATTGGAGAGAGAGTAAAAAACGAGAAAATAAAATCCATGGCCTGTCAAAACCTTGGTGAAGTGTATTTGTCAATGAATAAACCAGACTCTGCATTAATGTACGAACAAAAGGATTTTGAGATTTGTAAGCGAATAGGTTTTTATGACGATTTTGGTTATACGCTTTTAACACTTGGGGGTATTCATGGAAAAATGGGAAACACTGCACTTGCAGTAAGTTACTTTGATATGGCTATAGAAGATGGTTTGAAAAGAAACTCCGTAAAACAATTAAATTGGGCATATACTGCAAAGGCAGAATTTTTTGCTTCAATCTTTCAAAGAGATTCATCTATATTTTATGCAAAAAGAGCTTTATCTGTTATTGCAAACACCGGCTTTACAAATTATAAATTAAACGCAGCAAAATTACTTTTAGATAATTACAGAACCAGCAATGTGGACAGTGCTTTTAAGTATTCTGAAATTTACAGAATTGAAAATGATAGTGTATTTAGTGCGAAAGCCATTCAACAAACACAATTGATGACATTTGAAAATGAAAAGAAACAACAAGAATTAATAAAGGAAAAGAAAATTGCAGAACAACATCGCAAACAAAACATCCAATATGCCATAATAGCACTAGGCATCCTCACCTTCATTATTCTGTTTTTAGCTCTTAGTCGCCGCCATATCACCAATACCAAGCTCATTCAGTTTCTCGGAGTAGTTGCTTTATTATTGGTATTTGAGTTTTTAAATTTACTACTTCATCCTTTTTTAGAAAGCATCACTCATCATTCACCGGTGCTGATGTTACTGGCATTGGTTTGCATTGCAGCTTTACTTATACCATTGCATCATAAATTAGAAAAATGGGCTACGCATAAATTGGTGGAGAAGAATAAAGCGATACGGCTGGCCAGTGCTAAAAAAACGATAGAAGAATTGGAAAAAGATAACACTAATTGAACTGAACATGAAAAAAATAATTATCCTCCTTTGTTTTATTGCAAGTATGCTACCAGTATTTGCACAAAACCCAAAAGCTGATTCTGTTGTCAATGCGATTATCAATTCCGAGACTAACGCCAGGCTAAGACTGGTTGGATATTTACTCTACGACATAAACGAATTAACCCAGCAAAGCCGGGTAGATTACGCAAAGAAAGTGCTTGACTTTGCCAGGAAAGAAAAAGACCGGATACTTGAATCCCTGATAACGGCAGAATTGGGCTATATACTGGCTATAAATGGTAATAGCTTACAGGGTGCTGAATTGGCATACACCGCATTAGAAATGGCGCAGAAGCATAAAAACAAAGAAGTATTGGGAGTTATATATCAGGACCTCGCCATTTGTTTCAGGAACGATAGCGCAAAACACAAAGAATTTCTACTTAAAGCCCTGCCAAACTTAGATGCACCAACAGATTATACAAGCTTAACTGCCACCCTCTCCACTATTTCAAGATTTTACGGTTCTGCCAATAAGGGAGATTCTGCATTGCATTATGCGCAAAGAAGCTATGAACTGTGTTTATCCAAGAAAATAGATGCTGATTTACCAGTGAGTATTATCGATTTAGCATATGTCCATTATTACAACTTAAATAACAGGGCCATTGCGATGGAATACATCCAGCAGGCATTACGTTTAAACATTGATTTGCTAAGCCCTGATAAAGCTGTTATAGTATATAAAAGAGCCGCAAAATTATTTTTGGATGACGGTAAAGCGGATTCCGCACTTTATTACACTAACCAGGCAAGCGGCCATTTAGCAAAAGCAAGGTTTACTTCCACTTTAGATGTTTACGATTTGTATAAAAACATTTATTCAAATACTAATAAGGACAGTGCGGTAAAATATTATAAAGCGTATGATGTAACGAAAGACAGTATAGACAAAATGTCTAATGCACAGCAGCAGCAAATATTAGGCATAAAAAAAGACTTGGAAATTGAAAATGCTGCACTGCAACGCAAACAAAATATCCAATATGCCTTATTGGCTTTTGGTATCATCACATTTGTAATTCTCTTTTTAGCGTTCAGCCGAAGGCATATCACCAATACTAAAGTGATTCAGTTTCTCGGCGTAGTAGCATTATTGGTAGTATTTGAGTTTTTAAACTTATTACTTCATCCGTTTTTAGAAAGAATAACACATCACAATCCTATTTTTATGTTGTTGGCATTGGTTTGCATTGCTGCATTACTTGTTCCCTTACATCATAAATTAGAAAAGTGGGCTACGCATAAACTGGTGGAGAAGAATAAACAGATACGACTGGCAAGTGCTAAGAAGACGATTGAGGAGTTGGAGAAAAATAAGCTATAAAAAGACTAATTTAGTTACTTCAGATTTGTCAATCAATAGCACCTAATGTCTCAAACCCGCCAGTTAGCCGCCATCATGTTTACCGACATTTCCGGCTTTACCTCTTTGATGGGTGATGATGAACAAAAAGCCTACGCTATTTTACAAAAAAACAGGGCTTTGCAAAAACCAATCATTGAGCAATTTAACGGGACCTGGATCAAGGAGTTGGGGGACGGCGTTCTGGCAAGTTTTCCCACCGTATCTGATGCAATGAATGCTGCTTTCAACATTCAGCAGGCATGTAATGCAGCAAAAAATTTCCAATTAAGTATCGGCATCCACCAGGGCGAAATCATTGTTGAAAACGGAGATATTTTTGGTGACGCAGTAAATGTTGCCTCCCGCATACAAAGTCTGGGTGTACCGGGTTCGGTGCTCTTTTCAAAAAAGATAAAAGATGAAATTCATAATAAAGCGGAATTCCAAACAGTTTCCCTTGGCAATTTTGAATTCAAAAATGTAGAAGAACCACTGGAAATTTTTGCCTTATCTAACCCAGGGTTTGTAACTCCCCGGAAAGAAGAGATGAAGGGAAAATTAAAAACGCCAGTTAAAAAAAGTAATAAAGGAAGATGGATAGCAGCCTCCCTTGGTGTATTGTTGTTACTATCCTTTTTTATTTTCAGGCAATCCATTTTCCCTTCGAAAAAAACAACTATTAAATCACTGGCCATCCTTCCTTTTGTTAATACGGGGAATGACTCTGCTATTGCATACTTATCTGACGGGATTCCTGAAAATCTTATCAACCGCTTTTCGAAAATAGCCGGAGTAAAAGTGTTTGCCCGTTCCGCTACGTTTGAGCTGCCGGATTCTGCCAAAAAAATTGAAAGTCTGCGCAGGGTATTGAATGCAGATGTAGTGCTGACCGGAAGACTTTCTAAATCACCAACCGGTTACACGTTGAATTGTGAGCTAGTAGATGCTGCTAACAAAAACCAATTATGGGGAAATAGCTTTGAACTTACTACTGATGATATTGCCAATGTAGAAGATGCAATCGTTGCTGCTCTTTTAAATCCGCTGGAGATAAGCTCCGCCGATGGTATAACAATCAACCAGGATAATAAAAAAGTAAACCCTGCAGCCTATGCCGAATACTTAAAAGGACGTTACCTGAGTTATGGTTCTACACCGGAAGAATCTGAAAAAGCCATTTCACATTTTCGGAAGGCAATCAGCATTGACCCAAAATATGCATTGGCTTACGCAGCTATTGCCAATGAAAAAATTACTCAATCTATTTTTTCAAATGCCGGCAACCAGGAAATAATGAATGAAGGAAGAACTTCTTTGGAAGCAGCCAAAGCATTAGACCCTACCCTTCCGGAAATTTATACCACAGAAGGGGCCTTGAAATTTTATTATGAACATGATTGGAAGGGTGCGGTAAACTCTTACAAAAAAGCATTGGACCTTGACCCCAATAATGCCATCATTTATATCCGCTACTCAGCTACACTCGCAGACGTGGGACAAACTAAAGAAGCGTTGCCACTTGCTGATAAAGCGGTAGAACTTGACCCCGTATCTATTTCCAGTCTGCATAATCTTGGTTGGGTAAATTTATTAGCAGGCAATTATCAAAAAGGTATTGACGCATTTGCTAAGTCTGTAGAATTACATCCCACTTTTACGTGGGGGTATATTAAGCAGGCATTTGGTTACAATGCCCTGAAACAATATGATAAGGCGTTAGAAGAAACCAATAAAGCTGAAGCGTTATTGAAAGATGGCTGGGGTTCTGAATTAATCCAGGCAGCTTTAATGTATAACTATGATGCTGCCGGCAATAAATCTAAGGCTGACAGCCTCGCCAATCGTTTCCTCGATTATGCAGCAAAAAATACGGTGAAAGACCCTTATGCACTCTCCTGTGTTTACAGGATGAAACAAGACTATAAGAAGGCGCTGGAGTGGGAAGAAAAAACTGTACAGCAGCGTTCACCATCAGCTTACATTTTAGCCGTGCCTTTTCAATATATGGGTTATGAAGATTTTTATAAAAGCGAGGGTCATCAGAAAATTTTGCGGCAAATGGGTGCTGTACAATAATAGTGGCGGCAGCGAAAAAATCGAACCATTAGAAAAATAAAAACGCATGTCAGCCAAAAAATCATTCCCCGGCCCCCTCGTTATATTGATGTGTGTGATTATTCTTGCTGCTATCGGAACCTGGTTGTTACCGGCAGGACAATATAATAAACTATCTGTAACCGGGCAGTCATTCACCATGACAACAGATAGCAGCGAAATAGCATTACCACTCACTCAAAAAACATTAGATAGTCTGGGCATTCAAATAAAGGTGCAGAAATTTATTGATGGGGACATCCGCAAACCCGTTTCTGTGCCCGGCTCATTTACGAAACAAAAAAGAAATCCCCAGGGTTTCATCAGCATTTTGCAGGCACCCATCAAAGGAATCATTGACAGCGTAGATATTATTTTATTCATTCTTATCATTGGTGGTTTCATGTTTGTATTTAATGAAACGGGTGCGATGGTTAAAGGCATCACATGGCTGGGCCATACCATGCTTGGCCGGGAAAAATGGCTAATTATTATACTTACATCTGTGTTTTCTTTCTTTGCTGCTTCCTATGGTATGGCTGAAGAAGCTCTTGTTTTTTATCCAATACTCGTTCCGCTTTTTCTGGCAGCAGGCTACGATCTGCTAATTCCGCTGGCCATCATTTTTGGCGGTACTTCTATTGGCTCACTTCCTGCTTTTTCCAACCCCTTCTCCGTCATCATTGCCTCCAATGCTGCGGGTGTCAACTGGATGGATGGACTGACGCAACGACTGATACTTTGGGTAATTGTCACTGCAATATTGATTTGGTATATTTTAAGATATGCTGCTAAAATAAAAAAAGACCCCACGGCTTCATTGGTTTATAAAATTGATGGGAATGCAAAGCCACCTTATGAAGTAAATATCAGTAATGAAACAATTACTCCTAAACTTGAATGGAAAACAAAATCGCTACTGCTGATTTATATCGGCACTTTTTTGACTATGATTGCCGGCGTCGTATTTCTAAAATGGTGGACTACGGAAATGTCTGCTTTATTCCTTGGTTCTTCCATTCTTATTGCTGTTATAACTAGAATGAATGAAAAAGTATTTACCCATGAATTTATTAAAGGAGCAGAAAGTTTATTATCCGTAGCTTTTATCGTAGGTGTGGCCAGGGGTGTCACCATTGTTTTAAATGACGGCCATGTGAGCGACTCAATACTATTTTATACAGCCAATTTGGTAGAGGGAATACAGCCTGCATTTTTTATCATGCTCTTGTTAATTTTCTATTTGATCTTTTCTATTTTCATACAATCCTCTTCCGGTATGGCTGTATTAACCATGCCTATTATTGGGGCATTAGCTATTTTGGTAAATGTACCGGGTAGGGAAATCGTAAACTCCTATATGTATGGTATGGCGATCATGTCCTTCCTTGCACCCACTGGTCTCATTCTTCCTTCGTTGGCGATGGTCAATATCAGTTTAAAAACATGGTTTAAGTTTATTACCCCCTTTCTCATCATCATTACGCTTATCAGTGTGGCAGCGTTACTAATTGGTATTTATATATGAGTACAACAACCCGGCAAATTAGTAACTTGGTAAGGTAAAGTCATTTTCTTTGCTTTAGCTAATAAAATAAAACCGCTTTTAATTACCCGTTATGAAAAAAATCATTCTTCTTCTTTTAGTACCGGCCCAATTACTGGCCCAGCCCTTTTCGGCAACAGAAATCAGCCGCTGGGAAAAGCAGGCTAAAAATATAACCATCATCCGTGATAATTATGGGGTTCCGCATATCTATGGAAAAACAGATGCCGATGCGGTGTTTGGTTTACTGTATGCCCAATGCGAGGACAATTTTAAAAGAGTGGAATTAAACTATGTAGAAAAGCTGGGCAGGATTTCAGAAATAACTGGCGAAGCGGATTTATATAAAGACCTACTGCATCGCCTGGTCATTGATACCGCAGCAGCGATGAAAGACTATACAAAAGCCCCGGCCTGGTTAAAAGGTATTTTGAACGCTTACGCAGATGCTGTTAATTACTATCTCTATAAAAATCCGCATAGTAAACCGGCATTGCTTACCCGTTTTCAACCGTGGTATCCCTTACTATGGACAGATGGCAGCATTGGTGCTATCAGCACAGGCGGCATCTCTATAAACGAATTAAAAGCATTTTACTCCGGTAATGATGATGCCCTTGTATACAATAACGTTACAGATTTTTTTGCAAAAGAAGATAACATGGCCGGCTCCAACGGGTTTGCCTTCTCCCCTTCAATTACTGAATCCGGGAATGCTATATTATATATCAACCCGCATGTCACTTTTTATTATCGTCCCGAAGTACATATGATAAGCGAAGAAGGGCTAAATGCGTATGGTGCTGTTACCTGGGGGCAGCCATTCATTTACCAGGGATTTAATGAACATTGCGGGTGGATGCACACATCCAGCCAGGCAGATATATCTGATGCCTATATTGAAAAAATAATAAAGAAAAACAATCAATGGTATTACGAATATGAAGGAAAACAAAAACTGGTTACAAAAAAGAGAATCGCCATTAAATATAAAACAGCGGCGGGGTTGTCAACAAAAATCTTCACTACTTTATTCACACATCATGGCCCTATCATGGCGAAAAGGGATGGCCAATACCTGAGTTTGCGCCACAACAACAGGGATACCAAAGGGTTTATACAAAGCTGGCTAAGAACTAAAGCAACTGGTTTTGCGGGTTTTAAAAAAACAATGGATATGGGTGCCAACCCTTCCAATAACACAGTATACGCAGATGGAGAAGGAAACATAGCCTATTGGCATGGAAATTTTTTACCAAAAAGAGATCCGCATTATGACTGGAGTAAACCAGTTGATGGAACAACGAAAGCCACAGAATGGCAGGGCTACCATCCGGTAGACGAAAGTGTACATATTTATAACCCTAAAAATGGTTGGTTGCAAAATTGTAATTCCACCCCTTATTCTGTTGCAGGAAAATACAGTCCCCAAAAATCAAATTATGCAGATTACCTGGCGCCTGATGGCGAAAATTATCGTGGCATAAATGCAGTAAGAGTGTTAGACCTGGAAAAAAAATATACCATTGAAAAAGTGATTGCTGCCGGGTACAATACCCGTCTTGCAGCGTTTGAAGACCTTGTGCCTGCATTATTAAAAGGATATGAAAATTATGGCAACCATGTTTCAAACAAGGATTCGTTGTATACCCAACTGGCCGAGCCGATTTCCATTTTAAAAAGCTGGGATTATACAGCTACCGAAAATTCCATTGCAACAACGTTGGCTATAGAATGGGGGCAACGATTACAAACACAAATCAACCAGCGGGATGGAATAGATATTGTTCAAAAAACGAGGGGCTTTGCAATACTTGCCGGCCCTGCTACTTTATTAGAACCCTTATTAGCAACGGTAAAGGATTTACAATCCCGTTTTGGTAAGTGGCAAATCGCCTGGGGTGAGATAAACCGATTCCAACGTATATCTTCCTCCATTGATAATAAGTTTGATGATAACAAACCAAGCCTGCCTGTTGGTTTTGCCTCTTCTTCATGGGGTATGCTCCCTTCCTATATCAGCCAATATTTCCCGGGCACTAAAAAAAGATATGGTGTACACGGTAACAGCTTTATTTGTGCGGTAGAGTTTGGCAAAAAGATAAAAGCTAAATCATTACTGGCCGGCGGGCAAAGCGGTGACCCCGGTTCAACACATTTTTTTGACCAGGGATTGATGTACAGCAAAGGACAATTTAAAGAAGTGCTGTTTTATAAAGAAGATGTAATGAAAAACGCTGAAAGAACTTATCATCCCGGTGAGTAAAAACCGGGCTGAACAAAACTGCCCAAAATTTTCTATCTTTTGCCCGATATGAATACTCCTGAAAAAAATCAATCTAACCAGTTGTGGAAAGGCCGCCTCATTAAATTTCTTATATACCTTGTCGTAGGCTTTTTGTGTGCTTTTTTGTATCGCTATTTAAGAAAATAAACTCTCAATAATAACCATGGAACAAACAACCCTCGGTATCGGCACCCGTTTACAACACACCCAACACGGACCCGGAGTTATTGTTGGTATCAAATACGCTACTTATATTATTTCGTTTATCAACACAGGAATTAAAGAAATTGACAAAACTGATGATAAGCTGGATGAAATTATTCCGGAGAATGTATCAGCAGAAATTGAAACACATTCAGAGGTAGAAAAATCATTGCTTAAAATTTTACGTCTCTGGGGTGGCATTACCGAAAATGTACCGCTGGGCGATAAATGGATCAAAGGAATGATGTTACTCCAGCCGTTTGATAAATCGTTAAAGCCAAAAGAAATTCCTGTTGAAGATTTCTTTCATAAAATAGTAATGCTACGGGACCGGCTGCGGGTGCTGGAACAAAATATCAATAGCAATAAAACATTGAGTGATGAAGAGAAAGTAAATATCCAGCAATACATTACCCGCTGTTATGGCTCCCTCACCACTTTTAATGTGTTATTTAAAAACAAAGAGCAATATTTTGTAGGTGAGAAGGGAGGAAAAGAAGATTAGAAAGGTAAACGAAAAAAGAGCTGCCCCAGGCAACTCTTTTTTACAACTAAAGAGATCTGATTAATTAAAAACCATTTCCGCCCGTTGTTGTCTTTTTCTTATTAAATAAGTTATTTACATCGCCGAGGTTTTTGTCCATAAACTCTTTCCCTTTTGTTTTAAGGTTGTTTTTTTGATCGGGACTCATTTTAGTATACCGGTAAACACCATAAGCAGCCGCTGCTGCCAGCAATAATCCCACTTTACTTTTTTGCATAATCGATAATTTTAAGTTTAATAATTTTTTTCACAGACTTAGATTACAATATCATGCCATAAATAAAGAACTTCTCTACTTAAAAGGATGGGAAATATTTTCTACATTAGTTCAGATTACCTCACAACTTTTACCAATAGCCCTGGAATAATTGCTTTTATCTTTGTGTGTTTTCCATGTAACACATCTGGTCACAGCTAGTACAAGAAAGGGATGATGGCAGTAAAAATTACTGCTTCTTTGGACAGGTATTCAACCCCACCAATGTATACAGCGGACAAAAACTAACAAGGCTGGTCAATACAAATACAGCACCGAGTATTACCAGGATAATACCTAATGTTCCCGTAACAGTTCCGCTGAAATAGAGATACGCAAATACAGCAGCCAATAATACCCGTATTATACGATCTGCATTACCCATGTTCTTTTTCATATATTATGTTTTAGTTTTAAGTAAATATCAAAACCAGTGATGTAACCAGCCCTGCACACAATAAACAAACTACGGCCAGTTTTACTCCCTTATTCATAAGAGTATAAAGGTAAACAGATACTCATATAGTCTCTGGTGATATTAATCACATTCATAATGCGTAAGTAAACTTGTCATTATTAATAATATCAATTACAATTAGTAACTTTCTTACTTCCAATCCCTACCCTACCATAGCTAGTAAACATTAAACCAACCAACCATGCAGAGCTTAGCTCCTGTTCAAACCAAAGAAAGAGAGATATTTATAGATGTACTCCGGGGCTTTGCCATCCTGGGTATTTTTATCGCCAACCTGAATGGATTCAGCTGGTACAGCGAACAGGCAAAAGCCACCGGCCCCTACTTGTTGCCGGCTGCTGATCACACCATGTCTTTTTTGCATCATATGTTCATTGAAGGAAAATTCTATTCCATTTTCAGCTTGCTCTTCGGCTGGGGCATCGCCTTGCAAATAAAAAGAGGATTAGCAGGTGGTACTAACCCAATGCCCACTATCAGAAGGCGGTTACTTTTTATGTTGTTACTCGGTGCAGTTCATTTATTAATATGGCCGGGAGATATTGTTTTCTTTTATGCCTTGATTGGTTTTATCCTATTACCCATTCGGAAATTTTCAAATAAAACATTATTAATCACCGGTGTCATTCTTGTTCTTTCACCCATACTCTTGTATTGGCTTAAAATGACATGGCCGGTACTTAACTATCCCTCAGAATTAATGACCAAAACCGGAATAAAAGTAGATGCCGCCCTTATGAATATCCAGAGCGAAGAACAGTTCATGAAAATTATGAAGGAGGGCAGCTGGTTCGATCAGTTAAAGATGAATATCAGTGGTTTCTTTTTCCGGTACCAGTATTTATTCTTTGTCAGTCGTGTACCCAAAGTATTGGGCATGTTTTTAATTGGGTATGTAATTGGCCGTTCTGATTTTTACAGGAATATAATGCAGCATAAAAAACTTTTGTACTGGATCATCGGTGGTGGTCTCGTCATTGGTCTTCCTGCCAACTATTTTCTTGCTTATTATATGAGCAATCATATGGGAGATTATTTCCAGTTAAAAACGAAAGGACTGTATCAAACTATTTTTTATGCCCTGGGTGTGGCACCACTGGCCATGGCTTATGTCGGCCTCTTCATGCTGAGCTTTCAAACTGCTGTGGGCAAAAAAATATTATCCGTGCTGGCACCCGTTGGTAAAATGGCTTTTAGCAATTACCTCATGCATTCTCTCATTGGTAATTTTGTATTCCTGGGCGCCGGATTAGGCTATATGGGGCAAGTAGGCCCGGTTTATTACACCATATTTGGTATCGGCATTTTCATTATACAAATAATACTAAGCACTATCTGGTTAAAGTATTTCAATTACGGGCCGGTAGAGTGGCTCTGGCGAAGTGCCACGTATAAAAAAAGGCAACCCATGCTAAAAAATAATCATGAATAATTTACAGCGAAGAAATTTCTTAAAGCTTGCAGCCACCTCTGCATTAATTCCGGCAACAGGTTTGCCTGCATTTGCCTTTAAAAATAAAGCTGCTGATAAAAAAACCGTCGCTGATTTCAGGGGTGACGGACTTAACCATTCTCCGGCTGAATATGCAAACCTCCTTGCCAGGCTTACAGAAACAGGCAGCATCATGCCGGATAATTATTCGATAGGTGGATGTGTAGAAGAGCTGGAAATAAAATTTGCAAAGCTGCTTGGTAAAGAAACTGCGGTATTTATGCCCACTGGTACATTGGCCAATCACCTGGCCATTCGTTCTCTTTCCGGCAATAACAAACGGGTAATAGTACAACAGGAAAGTCATGTATATAATGATACCGGGGATGGCACACAGGTACTCAGTAATCTTAATCTTATTCCTGTCGGCACTAACAAAGCCAGTTTTACGGTGGAAGAAGTAGATAGTGTTGTTAAGAAATCTGAAAGTGGCCGGGTGGCAGCAAAGGTGGGTGTTATCTCCATTGAATCACCAGTAAGAAGAAAGCAGGGAGAAGTTTTTGAGTATGAGCAAATGAAACAGATTGCTGCTTATGCAAAAGCGAATGATATCAAAATGCACTTAGATGGTGCAAGAATTTTTCTTGCTACACCGTATACTGGTGTAACAGTTACAGAATATGCTTCGCTGTTTGATACCATATATGTTTCGCTGTACAAATATTTCAATGCCGCTTCCGGTGCTATACTCGCCGGGCCAAAAAGTATTATTGCGCCGATGTATCAAAACCGTAGAATGTTTGGCTCCGGACTTAACCAGGCATGGCCATTTACAGCAGTGGCCAATTATTACCTGGATGGTTTTGCAGAACGGTTTGTTAAAGCTGTTGCTGTTTCAGAGGACTTGATCAAAAAATTAAGTACTAA
>Ga0209063_1001119_pt1 | contig 14559 bp, 8 predicted proteins | sample KloWWTmeKNB19Kit_FD_187177 | JGI IMG/M metagenome (GOLD analysis project Ga0209063, IMG submission 187177) | Active sludge microbial communities from Klosterneuburg, Austria, studying microevolution and ecology of nitrifiers - Klosterneuburg... | ecosystem: Engineered > WWTP > Aerobic digester >...
ACCTGAATAACCTGGAGAGAATTGATTCATTATCACAATACCTGGCGACAATTCCGGATATTGCCCGGCCGCTGAGCATTGCGGAAGGACTGAAATTTGCGAAACAGGCATTTTTTGATGGTGATAGGGCAAATTATTCTATGCCTTCCAGCTATGATCTGCCAGCACTTTCTCAATACCTTAGTTTCAAAGGCGACTCTGCAAATGGCAAAAATTCATTAGCTAAGCTGGTAAGCACATTTATGGACAGCACCAAACAGCAGGCCCGCATCAGTGTTAGTATGGCCGATATCGGCAGTCACCGCCTTCCCGGGTTGCTTGACAGTATTACTGTAAGAGCAGACCAGCTTTTTGATAAAGAAAAATTTGATGTACAACTGACAGGGACGAGTGTCACTTTTTTGGAAGGCAGCCGTTTCATTATCAATGGTTTGAAAGAAAGTATTTTCTGGGCTTTCCTGTTGATTGCCCTGTGTATGTTTTACCTGTTCCGGTCAGCCAGGATCCTGATTTGTTCGCTTATCCCCAATATAATCCCCCTGATGATCACTGCCGGTGTTATGGGTTGGGTAGGGATTGCACTAAAACCCTCTACTGTATTGGTTTTCAGCGTGGCCTTGGGTATTGCCATTGATGTCACCATCCGTTTCCTTGTAAATTTTAAACAAGAGCTTCCTCACTACAAATACGATATGAAACAAACGGTGATTGAGACTATTCACAGCACAGGTATCAGTATCATATATACTTCCATGGTGCTTATCGCCGGTTTTGTCATTTTTTATTTCAGCGAATTCGGAGGCACCAAAGCCCTGGGCTGGCTTACTTCGCTTACATTGATTACTGCCACCTTCACCAACCTGGTATTATTGCCGGCCATTCTTATTTCATTTATTAGAATTAAGAAATAAGCTATTTCCCTATTTTTACAAGGACTTTTTGACCATAAAATCTACCGGATAAGTGCAGCAATTGGTTCTGGTTAATTGTCAAAGGGTTGACGGAGTTCGCAGTCCGGGTTAAGGTATTATTCAACTAACAGATTATTAAAGCAAAAAGTCAACGATTTTTTGAATTTTTCGTGTAAGGTTCTTTAATTTCAAGCCCCCTGAGTATTCGACTGGTTCAGGATGCTTGGATTTCATTTATATACTAAAACTAAAATGCACATGAGAAAACTGTATCTACTCCTTTTGGGAGTTGTGTTTTTTGCCACACAGGCAATGGCGCAGCGTACCATTACCGGTATGGTTACCGATGAAAAAGGTAACCCGGTAGCCAATGCTTCAGTTATGGTAAGAGGAACAACTGTTGGTACCACTACTAAAGCTGATGGTACCTTTACACTTTCAGTTCCTGCTAATGCCCGGGCAATCATCTTTTCCTCGGTTGACATGATTACCCAGGAAGTCAGCATTGGTTCACAAACAACAATAAGTGTATCACTGAAAGGCGATGATAAAATCATGCAGGAAGTGGTAGTGGTTGGTTATGGTACTCAACAAAGAAGACAGGCTACAGCCGCTATCAGTAAAATCAATCCTGAGAATATTGCTCCGTTGGTCAGTACCAGTATTGACAAACAATTAGGCGGTCGTTCTGCAGGTGTATTAGTTACCAACCCAAGCGGACTGGTAAATGAACCACCTCGTATTCGTATAAGGGGTGTAAACTCCATCAATGGTGCCCGCGGTCCATTGATCGTATTAGATGGTATTCCTACGTTTTCCGGAGGATTTGCCGGATTCACAAACGACAACGTACTGGCAAATATTAATCCTGCCGATATTGAATCAATCGATGTGTTGAAAGATGGTAGTGCCACAGCGATATATGGCTCCCAGGCATCCAATGGTGTTATCATGATAACTACCAAGAAAGGTAAGTCTGGCCGGCAAAACTTCAACTACAGTGCAGTTTTCGGTTTTGCAAAACCCCTCAACCGATTTGATCTGTTGAATGCACAGCAATTTGTAACCATTGTCAATGCCAAGCTTAGTGCTGCAGGATTGGCCAATGGCGCTTTCATGAACTCAGAGAATACGAATACTGACTGGCAGGATGTTGTATTCAGACCTACTTCTCAAGCCAGTACGCATAACCTGTCATTAGACGGGGGTAATGATCGTACCACTTATTTCCTTTCTTTTAACTACCGTTACCAGGAAGGTTTGGTAAAAACAAACACTTCAGAGAATTATAATATCAGGGCCAACATCGAACATAAAGTAAACAAATGGCTGAAGGTGATGAACTACATTACTTTATCAAGGGCATTTGATAAGGACCAGAATAATGGTGGTAACGCCTTATCAGGTAGTGTGGCCGCAGCTTTGAGGGCTCTGCCAAACGTTAGATTATTTAACCCAAGTCTTCCCCAGTTTGATTTTTACAATATTACACCTGATGGTGGTGCATTAGGTTCTGATGCAAATACCCGCCTGATCGAAAACAACTATGTTAATATCGGCTATGTATTAGCAAAAAATAAATTCCGCTCTAAAAAACACAGGGTTGTCAACAATTTTGGTATTGAGATCAAACCTACAAGCTGGTTAACTAATACAATTAGAATTGGTATTGATTACATAACACTGGATGAATTTTTCCGCCAGGACGCCAAACATGGTGATGGCCGCAGTGTATTGGGCCGGGTAAGTAACCAGGCAGCAAATACTATGCGCTGGACAGCACAGGAATACATCAATGCCAGTAAGACATTTGGAAAACACGGTTTCAACCTTACTGCGGGAATTGAGGCGCAGAAGCAGGAAAACAATAGTTTCTCTGCATCAGGTACCAACGTAGCCGATGCCTTTTTCCAGCAACAGAATGTTATCAGCGGAAGTTATGTAACACAGTTATCGGCTGGTAGCTATTCACAGGGCCCGGGCCTGTTCTCTTATTTTGGCCGTATCAATTATGACTATGGTGGCAAATACTTTTTACAGGCAAGTTTCAGAAGAGATGGATTATCAAGATTTGCTAAAGAGAATCGTTTTGGTAGTTTCCCCGGCGGTTCAATTGGCTGGAGAGTATCTCAAGAAGATTTCTGGAGCACCAGTGGCTTAGACAAAGTGATCAGCGATTTCAAAGTCAGGGCTTCCTGGGCTAAAGTGGGTAATTCTGCTATCGCAGGTGGTCTTTTCCCATATCTTAATCTCTATGGTCTCGCTCCATATGGAGCCATCAGTGGTATTGCTGCTTCTCAATCAGGAAATGCTGCTTTACAATGGGAAACAAACGAGAAAATCGATTACGGTTTTGACATCTCCTTATGGAAAGACCGTGTAACTTTTGTTTTTGACTATTTCAAAAACAAAAACAATAACCTGGTATTAGCCGCTCCCCAGCCACCTTCTTTTGGTGTGCCGGGTAACCAGATCTTCCAGAACATAGGAAGTATGGAAAATAAAGGAATAGAGCTTGCTTTAAATATTGCTGTAGTTAAAAGAAAAGATTTCTCAATTGACCTTGGTTTTAATTATACCAACCAATCTAATAAAGTACTCAGTCTTTACTTAAACCAGGATGTTATCCAATCAAATGGTACTGGTAATTACAATATCCTTCGTGTTGGCCAGCCGATAGGTGCATTATATGGCTATCAATTTGTAGGCGTTAATTCTTCAAATGGTAACCCAGTTTACAGAAAAGCGGATGGCAGCCTGATAATGGGCAACATCACCAATTCATCGTATTTCGCTATTGCAGATTTAAACAGTTCTACTATTGGTGCAGCCGGAACACTGGCTGGCGGTGACAGGCAAATTTTAGGAAGTGCTTTACCAAAGTACTTTGGCGGTATTACTAATACTGTCCGTTACAGGCAATTTACCATGGATATGTTGTGGAGATTTGCCGGTGGTAATAAGATCATGAATATCACCAAGCAGGAATCATTGATGAACCAGGGTTTTATGAACAATGGAACCTATATTCTAAACAGGTGGCAGAAACCGGGTGATGTTACAGATGTACCAAGATTGTGGTATAACCGTGACAACTTCACCAACCTGAACCAGCAGGCTTCCACCAGATTTATTGAAGACGGTGATTTCTTTAAATTAGATAATCTTTCATTTAGCTATGATGTGGCCCCGGCATTATTAAGCCGTATGTTCAAATCATCAGTTAAATCATTCCGTTTCTTTGTTCAGGGACAGAACCTGTTTGTGATCACAGATTATACCGGAATAGATCCTGATAATATCAGCGAAACGGGTCTTGACTATAATAGTATACCTCCTGCGAGGACAATATCATTCGGTATTAATATTGGTTTCTAATTCATAACCAAAAAATGAAAAAAATGAAAATCAGAATAGTATCAACAATTTTAATAGCAGGAGCTTTATCGTTGAGTTCCTGTCAAAAAAAGGTCCTCGACCTGGTGCCGTTTACAGCCCAGTCAGATGAATCCGCCTTTGCCAACCCGGATGCAGTTCAATTATCAGTGTATGGTGTATATGATGCCTGTCAGTCCGGCTTTTATGCCGGTGGTGCAGTCCGTGGTTATCCTTTTGGTGCTGCAAGTATTGAACAGGGCGATATGCGAGGGGAAGATATGCTGAACCAGGCTGCCTTCTTCCAGATTACGTATGAAGCAACCTATAATAATGCTTCCCCTAATAATGGTTTTATGTTCCAGACTATTTACAGTATGGCAAACAAAGCCAACCTTGTTATAGATGGAGTAAAAGGTGCCGGTTCAAAAGGAATCATTACAAGTGCCGTAGCACTTCAGTATGAAGCTGAATGCCGTTTTCTCCGGGCCATGGGTCATCATGAACTGGTACTTAATTTTTCAAGGCCCTATGCTGACGGAGCAGGTGCCCAGATGGGTATTATTTACAGGGACTTTGCAATTAAGGATGCAGCCACTGCTGACCAGGCAAGGGCTATCAAAAGGGGTACCATTAAAGTATCAGATAACTATGCCAGCATCTTAGCAGATCTTGATTTTGCCGAAGCAAACCTGCCTGCTACACCAGTTGTAAATACTGCCGGAACGGCGATAAAAACATACAGGGCCAGCAAAGCTGCTGCAATTGCTCTAAAGATGCGGGTTAAAATGCATAAAGGCGATTGGCCCGGTGTAATTACTGAAGGAAACAAATTAGTTCCAGCCGTAGCACCTTTTGTAAGTCCGATAGGTGGTTGGACATTGAATGCAGCTGTTGATGGCGCTTTTGCCAATAACACAACCAACGAAAGCATTTTCTCCATTAAGAATGATGCTACAGATAATCCCCAGGTAAACGGTGCCTTACCACAAATGTTAGGCGATCCTGCATTGGGTGCCAGGGGGTTGGTGAGAGTGAGCCCGGTTCTCTGGAGTGATCCTCAATGGCTGTGCTCCGACTTACGTCGATCTGCATTGTATCGCACATCTGGCTCACCTGTTAATGCAATTTACACTGTTAAATACCGTGACTATGCCAATTCTTCTGATGCAGCACCAATGATCAGGTATGCTGAAGTATTATTGATGCTGGCTGAAGCTGAAGCCAGGCAAGCAGCCGGAACTACTGTATCAACAAGAGGTGTTGCATTGCTGAATGCTGTAAGAAACAGGGCTGTTACAACACCAGCTGACCAATTCACCGTTGCCAGCTTTGCTGATAAAAATGCATTGATCAGTGCAATTCTTAAAGAAAGAAGAATTGAGTTCCTGGCAGAAGGAAAACGTTTTGGTGATATTCATCGGTTGGCGCTTGATCCTGACTTTGCACCTATTGCTGGTGGTGGTATACCTTCCAAAGTTGGTTCCGGTGGTGCTACCGCAGCTATGTTTAACTGTGCCGGTGCCTCCTTTACAAGGTCTGTACCTGCCCTTGCTTATTCAAACTTCAGGTTCCTGTGGCCAATTCCGATCGAAGAAACACAACAAAATGTGAACTACGACCAGAACCCTGGTTATTAATAGCTTTGAAATTTTCATTTTAAAAAAAGGCTCTTCAATTGAAGAGCCTTTTTTAATCCCTGATCAGCGGATCAAAAGAACTGTTCCCTTTTTTATTATTGATTGCCCTTTATAATCTGTTGCCTTTACTATCCAGGCATATACACCCGTATCCTGAAGAAGATCTTTTACTTTCCCGTTCCACCCCTGACTTAAATCTGCTGTAGAAAAAACCAACCGGCCCCACCGGTTATAAATATTCAACTTAGCATTCTCCATTCCAACCGGGAAAAAATTTAGCACATCATTTAAGCCATCATTATTGGGAGTAAACGCTGATGCTACATAAATATCCGGGCCTTTCATATACCTGAACTTAACCGTATCCCTGTCAAAACAACCCACTTCATTATTAACTTCCAATATGTACTCAATATCCCTGTCTGCCCGTACTTCAGGATGGCGGATAAAAGGATCACTTAAACCAAAAGATGGTGACCATTGATAGTTAACTCCGGTAGCTGTACTGTTTCCCTGCATCTGGTATACCTGGCCAAAAGGAAGAATCCTGTCCGGTCCTGCATCTGCATATACATTCTCAAAGATGAGTATGTCTTTAACTATTGAATCCTTACAGCCGAGATCCGTCTCAACCACCAGCCGGACAGCCAGCGGATAGGGCATAGTACCGGATACTGCATGAGTATAGGTAACTGACGGAGTGTTTCCAATCGTTGTATTGTTATTCAATATCCGCCATGTCCAGTTTTCTGCCACGGCGCCGGCAGTTGATGTTGTTCTGTCTGTAAAAGTCAGCGGTTTACCTGCACAAGTTTGTCCGCTCCAGTCAAAATCCACTAGTAATCCACCAGCATAAACTTTTGCTATCACTAATACAGAATCCTTACATCCCCCGTTAGGATTAGTGACTACCAGTTGTACCTGGAAGGTGCCATTTTGCGGATACAGGTATATTGGTTCTGTATCATCAGAAGTATCAGAAATTATGTTCGTTACACCAAAATCCCAATGATATATATTGCCCGGATTGTTGTTATGGAGGAACATTGCGATATTATCATCACAATTAACCACATCAAGTGGTTTCTTGATTTCACAGGCAGCCACATTTACCTGGTAGTCCTTTCTGCTTTTATTGATCAGAATGCCATTCCTGTATTCTTCAATAGTCAAGGCTATTGCAAAATTCCCTTCCACACCCGGAGTGCCGCTTAATATACCTTCTTCGTTCAATGCTATTGTATTCCCCATAGGGCTATTATTACTATAGCCGGGCTTAAAAAAAATTGGAAAAAAATTAGTGGTAGCAGCATTTGTTTTTTGAAATGAGTCGGCCGGTTTTATTACCAGAGAATCTCCATCAGCATCAAAAAACTGAAACTGGTAACGAAATGGTTTCCCCTTGCAGGCATATACTATCGAATCGTTCACAGCAACAGGGCTGCTGTTCTGGGCTACACTATCATGTGAAGGGATATAGGTAACATAGGTTAATGCCTGTCCCGGTACCGGGATGGTATTAACATATTCTGCGCCTCCATTACCTGCATCACTTACAAGATTACTTAATCCATTCCGGCAACAGCCCGTATAATAAAACGTATACCCCTCGGGACTATGGGGAAGCCCCACCTGTACGGTGTACGTTCGAAGTTCTATGCAACTTGTTGGATCGTTGATTGAACAATAATTTTTATAAGTATAGGGCAGTGTTGTAATGGTGGGATTATCCAAAATAATTTCCCGGTAAATGATAGGGTGTATGTTCCGGGTTAGATCTGTAGAATTAATAAGTTTAATGACCGGGTTATCAAGGTCAGCAGGATTAAAACATTGCCGGTAAATTTTAAAAGTAAGTTCATAAACATATTCATTACCAGAATGGCTGATAAACCGGTAACTTATCTCCCCTCCCATAAACTGCCCTCCCCAACCCGAAGTTTGGATGAAAAGCAGGCCACTAAATAAAATGCGGCGAACAAAGAAATTAAGTCGCATCTATAAATTTACTATTTATAGGATTGAGACTTCCTGGAAAATGATAACTGGTTTCAGTTCAGCACTTCTCCCAGTTTTGCCTCCAGGGCAGAACCACGCAGTGATTCAGCAATGATTTTTCCCTGCGGATCTACCAACACATTATAAGGTATCCCCTCTATATTATACAATTGAACAACCGGGCTGTTCCAGAACAAAAGGTCACTTACCTGTGTCCAGGTCAGGTTATCTTTCATCACTGCTTTCATCCATTCTGCTTTTTGACCGGGCCTGTCCAATGAAACCCCCAGTATTGTAAAGTTCTTATCCTTGAATTTATTGTATGCTTTTACCACCGTTGGGTTTTCTTCCCGGCAAGGTTTGCACCAACTGGCCCAAAAATCGACCAGCACATATTTTCCCCGGAAAGAGCTCAGCTTAATTTCTTTTCCATTCGGATCGGGTAAGGTTATTTCCGGCGCTGTTTGACCGATCATCCCTTGCATTTTATTTGCCTGTGCCTGCAACATATTTTTAACAGAAGCCACTCCCTGGTGAGCCGGGAACTTAACCGCCAGCTCATTGACCAATTTTGTTACTTCCTCGTTGGCAAATGGCTGAAGGCCGAAACCCTGGTTGTTAGCTGTACTCTGGTAATAACCAAGAATAAGCATTGTAAACGCCGGATTGGTACTTTTCTTCAATGCATCAGATGTCAATGTTTTCAAATCGCCAGCTACAATTGCATTTTCTGCTTCCAGTTTCCTGAAAACACTATCAGGTGCCTGTATCTTATTAAGGCTGTCTGCCTGGCGGGCAATATAAAAAACAGCCTGCAGCTTTGTATTGAAGCTGACCATGAACTCTTTCAATTGCTGGCTTATTTCAGAACCTTTTACTTCGTACCCTTCTACAAACTGATTATTCTCTTTGCTGAATGTAGCATCCAGTGTTATGGAAGGTACATCGTTAATAACAGCTGCTACCGGGTAAGTACTTTGATCAAGCCTTAAATTGTATACCCTCGCTTCGCTGGCAACAGTTTTTAAAGCATACTTCCCTTCCTTTCCGATCAGCGCCGAATCAACTACTACTGCCTGCATGGTAGCCATTGGGATCTCTTCCAGGTATATCATTTTAGCCGTACTGTTAACAACAGTACCCTTTACTTCAAATTTGCTGACCGATGATTTATTCTTGCAGGCTGCCAAAAAAATAACTGCAGTGAATACAACTACTAATTTCTTCATTATTATGATTTTAATTTTTCGAGTAATAACTCATTCGTAAGCCTGGGATCCGCTTTACCTTTTGTCTGTTTCATTACTTCACCTACAAATAATGACAACAATCCCTTCTTCCCTTTTTTATATTCTTTCACTTTGTCAGCAAATTTCTCCAGCACACTGTCTACAATGGGTTCCAGGGAAGATATGTCAGACTGCTGAATAAGACTTTCTTCCAGTGCAATCTGTTCCGGATCTTTTTCAGGGTTCTTCAATAAAGCCGGGAATAATTTAGTGGCGGCCGCAGAGAAACTTATTTTACCGGCATCAATTAAAGTAATAACTGATGCTAATTGTTTTGCAGGCAGAGGGAATTCCGCTGGTTCTTTATTATTATCATTAAGCCAGGATTTTACAGGGCCAAGCATCCAGTTAGCAGCCCCTTTATAATTATCAGTATGCTGAATAACTGTATCAAAATAATCTGACATTTCTTTTTCTTCTGTAAGTACAGCCGCATCATATTCAGACAAGCTCAGCACAGTAATATAGTGTCTTATTCTTTCTTCCTGTAAAACAGGAATTGATTTTCTTATCCTCTCAATAAACTCATCCTGTATATGAAAGGGTGTAAGATCAGGCTCGGCAAAATAGCGGTAATCATCTGCATCCTCCTTGTCCCGGATTGAGAAGGTGGTACCGGTATTTGCATCAAAGCTTCTTGTTTGCTGTTTTACCGTTCCACCGGTTTCGAGAATATTAATCAATCTTTTTGCTTCAGATTCAATAGCTCTTTTTACATTACGTATAGAGTTAAGGTTTTTGACCTCTACTTTCGTACCTAATTGTATATCACCCTTTTTACGGACAGATATATTGGCATCACAACGAAAACTGCCTTCTTCCATATTACCATCGCATATTTGAAGATAGCGAACCAGCTTTCGTACCTCTGTCAGATAGGCAAATGCCTCATCAGCACTCCGCAGATCGGGTTCCGTAACGATTTCAATCAAGGGGGTACCGGCCCTGTTATAATCAATACAGGTGTTGGCCTCGTCCACATCATGCAGGCTTTTACCTGCATCTTCTTCTATGTGAATGCGATTCAGCCGTATTTGTTTCCCGCCCTCCTGCGTTTTGATATTTACAAACCCGCCTTTACATATCGGTGTAGTATGCTGAGAAACCTGGTACCCTTTTGGCAGGTCAGGATAGAAATAATTTTTCCGGGCAAAATAATTATGCTTTTCAATTTCACTTTGACAGGCCAATCCCATTTTGATAGCAAATTCAATGGCCTTGATGTTCATTTTCGGTAAGGTACCGGGGTGACCAAGTGTTACCGGGCTCACATGTGTATTTGGTTCTGCTCCATAAGCAATACTATCGCCGCAAAACAATTTGCTTTTCGTAAGTAACTGTGCATGCACCTCCAGCCCCACAACTATTTCATATAAACTGGTATTCTCCATTTTCAGGATGGCAAAAATAGCCCATTTAAGGCAGTAGAGTAACCTAAATAGTTAAAGCTGAAAATTGTCGTTGGGTGATTTGATGATTATAGGCACCGGCAAAAAAATTAAAGCCCCGATCCTCCAAAGGCAGGACGAGGCTTTAGTTACCACACACCAATATTAAACGAGGTTTACAGATCCGCAGTTTTTATTTTTCGGGGCATTTTTACTTCTATATTCTGTGTTTTACCGCTACGCTGTAATTTGATCATTACTGAAACTTTCTCTTTGCTTTCCCTGATCACTTTTACCATATCATCTGTACTGTTAATTGCTTTACCATCCACATCAGTGATTACATCATTTTCTTTGATCCCTGCTTTGGCAGCATTACTTTCATCATCCACTTCAATGACCTTCACTCCTTTTCCGTCATCAGTATCCTGAACTGATAACCCGAGCTTTGGCCCGGCTCCCGGACGGCCAGGTGCAAATGGCTCCCGTAGCCCCTGTAATCCCTGGAGACGCGGCAGGATATTTTCAAAATTCATATCTCCCATATCCATCTTAAATTGCTGGCCCGGCATTGTTGATCCAAAAACATTAACTCCCTTCCATTTTGTCAGTTCTGCTGTAGCCTTTTGTTCCTTATTGTCCCTCCACCAGGTTACCGTTACCTTTTCACCGGGTTTATGTTTTGTAATAGCTTCAGACAGGTCATCCGGGCTCTCAATTTTCTGGTCATCAATTTTTGTAATGATATCACCTTCTTTTAAACCAATTTTCTCTGCGGCGCTTTCTTTTGTGATGTCATTCACTTTTGCACCTTTTTCGTCCTTCTCTGTTGTCACACCCAGCATTGCCCTGTTTGCATCAGTATTAAAAAAGCGTACATTATCATCCTCATTGAAATTCCAGGTACCACCCCTTGGAGAACGGGGATAAGCAAAAGCCTCAGAATCCCTCAGCCTGTTAACCCGGACTTTTACATCCTTATCTTTAAACTCATCGATAGGCTTACCATTAACGGTAACTTTATCACCATTGATTTCAACCACAACTTTATCATCCTTTTCGCCACTACGGGTGATGATAATTTGTTGTACATCTTTTTTCACTTTGTCTTTTTCATCTTTTTGAGCCAGTACTACTACAGGTGCCAATAAAGCAATTGTAACAGCCAGGACAGATGATTGTATCCACGTCATTCGCATAAAATGATATTTAATTTATTAAACAAACTACGTTATTCTTCGTATATCAAATATAAAGAGATTTTCTGAAATACGAAATGTTTCGGAAATGTTAAAACCCTTACAGTTTTCGAACGGCAATATCTACCTGACCATGCTGTATTCAAAGAGGCCGGGGAATAGTTAAAGGATAAGCGGATTGATGCTCTCATACGTTTTAGCCGGGTGGCCGTCGACTATTTCCTCACCGATATAGGTCATCTGGCATTTTTCCAGTACCCGGAGGGACGCCACATTACCGGGCATAGCCCTTCCCACAATCCGATACAAACCCAGTTTTTCAAAACCATACTTTATGCAGGCAAAGGCAGCTTCTGTAGCGTACCCTTTTCCCCAGGCCGATTTCAGATACCGGTATCCCAGGTCGATTTCATTACGTTCGGGCCTGTTTTTCAATCCACACCAGCCAATGAATTCAAGAGTGGGCTTAACATGTACAGCCCAGCGACCATGGTTATATAAAGCGTATTGAGGAAGAATGACCTGATCCAATACCTGTTGAGCATGAGACAGATCACTGACAGGATCTCCAGTATAAAGTGTAACATCTGGGTCGGCATTTAATTCGTAAATGAGCCGGGCATCATCCGTTGTAAAAGTGCGGAGCAGTAAGCGATCAGTTTCTAATATAACGTTCATAGTCAGACGCTAACAGTATTTTTACTAACCTTAAAGTGGTATTGTAATTTCAGCGGAAAAGCGGAATTTTGATGTTCCCCTTTTGTTAAGTAATAGTATTTATGGAATATTTTATCTCTGTTACAATAATCCTTATATGTATTGGCGTAATTATATTGGCCCTGAAAATCTATAAAGAAAACAGAGAGCTGGAAAAACAACAAAAGAAGTACAGGGATGATGAAGACTTCCCTTTTCGCGGCTGAAAATCTATAAAAGCTTTTTAACTACCTCAATTACTTCCTTCAATTTTCCTGCCTCCTGCCCGCCGGCTGTTGCTAATGTTTTCTGACCGCCGCCGCCGCCTTTTATCAGGGGAGCAATATGTTCTTTAATGATCTTTCCGGCATCCATGTTTTTTGCACCAGCCACTGTTTCGGAAATGCCAACAGCTACAAAAGGCTTACCTCCAATATTGGCGCAAAGCACCGCTACATGGTCCCGGAGATGATTCTTCAAATCGAAACATAATTTTTTCAATGCATCAGCATTACTTACTTCAATTATATCTCCAATAAAATTAATACCGTTAATGATCTCATCTTTTTGCAGGAGTTCATTCCTGATGCCAACCAATTGGCGGGCTTCCATAGCCTCCATATGTTTTTTCAGCCCGGCATTTTCTCCCAGCAAATTCCCGATGGCTTTTTGAATATCCTTTGGATTTTTCAGGGTTTCCCGAAGACTGTTGATAAGATTCAATTGTTCATTTACATATTCTTCTGCTTGTTTACCGCAAACAGCTTCTACCCTGCGAACACCCGCTGCAACAGCAGATTCGCTGGTCAACTTGAACAAACCTAATTCACCTGTAGCACCCACATGAGTGCCGCCACATAATTCTACGGAATAGTTCGGGTCAATCACAACTACTCTCACCACATCACCATACTTTTCGCCAAATAATGCCATGGCGCCCAGTTTCATCGCCTCCTCTTTTGGCATTGATTTGATGATAACAGGTATATTCTCTCTTATCTTTTCATTTACCAATGCTTCTATTGCAGCAATTTCCTCCTCCGTAACTTTTGCAAAATGAGAAAAGTCGAAACGGAGATGTTCCTCATTTACTAATGAACCTTTTTGTGCTACATGTGTACCTAACACTTTTCTTAATGCAGCATGCAATAAGTGAGTAGCGGAGTGATGTAATGCCGTGTTTTTCCTTTTATTAATATCCACTTTTGCGGTCACTTCACCAGATAAGTCAGCGGGAATACTTTCTGTAAAATGGATGATAAGGTCATTATCTTTTTTGGTGTCCACTACTTCCACTTCAGCGTTTCCAACCTGTAACCAGCCTTTATCTCCCACCTGTCCGCCGCTTTCTGCATAGAAAGGGGTTGATTCCAATACAAGCTGATATGCTTCTTTCCCTTTGGCTTTTACCTTACGATACTTTAATACCTCTGTCTTTGCTTCTACTGAATCATATCCTACAAATTTATTACTGCCCCCTTTTAACTCGATCCAGTCGTCTGCATCAACAGTAGTAGCGGCACGGCTACGATCTTTTTGTTGTTGCATTTCAATTTTGAAGCCTTCTTCATCTACTTTTAGTTTATTTTCCGCAGCTATAAGCTGGGTTAGATCAAAGGGGAATCCATAGGTATCATATAACTCAAATGAGTCTTTACCAGATATTTCTCCTTTATTAATAAGATCGTCAACTTTCTTTAATCCTTTATCCAAAGTTCTCAGAAAAGCTTCTTCTTCTTCCATCACCACTTTACTTACAAAATCCAACTGCTGTTGCAATTCAGGAAATACAGTTTCAAATTGTTTGGCCAGTTCCGGCACTAACTGGGTAAGCAGGGGTTGTTTATAATCGAGATAAGAATAATAATACCGCACGGCCCTTCTCAATATCCGGCGGATTACATAACCAGCACCCGTATTAGAGGGTAATTGCCCATCAGCAATTGTAAATGATATTGCACGGATATGATCTGCAATCACCCGGAAAGCTATAGCTGTCTTGCTATCGCTGAAATCGTATTTTTTCCCGGTTATCTTTTCTGTTTCAGCAATTGTTCCGGTAA
>Ga0209063_1001122_pt1 | contig 14515 bp, 8 predicted proteins | sample KloWWTmeKNB19Kit_FD_187177 | JGI IMG/M metagenome (GOLD analysis project Ga0209063, IMG submission 187177) | Active sludge microbial communities from Klosterneuburg, Austria, studying microevolution and ecology of nitrifiers - Klosterneuburg... | ecosystem: Engineered > WWTP > Aerobic digester >...
GAGGACGACCGCATCTTCACGGACGGCTTCGACCCGGCGACACCCTGATTGACTGCGCCGACGTGGCGGTCAGTGTTGGTTGCGCGACGCCCTGCTCGCGGGGATTCGCCGATGTGATGCATTTGCCGGTCGGGCGAACAGGAAAGTCCGACATGCGCAGCTCCTTGCTTGACCTGTGCAACCTCGGCGTGATCGGCACCGACGCACATTGACGTCATCTGCCGCGCGCGCCGGGTTTCGCTCGCCTGCCCAGGTGGAAGCAGGACAAGTGCGCGGCGCTGAGGCTATTCTCTGGTCTGCACGCGCTGCGCCGGGATCGCGCAGCACTTGGGAGTCGGTGCTGAATGGCTGCCGGCGGGGTCGAGTGGGAGCCTTAGAAACTTTCTGCCATGAGTGAAATCACCGAACTGATGGGGCGCGCCCGCGCTGGCGAGCAGGCGGCTTCGGAGCGCCTTTTCGTCTTGCTGTACGACGATCTGCGGCGTCTCGCCGCCGGTCAGTTGCGCGGTGAGCAGATGATGCGCACGACCTCGCTGGTGCACGAGACGTACTTGAAAATCGCCCGGCACGGTGCCCTCGACGTCAATGATCGCGGTCATTTCTTTGCGGTTGCCGCGCGCGTGATGCGCCAGATCGTCATCGACCATGTGCGTGCACGCGCGGCGCTCCGGCGTGGCGGCGATGTGCAGATCGCCTCGCTGGATACCAATGCCCTGCAGGCGGCGGCGGAAGATCGCGGCGAGGAAGTGCTCGCGCTCGATGCGGCGCTGGCGCGCCTCGATGCGCTCGATGCACCGCTGGCCGCCCTCGTTGAAATGCGTTTCTATGCCGGGCTTGAACTCAGCGAAATCGCCGATGTGCTCGATCGTTCGGAGCGCTCGCTGAAGCGCGACTGGCGGCGCGCGCGCGCTTTCCTGCAGCGCGAGATGACGGTCGCCTGAGCGATGACGAGCGCATCCGAACGCTGGTCGCGAATCTCCTCCCTGTTCGATGAACTGGTCGAGCTGGATGCCGACCAGCGTGCGCAGCGCCTGGCCCAGTTGACGGCCACCGACAGCGAATTGGCTGAAGAGGTGCGCGCCCTGCTGATGGCCGATGAGGATATCAGCGGACTGCTTGAAGGCGACGCCGCAGCGGCCGTGCCCGAAGTGCTCCAGCGCGGCGGCGATGGCATGCCGGCCGATGGCATGGCCGGCGCGTATCGATTACTGCGGTTGCTCGGCGAGGGCGGCATGGGCGTGGTCTGGCTGGCCGAGCGCACGGATGGCGCCTATGAACAGCAGGTCGCGGTGAAGGTGCTCAAGCGCGGCATGGATACCCACGCGATCCTGCGCCGCTTCCTGCAGGAACGGCGCATTCTCGCGCGCCTGAAGCATGCGCATATCGTGCGTATGCTGGATGGTGGAATGACCGCAGATGGACGGCCGTTCTACGTCATGGATCATGTCGACGGTGCACCGATCACCGAGCATGCGCGGAGCGCCGCGCTCGATCCGCGCGCGCGCGTCAGCATGCTGGTCAAGGTCGCCGACGCAGTTGCCTATGCACACACGCAACTGGTCGTGCATCGCGACCTCAAGCCTTCGAACGTGCTGGTCGATCATCAGGGCGAGCCGCGCGTGCTGGATTTCGGCATTGCCAAACTGATCGAGGAAAGCGGCGAGCAGACCCGGACAGGGACCGGCCTGCGCGTGCTCTCGCCCGCCTATGCGGCACCCGAACAAATCCTCGGCGAGGCGATTGGAACGACGACGGACGTCTACGCACTCGGCTTGATGCTATGCGAGCTGTTGACCGGGCAACTGCCCCGGCAACGGCGCGGCACGAACCCGTCGCAGCTGGCGCTTGATGTGAGCCAGGAAATTGTCGATCGGGCAAGCACGCTGGCGGCAAAGCTCGACGCCGGGCAAATGCGCGAGCTGTATGGCGCAGGGGTCGATGCGAATCATCTCGCGCGCAAGCTGGCGGGTGATCTCGATCTGATCATGGCGACTGCCCTGCAACGCGAACCGTCCAGGCGTTATGCGACGGCCGCAGCGTTCGCCGAAGACTTGCGCCGCTGGCTGGATGCGCGGCCGATCGCGGCGCGCGCCGACTCCGCTGCGTATCGCCTGCGCAAGTTCGTTGGGCGTCATCGTTTCGGCGTCGCCGCATCGGTGGTCATTGCGTTTTCACTCGTCGCCGGCCTCGGTGCCGCCTTGTGGCAGGCGCGCATTGCCCAGGCCGAAGCGCGCCGCGCCGACGGCGAGCGCGCCAACGCCGAGCTGCAACTGGCGCGCAGTGAACGCGTCAAGGAATTCATCCTGACCTTGTTCCGCGAGCAGGATCCCATCAGTCGGGCCAGTGCCACGGCACGTTCGCCAACGGCCATGATCCGCAATGGCATCAGTGTCGTCGACATGAGCCTCGCCGGCGATCCGGCCCTGCAGGCACAATTGTTCAAGGATCTCGGCGAGATCCAGGTCAGCCTCGATGATCGCGAAGCGGCACAGACGACGCTGAAACGCGCCTGGGAGATGCAATCGGCGCTGAGTGGTGCCAACAGCATTGCCGCGGCAGAAGCAATGGCCGGTTATGCGGATGCGGTTTACGCCGTGGGCGACGTGGCGAAAGCGGAATCGCTGATTCGTGGCGCGTTGAAGGCACTGCGCGATGCCGGTGCCGGCGATCTTCCCCGTGCCGCCCTGGCCGAATCGACGCTGGCCAACATAGAACTGACCGCCGGCCGCAATGCGCAAGCCGAGGTGCTCGCGCGCCACGGTGTCGAGGTCTTTCGCGCCGTCTACGGCGAATCGCATATACAGGTTGCCGCACGCCTCGGCGTGCTCGGCAAGGTTCAACAAGAAGCGGGGCGCTATCCCGATGCGCTGGAGAGCTATGCGCAAGCGCTGTCGATCGTCGCCCGCAACAACGGCGAAGCGCATGTGCGCACGGCGACGCTGCGCACCAGCATCGGCGATATCCTGCGCGTCCAGCGCAAGTATGACGAGGCCCAGCACAACTACGAGACCGCTTTGCGCATCGAGCGCGAATCACTGCCTGCGGATCACCTGTACATCGGCGGCACCCTGCTGCGTTTGGGCGACCTGCAGCGACGCACCGGCCGCCTCGAGGAGGCTGAGCGCAGCTTCGCGGAATCGCTCGCGATCCTCGGCAAGACTCCCTCTGGTCAGTATGCGCAAGCCTTGCAGACCCACGGCAACCTGGCTCGCGCGCAGGGCAAGTTCGACCTGGCTGTGCAACGCTATCGCAAGGCGTTCGAGGTGTTTCGTGAAGCGACCGGCGACAGCGTCTATACCTGGCTGACCGCCTTGCTTGAAGTCGCCGCCATGACCGAGGCCGGGCATTACCGCGAGGCCGATGCGCGGGCCCTGGAAGCCGTGACCGCGTTGCAGCGGATTTCGCCGGAGGATGAATACAACAACACCTACGCCGCCTCGGTGCTTGGCAACTTGCGCCAGGCGGAAGGTCGCCATGGCGAAGCGATTCCGCATTTTCGCCGTGCCCTTGCCGGCGTGCAGAAGATCTACGGCGCCGATCACATCGAGACCGCCCAGGTCCGGATTGCGCTGGCATCTAGTCTGATTGCCAGCGAGGTTCCCGCTGCGCTCGGCGAAGCCGAATCCCTGATCGATGCGGTGTTTGTCACATTGAATCGCAAGCCAGAGCCGGAAAACGAGACCACGCTGGGTTGCGCCTATCTCGAACGCGGCCGACTGCATCTGGTCCGCGGCCATCGGCAAGCGGCGAACGCCGACATTGGCGAAGCGCTGAAGAGGCTTGATGTGCCCGAATACGCACCGAAGCTGCGTCAGGCGCAGGCCCTCGCGCGCAAGCTGGCCGCGCGCTGACGCTTGGGCACCGCGAGCGGTGGTGTGGTGCGCGGTTGTCAGGTCCGCCCGTGCAAGACACTGGCGTTGCGGAGCGCGCCGCAAGGCGGGAGATCTGTCAGTACAGATCTCCCGTCATGCGTTTCGCTCAGGAACGCGCCATGGCCGGTGCGGCAACCGAGGCGTTTGCCGGTGGCGGGCCAAAGCGATTGCTGCCCGGGGTGCCGGCAATGAAGCCGTTAAACACCAGGGCGATCAATCCGCCGACCGCCGGCACCAGTCCGATCAGGATCCACCAGGCGGATTTGTCGACGTCGTGCCAGCGCTTGGCCTGGATCGCCAATGCCGGCCAGATCATCAGCAGCATCGCGATCATCATCGGCAAGCTTGCCATGCCGCTGGCGCTGGCGGGATCTTCGGCATTCAGCATGGCCATCATGCTGAGTGCGGTCAGCCCACCGAAGACCACCAGCATGACGATGAAAAACATCCAGTACGGGCCACGGCCGACGCGCCCCTCGAATGAAAACAACAGCGTTTTCCAGTTCATGTCCATCTCTCCCGTTATCGGCGCTGCGCAGTGCCTCGCCTTCGATCAATCACGCAACTTCGCGTCTTGAGGGGCCAACAGGCATGACGCGCCTGTCCCGCACATGCGCTCACAGTTGAATTTGCCGCAGCCCACCGGCAGGAGATTGGGGATCGGGTTGCCCTACTTTGCCGCCGGATAGCTGACCAGGTTGTCGCCGGCCTTGTCCCAGGAGTCGCCTTCTCGCGATAACAGGATCGGCCCGCGCTCGATCCAGCCGATGCCGTTGCGCGCCTCGATCAGCAGCACGGCGTCGTCGCCGAGCAGATAGCCACCTTTGACCTTGACATCGCGCAGCATGCGCAGCGATTGCACATGCAGCTTGCTTTGGCGGTCGGCGAGCGCAATCAGCTTGCCCTCGAAATCCTTGTCTCGAAAGACAATGGTTGCCATCTGCCCGCCCGATCTCATCGCCGCATCGGGATCCCTGGCATCGACCGCAGCGGACATCGCTCGGGTCTGCGCAACGAACGCCTTGCCAGGAGCGCCGCCGTCCGTGGGCAATGCCGTGGCGGCAGTGGCCCAGTCGGTCCTCGACTCGCCGCTGGAATCACGAATGCCCCCGGCAAACAATTCATCGACCAGTGCTTGATCGGACTTGGCGCGAAGCGCCGCCAGCTCGTTCTGCGAATAGCGGATCGTGACGATCTTGTAGCGGTCGCCAACCTTGGCGTATGGCATGGTCATGTTGCCGGAGCTGGAGCCGTCCTTGGCCTTGCTGGTCACCGTGATCATGCCGTCGACCGGCGGTGCCTGCGCGTTGAGTTGCCTGGCTGTCGCTTCCAATTGAGCGCGATCCTCGGCCGTTGCCGGGCTTGCGGATACGCTGCACGTCGATTCACCCGAACATTCCCGCACAACATCGAAATAGTAGAAATGCAATTCAGCCGGCGTGTCGTCGATGTCGGCGAATACGCGGGCTGCATCGAAGTCACCCTTGTCGAGGGCGGATTGAAATGCTTCGGCCAGCGCGGCAGGCGTCGATGTGGCATGGCTGCACGCAGTCATGCTCAACGTGGCAAGCAGCGAAGTCGCGAACAGTAGTGATTTCATGGGGTTGCTGAGCTCCCGTACGGTGTGATCCTGGTCCGGATTGAATGTGTTCGTGATCAATCACGGATTGCGGGGATCGCAAGGGCCAGCGAATTGCACTCGGCGACGCCATCCCGTTTCAGCGCGCCCTCTGCACATGCATCGTTGCGACGTTCTCTCTGGTTTTGCCAGTGGCGAAATACCCGGGGCCCTTCCCGGTCACCCTCCGCGCGCCATCCGATTGCACTCAGGCGATTCAAAAAATCGTGTGGCCCCTCGTGCCGCTGTTCTGCGTGGAAAGGGAAACGGAGAAAACAACATGAACTTGATCACACGTTTTTCGCTGATTTGCTGCCAGATGGTGGGTGCCCTGGTCTGGATGGGTGAGGCGCATGCCGTCTCGATGTCCGTGTCGCCGAGTCTCGGCAATGCTGGCACGGAAGTCAGCATTGAGGCCGAGCGAGTCGCCAGCCTGACCGACTTCCAGCTTGATTTCGCCGGCAATCCACCGATACCGATCGGGATCCTGCGCAGCGATGATTCCGGTCGGATCTCCGGGCGTGTCAGCTTGCCGCTGCTGCCGGCCGGAGATGGACTGATTCGCTTGCGCCTCGTCTCTCCGACGGGATCGATCCTGATCGCGACGACCGCTTTCTCCGCCTTGCCGCCGCTCACGTTTTCGACGACGGCTACGGCAATCCATGCCGGCCAGTCGATCCCCTTCAGTGTCGAGGGGCTCACCTCGGGATCACTGCGCATCGACTATGAAGGCACCAAGGTGTTCGGCCCGGTTGCAGTTGGCGATGGCAGTTTCTCTGGCAAGTTCATCGTGCCGGTTGATCGTCCGGCGCAGTTTCCTGCCAATGCGGCATTCACGGTCAGGAACTCGATCGGCAATGCGCTTGTGAACCATGTGGACGGCAACCTGCGCGTGCTTGCCCGCCTGTCCTCTCCATTCCAGATTGGCATCATCCAGCCGCCGCCGAGTACGACGTATCGGGGCGAGTACTTCAATGTCACCGGGAAATTCACGACCTACCCGAACGAAGCCGAGCCAGAGCACATCTCGCTTTGGTACTTCGGCGACGATGGCGAGGTAGTTCCGCTCGGCTCGGCGCGTGCGGAGTTTAACAATGGGCAGTGGGGCTTCGCGATGGTTGGGGTCGCCAATGGCGGCCTGTCAATGGCCGCAAGCTCCAACCAGCACGGCGATGTTGGATTGCTCTCATCAGGTGCAACCGCCAATGGCTTGCAGATCGTGGTCGGGACAGACAGGGCACGCTTGGACCAGCTGCCGGATAATCGCTGGCAGATTCGTGTGCGCGTGCTCCAGCAGAATGGACAACCGATCGTCGGGGCGCTGGTTCAATTCGATGGTGTGCCGGGTGTTGCAGATTCCAGTAATGGGTGGGTCTTTCAAGTTGGCTCGATCCTGGAGTACACGCAATTCTCGAGCATGCTATCGCAGTACTCCACGCCTTCAACCGACAGCCGCGGTTGTCCTTTGACGCTGGCGCGCAAGTTGACTGACGCGAATGGCTACGCCGAGTTCGAATTCCTCGACGAGGATATTGCGCTGTCGCAGCTGCCGATCATCATTGCCAATGCCGGCGGACAGATCGAGACGTACCCGAACAGTCGAGTGCGCATGGCGATTGATGCCTCACAAGCGGGCTATGGCTTCCAGTTTGCGGCTGGCCCCTACGCTGGCGATTTCCTGCCGCATATCTACAAGGTCACCTTCCAGGGCGCGGGAGATGGCATCCCCGAAGATGACCAGATCGTATTCACGGACTACTACCAGAATGTAGTCATTCAGACGAGTGATAGGAATGCCATGTTTACATTGCCGCTGCCACCGATCGTGCCGATGGTCGGGCTCTACGACACCTCGATTGTTCCATGGTCTGGGAGGAATGAATCTATTCTTGTCGGCAGTGGCGCAGAGCAGTTTTCCGCCAACCTCATCGTCTTTGGCCCGGTATTCAGCAAGCGTGGCATCACGACGAGCTGGATCGATGATTCGAACGAACATTTCCCCAATACGATCGCCGTGCGCACGGATCCTGCCGTCAGCGGGGTGGTCACCGAGGCAAAGCTCTATCTGGACAAGAATCGCAATGGCACACCAGAGTTCATTTCCAATTTCTCCACCAATGCACAGCCGCTCGATTGCAGTATCGGCGGCTTGAATACGAGCCAAACCTGGCGCGCAAATCTGCCCGCAGATCTCGATCTCCAGGCTGCCGGCCGCATCGAGGGATACATCTACTTCAAGGGTCAACCCGCTTCAGGCGAAGCGACGCAGCGCATCGCCATACAGATGGTCGAGCAAGATGTTTCGTGGTTGTCGGCTTCACGCTATACCGAGCGCGAGGTGGCGTTCACTCTCGGCGGTCAAGGCATTGGCGTCTATGCGATGGAAGACACGGCTGATGCGCGGGTCCAGCTTGATCGGGATCCGGGCTACGACATTGGTCGCCTCGACAACCGGACCGACAACACGCGAGCGGTAAGTTTGTTCCGCAACAGCAATGGCGGCGAGATCAATAACGCTCCGCTTGAAGGCGCGCACAAGGAAGCGGGGCGCAGTGGTTCGCCGACCGCGGTCGACGTGGCCAAAGACGTGCAGTACGGCCCAACGACCTTGACCTTGATCGATCAGTCGTTTCCTTTGTTTTACTACGTCTGGGGCGTGCCAGTGTTGGCGGGTATCGAACTGGGTGCTGATTTCACCCTGCTCGCCGAAATCGAGACGCGCAGCAAGTTCTCGTTGTCGCCCCAGCGAAAACCGATATTCGAAATGAAGACCACGCCGTCGCTCGACCTCGGCCTCAACTTCTATCTTGATCTCGACGTTCTATTTGATCTCGTCGACGGAGGCGTCGACCTCGACGCGGTTTTCGCACTGGACATGCCGATCACGGTGAACGCTGCGAATCCTGGTGGGCAGATCAGCGAGTGCTTTACCGCCAGCCTGATCTTCTCCTGGCATTTCGAAGTGTTTTGCCTGCCGCTGGATTTCATCTGCGATGCGTTGAACGACATCGAAGGCAGCGAAATTCTGCTCAGCGACAGAACCGGATCGGGTTGCAGCAACGCGGCCTTGATGTCGCCAGTCGCCGGGGGAGCCATCGAACGACCTTCTTCGCGGATCGTGCCGATGCACACGGCTGTGGCTTACGCCTCCAGCGGCGCAGGCTTCCTTGCGTTTACGCGCGATGACAGCAATGGGGGAGCTCCGCCCGTGCTGGTCGTTCGACCGGTTAACGGTGGCGCATTCGGGCGCCAGGATCACGATGTGATCCTCTCGACGGCGCCCGGCATTCGCAGTGTCGACATGGTCTTTTTTGACCGCACGCGTGCGGTGATTGTCTGGGCTGAAAGCGATCTCGACTACGCGGCGCTGGCTCGCCTCAGCCCGATTGCGCGCATCAATCACCAGCGCATCATGACCTCCACCTACAACGGCGAGGTCTGGTCGCCGAAAGCGGTGCTGTCGTCAGCCAGCGGTGGTGAAGGCGGCGTCGACCTGGCGGCGTGCACGAGCGCTCCGGCCTGCCCAGGCGATGGCCAGGTGCTGGCGGTATGGACTCGCGACATGTCGCGCAACATCACGAATCATCGCACCCGGATTTACAGTTCAACGTTCAGCCCATTCAGCGGCTGGGCGGTTCCAGTCGCCGTCGATGCGACCGCGCTCCTTGATTCTTCGCCGAGCGCGGCGTTTGTCGAGGATCAGCCGGTGGTGGCCTTCGTGCGCAGCATGAACGGCGATTTTGGTGACACCGATGCGCGACGTTTGGCGTACAAGTTCCTCAGTGGAAATGGCAATTCGGTGCAGGTACCGGCCGGATTGCCCGGTGGGGTCGCCTGGCCCAGCGTCGTTGGACTCGGTACCGGTGCCTTCGCGTTGGCCTACACGCATGCCGACGATGCGCGTTCGTTCGTCGGCAACACCCAGCGTGTGGAAATGGCCTACGCCGACGATTGTGCAGCGGGCGCCTGCACGGTTGCCGCGCAAGCGTTGACAGACAGCAACGGGCGACCCATTTACGGCGAGAAGCCGACCGCTCTCGTCGACGATGCAGGCAACGTGACCGTGGTCATGCGCGGCATGGGCTTTGGCGAGGGAACGAATGGCAGCAACACGCAGGTGTTTGATTCCATCGGCATGGCGGCGCATACGGGCGAGCTGGTTTCCCTGGCGGTCAGTCCGCAGTCCGCCATCAGCAACCCGCTGCCGCTTTCGCTCGATGGCGCCGGGCACTTGTCACCTGCGGCGGCGTATGACCCGCTGTTGAAACGGATCGTTGCGGTCAGTACGCGTGGATTGGAAATTCCCTCGCGCTTGAGCCAGAGGTATCTGGATGGCGGAGCGATGCCTGCGACATCGCGTGCCGTTTCCATCGCTGCAGAGCCCGGCATCGGTGTCTTCAGTGCCGCACAAGGTGTCGACCTTTCGATCGAATCGGTGACGCCAAACAGCGCACTGCTGGTGGCCGGCAGGAGCGTTCGCATTGTGACTGTCGTGCGCAACGTGGGCGATGGCCTCACGAGAATCCTTCCGCCCTATCAAATGCAGTTGAGTTGGGACGCGCCCATCGCGGCCGGCGGCACATCGGCCGGCAATGCCAACATCGTTTCGCTGGCTTCCGGGCAGGCGCAAACCGTAACCACCACGGTCAGGGTGCCTGCGGGTTTCGCACCGGATCAGGCGCATCGACTGTATGCCTCGATTGTCAGCAACGGCAATCCGACCGAAGACGTCCACGCAGAAAACGATTCCCGCTTCGTGGATTTCGGCGGCATGCCGGTTCCGACAGGGATCAGTGCGGCTTCGATACCGGGCACGACCCTGGTGCAACTGGTCTGGGATCCGATGGATGATCCCGCCCACCTGATCGCCGGGTACCGGATCTGGTGCCACGACGGCGACGGCGCCTGGCGCCATCTCGGCAGCAGCTTCAAGACAGGATTCCTGGATGTGGCGGCACCAACGATGATCGAGCGGCATTACCAGGTCACCTCCTACTCCAGGAATGCGATCGAATCACTGCCCAGTGGCGAAGTGGTTGTCACGCCCGGTCCGATTGCGCCGACAGATCGGATCTTTGCCAACGGGTTTGACTGATGTGTGAGGCCGCGCGCTGACGATTGGGCTAATCTCGCGCGGCGTCAACTCGACGCGAGCGCCGGGGAGAAGGTTCATGGCTCGTACTGCACTGGTGGATTTGTTGCGGCGTGCGGCGGCGATTTCGACAGTGGCAAGGCAATCGGGGGAGCCGCTCGATGAAGCGATCGAGCGCGACCTCGCCCTGCGCACTGATGCCTCGCGGCGGCGTTTCCTGCGCCAGTCGATCAGTGCATCGGCCGCGCTGATGCTCGGTGCCTGCGCGCCGACACGGCTGATGCGCACGGACAATCTTGACGATGTCATTGTCGTCGGCGCCGGCGTGGCCGGCTTGACCGCCGCCTGGCGTCTGCGCCAGGCCGGTGTCGGCGTGAAGCTTTACGAAGCGCAGGAGCGTGTCGGCGGACGCATGTTGAGCCTGCGCAACCACTTTGCCGATGGCCAGGTCTGCGAGCTCGGCGGCGAGTTGATCGACAGCGGCCATGCGCGGATTCGCGCCCTCGCCGGCGAACTCGGCCTGGTGCTGGATGATCTCGCCGAGGATCCAACCCACGCCTTTGGCGACATCTGGTTTGCCGATGGCCGCCGCTACGGCGAAGTGGAGATCCTGCGCGCGTTCGCGCCGCTGGCCGCGGCAATCCAGCGCGATGCCGATTCCTTGCCGGACGAGGAAATCACCTACGCGACCCCGGGCGGTTGCGAAGCGCTGGATCAGGAAACGATGAGCCATTGGCTGGACCGCAATGGCGCAACGGGCTGGCTGCGCAAGCTGATCGAAGTCGCCTACACCACCGAGATGGGACTGGAATGCGAGGAACAGTCCGCGCTCAATTTCCTCACCTTCATCGATCCCGGCCTTGAAGCGTTCAAGATTTTCGGCGAGAGCGACGAACGCTTTCACGTGCGCGGCGGCAACGACCTGATCGTCAAGGCACTGGGCGCGAAGCTCGACGACGCAATCCAGGCCGGCTGTGTCCTCGAATCCATTCGCCAGTCGGCGGATGGCCGCTATACCTTGAGTTTCAAGCGCGGATCGGCAACGTTTGACGCCAGCGCATCGCGCGTCGTCCTGGCCCTGCCGTTCACCACGCTGCGGCGCGTGCAACTGGATCTCGAACTGCCAGCCGCCAAGCGCCGCGCCATCAACGAACTCGGCTATGGCACGAATGCCAAGCTGATGATCGGCTTCAACGAACGCGTCTGGCGCACGCGGCATTCCCTTGGCGGTGCCAGCTACAGCGACCTGCCGTGCCAGACGACCTGGGAAACCAGCCGCATGCAGGCCGGGGCGGCCGGCATCCTGACCAATTTCGTCGGTGGCCGGCATGGCCTCGAGATCGGCAGCGGATCGCCGCGATCACAGGCCGATCTCGCCTGCAGCCAGCTTGAAGCGATCTTCCCGGGCTTGTCCGACGCGCGTGCCGGAATGCGCGAAGCGCGCATGCACTGGCCGACCCAGCCGTGGACGCTCGGCAGCTACGCGTGTTTTCGCCCAGGCCAGTGGACGACGCTGCGTGGTGCCATCAGCGAGCGCGTCGGCAACCTGCATTTTGCCGGCGAACACTGCGCCTTCGACAACCAGGGTTTCATGGAAGGCGGCGTTGAAACCGGCGAGTGGGCGGCGCAGGCCATCCTCGAAAAAACGGCAGCCAAGGCGGCCTGAGTTGCGCTTCAACTGGGATCCGTCACCTCGAAGCCGTGGGCGAAGATGCGCTCGCGATCGATCACCTGCACGCCATCGAGATTGCCGCTCAGCAATCCGCCCGCGTCATCCTTCTCGATGCCGAGGGTGACCTCGAGATAGGTGTAGGGCGGGTTGATGACGAAGTTGATGCTGCCATGCACCCAGGCGCCGTTGCTTTGCAGGAAATAGCCGCCCAATGAATTGGCTCCGCCGCTGCAATTGGCCACGGCGCGCGTGGCGTAGCTGACCACCAGTCGTCCGCCCGCATGACCCGCCGGCAGGAAGCCATCGGCTTCGAGGGCATGGCTGCCGGCGGTGGCGACGGAAACGCATTGGCGCATGGGATAGACCCGAGCGCCGGCCTGTGCTTCGGCGTTGGACAACAAGGCGGAACCGGAGCCGGGATTGTTCTGGTAATCGAGCATGGACCAGGTCGGTGAGGGCGAGCCGGACAGATCCCAGCCCAGGAGACTCGTGTCGAAATTGCCATTGACGATATCGGCCGTTCCCGCTTGCGCGGTGGAAGCCAGGGCCGTGGCGAAGAGGAGGGCGAACACGGCGAGCGCAGGACTTGCTGCAGGCATGACAGGATTGCCAGGCGATCCGACACCCGGCTGGTACTGAAAACGTCGCTTGCTCATGGATGCGGACATGTGATGCTCCGGCGAGCTACAGGATGGCCAGTGTATGCCGGAACGGGCTTGCCGGAAGCATTCCCGCACCCCCGGCCCGGTCGCTTGCGGTCAGAACAGGTTGCCCTGCGGCGAGGGCGTTCGCGGCGGCACAAAACGTGAACAATCCAGTTTTAGTTCGCGCGAGCGACCCAGTTTCAGCTTGCGGCAGGCGAGGGCGAAGCGTTGGCGGATGAGATCGGCATAAGGCCCTTCGCCACGCATGCGCACACCGAAGCGGGCGTCGTAGTCGCGACCGCCGCGCATTTGCCGGATCAGGCTCATTACATGCCCGGCGCGATCGGGAACATGCAGGTCCAGCCATTCGCGGAACAGTTCCTTCAGCTCCAGTGGCAAGCGCAACACGGTATAGCCGGCAATGTTGGCGCCGTTTGCCGCAGCCTGCTTCAGCACATGCTCGATATGCATGTCGGTTACCGCCGGAATGATCGGAGCCACAAGGACGCCGCACGGCACGCCCGCAACGTGCAGGTTTTCGATGCTCTGCATGCGCCGATGCGGTGCCGTCGCGCGCGGTTCCAGGGTGCTGGCAAGGCGGTTGTCCAGCGTGCCGATGGAGACGAAGACCTGAACCAGGCCCTCATTCGCCATCGGTGCCAGCAGATCAAGGTCGCGCTCGACCAGGGCATTCTTGGTAATGATGGTCAGCGGATGTCGGCAGGCGTGCAGCACTTCGACGATTTCCCGGGTGATCCGGTGCTCACGCTCGATCGGCTGGTAGGCATCGGTATTGGCGCCCAGCGTGATCGGCTCGCAGACATAGCTGGGCTTGGCGAGTTCGGCACGCAGGCGCTCGGCGGCATTGGTCTTGGCGAACAGGCGCGTCTCGAAATCCAGACCCGGCGAGAGGTTCAGGTACGCATGCGAGGGCCGCGCATAGCAGTAATTGCAGCCGTGCTCGCAGCCCCGGTACGGGTTGATCGATTGATTGAACGGAATATCCGGCGATTCGTTGCGGCTGATGATCGAGCGCGCGCGTTCGATCGATACTTGCGTACGCGGTCGCGGCGCGGGTTCCTCATCGCGATACCAGCCGTCGTCTTCGATCGTTTTCGCAAGCGCCTCGAAACGTCCCTCGCGATTGCTGCCCGCGCCGCGACCCTTGATCCGGGTCGGTCGGGTCAGGTCATCGGGATCGTGCGTGGCCATGGATCCAGTATGAGGCATGGCATCTCAGGCGCAGAGACAGGGCGAAATCGCCAAGTTCCCTGATGCGGTTACCCGAGGCCAACGTTGCGGTGCAGCAAGGGCATCCGGGCATGCATGTTGCGCTGCGGCGTGGCATATGTTGGAAAATCATTAGTATTGCGTTCGCTGGAATCTGCCTCGTGGGGAGGGAGAACCCGCCGCAGCAGCAATGCTCGGCGGGTTTTTTTATGACCATGGATGGTCGGTATGCCGGCAATGCAGGCGACTGCACGGATGCAGGAGGTAGAGCAACGCAGGAGCAGTTGCCGAGGAGTTGCCGGTTTATGGCGCGATGGCCACATCCGCTTCCGCGACCGGGCCATCGAGTACCGTGTCGAGGATCGGTTCCAGCTCGTTGCGAAAGCG
>Ga0209063_1001123_pt1 | contig 14512 bp, 11 predicted proteins | sample KloWWTmeKNB19Kit_FD_187177 | JGI IMG/M metagenome (GOLD analysis project Ga0209063, IMG submission 187177) | Active sludge microbial communities from Klosterneuburg, Austria, studying microevolution and ecology of nitrifiers - Klosterneuburg... | ecosystem: Engineered > WWTP > Aerobic digester >...
GATCTGGTGTTTCTTGCTGCTCAGCGGCCCCATGCCGGTGCTCGGATCGTCCGGCACGCCGATCTTCAGTTTTTCGGCGCCGATTTTCATGGCGGTGACGAATTTGTCGAAAATCGGGCGCTCGACATAAACGCGTTCGGTACCCAGACAAACCTGGCCGCAGTTGGCGAAAGCCGAACGCAGCGTGCCTTCAATGGCCGCCTCGAAATCGCAATCGGCAAAGACGATGGCCGCATTCTTGCCGCCCATTTCCAGCGATACCGGACGCGAACCGTTGGCAGCCGCCTTCATGATCGCTTCGCCGGTGCGCGTTTCGCCGGTAAAGGTCAGCGCATCGACCAGCGGATGCGAGGTCAGGAATTCGCCGGCCGAGTTCGGGCCAAAGCCATGGACGACGTTATAGACGCCCTTGGGAATGCCCACCTTGTTCATCACTTCACCGAGCAGCGCGGCGGTGCGCGGCGTATCTTCCGACGGCTTGACGACCACGGTGTTGCCGCAGGCCAGCGCCGGGCCGACTTTCCAGGTCATCAGCAGCAGCGGCAGATTCCACGGACAGATGACGCCGATGACGCCGACCGGCGAGCGATAGCCGTAATTGATGCAGGTCTTGCCGTCCGGCGTCGCCATTTCGAAGAACTCGCTGGGCACGTTCTTGACCATGTCGGCGAAGACCTTGAAGTTGGCGGCGCCACGCGGAATGTCGATGTGCGAAGCGAGGCTCTTCGGCTTGCCGGTATCGGCGCACTCGGCTTCGAGGAATTCGTCGAAGCGGTTGTTGATCTCGGCAACCAGCGCCTCAAGCAGTTCAACCCGCCGGGCCAGCGGCATCGTGCCCCAGGGGCCATTTAATGCGGCTTTTGCGGCGTTGACCGCAGCATCCACCTCAGCCTTGCCGGCTTCGGCGACCTGCCCGATCACGGCATTGTCGATCGGGTTGCGGTTCTCGAACCACTTCTCGGTAGCGACGAATTCGCCGTTGATGAAGTTAAGAATTTTATTGGCAAGCATTTTGAGTCCTTTTCTCTTCTGTTCCAGTTCGTTACTTGATCCCGATGGCCGCCAGTCCGGCCCGGGCACATTCTTCGTCCTGCGCTTCGGAAGCGCCGGAGACGCCGATCCCGCCGATCCATTCCGTCTCGCCCTCAAGGCAAATGGGCACGCCACCACCGAAGACGATCAGCCGCGGCCGGGCGGAAAAGCCCAGCTTCATGCCCTCGTCGCTACCGACCACCGACATCCAGTCTTTGGTGGGAAAACCGAAACTGGCCGCCGTGTAGGCCTTGTCGATGGCGATATCGATCGAGTGCAGAAAGGCACCCGGCATGCGCAGGAAGGCGATCAGATTGCCGCTGCGATCGGTGACGGCAACATTGATCTTCCAGCCCTTTTCCGCCGCATGATTTACCGCTGCCTGAACGGCAGCGCTGGCGGCAGCGGCGGTGATGCCCGGACAAGAGGTCGTCACTTGCATCAGGTCACCACGCTCAGGAAAGACTCATTGAGCTTGCGGTCGTGATAGAAAATGCCCGTGCCGACTTCATCGAAGGTCCAGGTCTTGACCGGGTAATCGGGATAGGTTTCGTAGCCCTGGGCAAAGGTTTCGAAGCGGTTGCCGGACGGGTCGAAGGCATAAATGGTCGCGCCGCGGGTAATGCCGTGGCGGGTCGGGCCGATGTCGATCGGCACGCGCTTCATCGACATGATGTCGGCAGAGCGCAGCACCTTTTCCCAGCTGGTGAGCAGGAAGGAAATGTGGTGCAGCTTGCCGGGCTCCGGATGGCGAACGAAGGCCAGGTCATGCGCCTTGTGGCCACAGGAAAGGAAGACCGACAACAGCCCGACGCCGTCTTCCATCATGATGCGTTCGACCAGATAGAAACCCAGCACTTCGGTTAATAGCTTGAAGACGCCGTCGATATCCGGTCCATAGAGCAAGGCATGATCGAAGCGCACCGGCGCGATGCCGTGCTCCGATTCCGCCGTCCAGGGATCGGGATTGATATCCGACTGGCAGTTGCCGACGCAGGTCTTTTCAGCGTAGAGCTCCATGACATGACCGGTCGGAATCACGAAGCGCACACGCTCGCCGGTTTCCAGCATCTCACCGGCGGCAATGCGCTCGGTCTTGACGCCGTAGTCCTGCAGATCGGCTTCCAGCTTGTCCAGGGTGGCCTTGTCGCGCACCTTGAAACCGATGAAGTCCATGCCGGCGTGGTCGGCCTGACGCAGGATGACGCTGTTGTGATCGTGCTCGTCCCAGGCCTTGAAATACACCCGGCCCGTGGCATCGCGGCCGGTTTCGACCAGGCCCAGCACGTTCTTGTAGAAATTGATGCTCTCGTCGATATCCAGCACACGCACTTGAACGTGTCCCGGGCGCATTACACCTGTTGTTGCCATTGCTTGCTCCTCGTCTATTTATCGGGTGAAAAACCTGGCCTTGCGACCGACTGCCTCAGCGCCTCGATTGGGCGTTTAATCTTCCGTAATCAGTTGAACATAACGATATTTCTATTAATTATCGATGTCAACATAAATTCTCGAGATTAAAATAAATTACTGAGTTTTACTCGTTTGCGCCGGACCGCCCGGCACAAACCTTCTTTTTCATGTTGCCCAGCACGGACAGATGCAGATCGCTGCCCGGGCAGACCCGGCAGGCCAGCACCGTGCCCATCGCCTCCTCTTCAGGTGAAACGTGCTGCCGACTCATCACCCGCTTCCGGTACTCGCCCTGATTGATCCGCACCTTGCAGATGCCGCAACCGCCGCCCCGGCAGCCGACGGGTATCCCCCGTTTGCCGAGGCGGTCCATACCGGCCAGCACCGACTCTTCCGACCTGCAGCGAAAGACTTCGCCGGTTTCATCGATGGTGACGTTGTAGAAAGTCATCGCGTCGAATCCCGGTGCTTCACGCCACCATCTGACCCGGCTGGGTGTCGAGGAAAACCTGCAGGCGTTCGGCCTGCAGTGCCTGCGCCGCAGCCAGGTTCTTTTCCTTGACATGGCCGTAACCGCGGATTTCATCGGGCACGCTGGCCAGGGCCACCGCCGCGCCTTGATTGGCCGGGTTGAGTCTGGCAACGATGAGATCGAGCAGCTTGATGTAGTCGTCGATCAGCTGCCGCTCCTGCCGGCGTTCCGCCGTTTTGCCGAAGATATCCAGCGCGCCGCCGCGCAGCTTCTTGAAACCGGCCAGCTGCTTGAAGGCCTTGAACACCCAGCCGCCGTAGACCTTCTTCTGCAATTCGCCGGTGGCCGGATCGGTCTTGGCCAGCAATGGCGGCGCCAGGTTGTACTTGACTGAGTAGCCGTGCGGAAACTGGGCATCGAGGTCGGCCAGGAAAGCCGGATCGGTATGCAGGCGGGCAACCTCGTATTCATCCTTGTAGGCCATCAGCTTGTAGAGATAGCGGGCGGCAGCTTCTGACAGGTCGCTGTGGCGTGACAAGCGCTGCTCGGCGGCAACGACGCGCTTGATTGCCGTCGCGTAACGCCTGGCATAGGCCTCGTCCTGGAAAGCGATCAGCTCGGGGATGCGGATCTCGACCAGGCGCCTGACCTCGCCCTGGACACCCAGCGCATCGACAATTTCGCGGGCAACTGTTGAGAGTTGCGGGGCCTTCTGCAACATGATCACCGCAGGGCCAGCCTGCAATTTGGCGATCTCGGCCTCGACAAAGGCGCGATTGACCACCGCCATCCGACCCCAGCGGAAAGCTGCCAGACTCATCTCGACGGCAACGCCGGATTGCTCGATGGCTTGCTCGATCGACGCGGCCTTGAGCGGAATGGTGCCGGCCTGGAAGGCCACGCCAACCATGAAGTTGTTGGTCGCCATGGCGTCGCCGAACAAGCCTTCGGCCATCGCCTGACCATCGAGGAAAACGTTATCGGCCTGGCGGGTGACGCGGTTGACGCCTGCGGTCAACCCGGAAATTGCCGGAAATTTGACCTGACGGTTGGAAACCATCTGGCCGGTCGGTGTCTGGGTTGTTGAAACCACGGCAATGGTGCGTTCCGGATGGCACTTGTCGAGATTCTTCGGGTCGGTCGCATTGAGGATGTCGAAGCCCAGGTACAGATCGGCCCGACCGTCGGAAACCTTGTTCGAACCCTTGAACGGGGCGCGGGTGATCTTGATGTCCGAGATCACCGCGCCGCCCTTCTGGGCCAGGCCGGTCTGGTCGAGGCCAATCACATGCTTGCCTTCGAGGCGGGCCGCATTGGCGATGGTCGCCACGACGGTCACCGAACCGGTGCCGCCGATGCCCATGACGTGAATGCCGAAACCGAAGCTGTCATCGACCTTGTTGATCGGTTCGGGCAGCGTCTGCTCAAGGGCCGGGATGCGGCCCTTCTTCTTTTTCTTTGCCCCATCGGCGACCGGCGCCGGGTTCGGCGTGATGGTCAGGAAGGATGGGCAGAAGCCCTTGACGCAGCTGAAATCCTTGTTGCAGGAGGATTGATGGATGCGCGTCTTGCGGCCGAATTCGGTCTGCACCGGCTCGACGCTCATGCAGTTCGACTTCTCGCCGCAATCGCCGCAGCCTTCACAGACGCGCTCGTTGATCACGGTCACTTCCACCGGCTCCTCGGCCTTGCCGCGGCTGCGCGCCCGGCGCAATTCGGCAGCGCATTCCTGATCGTGCAGCAGCACGGTGGTGCCCGGCGTCGCGGCCAACGCCCGCTGCGCCTCGTCGAGACGGTCGCGGTGCCAGACCTCGGTGCCGCCGGGCAGGCTGACGCCGGTGAACTTCTCGGGCTCGTCGGTGGTAACGATGATCTTCTTGACGCCATTGGCGAGCAGGTCGTTGATCATATTGACCACCGGCACCTCGCCCTGGATCGCCTGGCCGCCGGTCATTGAGGTATGGGCGTTACGGAGCAGCTTGAAGGTGATATTGACTTCAGTCGAAGCCGCATAGCGGATGGCCAGGCTGCCCGAATGGGCATAGGTGCCGTCACCCATGTTCTGGAAGATATGCCTGGCTTCGGTGAACGGCGCCATGCCGATCCACTGCGTGCCCTCGGCCCCCATGTGGGTGCCCATGACGACATTGCGGCCCATCCACATCGCCATCGTGTGGCAGCCGATCCCGGCCGAGACGATGCTGCCGTCGACCGCCTGGGTCGAGCTGTTATGAGGGCAGCCCGAGCAGTACCAGGCGGTGCGGTTGGCGGTCGGCAGCTTGTTGCGGGCGTGGATTTCGTCGAGACGCTTCAGCCAGTTTTCGGCCGATTCGACCCGCGTCTTGCGCGACATGCGCTTGAGCAGCGCGCGGACGATGATGTCGGATTCGAACTCGCCGTAATGCGGCAGCAATTCCTTACCCTCATCATCGAACTTGCCGACGATGCGCGGCGCGTTGGCCGCGCCGTAGAGAACTTCCTTGGCGAACATTTCAAGAAAGGGACGCTTTTCCTCGATGACGAAAATTTCTTCCAGCCCCTGGGCGAAATCGCGGACGACGGTCGGTTCCATCGGGAACAACATGCCCATCTTGAGGATGCGGATACCGTATTTCCTGAGCGCGGCGTCGTCGAGGCCCATCTCGAGGAAGGCCTGATTCAGGTCGTTGTAGGTTTTGCCGGCGGTGATGATGCCGAGCCAGGCATCCGGATTGCGGAAGACGATATTGTTGAGATTGTTCTCGCGGGCATAGCGCTTGGCGACTTCGAGGCGGCGGGTATAGAGCGACTGCTCCATTTCCAGCGCCTCGGCGCGGACATTCATGCCGAGATTCATGTTGGGCGTGAACTTCCGGCCGTCGAACATCAGGTCCGGCGTCACGAAGTTCAGCCGCTCGGGCGAAACATTGGCGGTGCCGGTGCCGTCGGCGACATTGGTAACGATCTTCATGCCGACCCAGACGCCGGACAAGCGCGACATGTTGTAGCCGTGCAAGCCGAGGTCGAGGATTTCCTGGACATTGGCCGGGTAGAGGGAGGGCATGCCGAGGTGGTAAAGCATCGGCTCGGATTGCGAGCACAGCGAGGAACTCTTGCAGCTCGGGTCGTCGCCGGCAATGGCCAGGACGCCGCCGTTCTTGCCGATGCCGGTGTAGTTGGCGTGCTTTAGCGCATCGCCGGAACGATCCACGCCGGGCGCCTTGCCGTACCACATCCCGGTGACGCCATCGAACTTCTGGCGGCCGACGGTGTGCAGCATCTGCGTTCCCCACACTGCGGTGGCGGCGAGATCTTCATTGATGCCATCAACGAAATTGATGTTGTGCTCGAGCAGCAGCTTCTGCTGTTTGACCAGCGCGTTATCCAGCATGCCGAGCGGCGAACCACGATAGCCCGAGACAAACATGCCGGTCTTCAGGCCACGCCGGGCATCGGTACGGACCTGATCCAGGGTCAGACGCACCAGCGCATCGATGCCGCCGAGATGAATCTCGCCTTCTGGCTTGGTGAACGAATTGACGATGTTTTCAGGGGATGACATGAAAGTCTCCCGTCTTGTTGTGCGCTGCCATGGCATCACTCTCCATTGATTTGTTGGGTCGGCTTCCGGGGGTCTTGGACAAGCAACGGAAGCAATCTGGAGCGTAGATTAGGCGGTCGGCACAAACGGCAATATCCAGTTTATGCAGGACTTTTGTCCATTTCATGCAATCGATTCACGATGCAGAAACTGGATATCGATGTTGCAGAAACTGGATATTTCGTCTGCATCAGCCGCCCTACCATGCGATCTCCGTGCATATAACAAAGGAGATTCCGGTCATGAGCATTACCAAGGATTATCTGAACGCCCTCGTCGAAAAGGACGAGGCCAAAGGCGTATTCCGCTGCAAGCGGGAAATATTTACCGACGAAGAGCTGTTCGAACTGGAGATGAAACACATCTTCGAAGGGAACTGGATTTACCTGGCCCACGACAGCCAGCTGCCCAACGTCAATGATTACTACACGACGAAAATCGGCCGCCAGCCGGTCTTCATCACCCGCAATAAAGAAGGTCAGCTCAACGCCTTCATCAACGCCTGCGCCCACCGCGGCGCCACCCTCGCCCGCTTCAAGCGCGGCAACAAGGGCAGCTTCACCTGCCCGTTCCACGGCTGGACCTTCAACAACTCCGGCAAGCTGCTGAAGATCAAGGACCCCAGCGATACCGGCTACCCGGCGACCTTCAACTGCGATGGCTCGCACGACCTGAAGAAGCTGGCCCGTTTCGAGTCCTACAAGGGTTTCCTGTTCGGCAGCCTGAATCCCGACGTGCAGTCGCTGAGCGATTTCCTCGGCGAATCGACCAAGATCATCGACATGATCGTCGACCAGTCGCCGGATGGCCTGGAAGTGCTGCGCGGCGCCTCGACCTACGTTTATGAAGGCAACTGGAAGCTGCAGGCGGAAAACGGCGCCGACGGCTACCACGTCACCGCCACCCACTGGAACTACGCTGCCACCCAGGGCCAGCGCAAGGAAAAGGATAGCCCCGACGACATCCGCGCCATGAGCGCCGGCGGCTGGGCCAAGAAGGGCGGCGGTTCCTACTCCTTTGAAAATGGTCACCTGCTGCTCTGGACGCGCTGGGACAACCCGGAAGATCGCCCGCTCAACCTCGTCCGCGACGAGCTGGTCGGTAAATTCGGCGAAGCCAAGGCCAACTGGATGATCGGCAACTCGCGCAATCTGTGTCTGTACCCGAACGTCTATCTGATGGACCAGTTCAGTTCGCAGATTCGCGTTTTCCGCCCGATCGCGGTCGACCGTACCGAAGTCACCATTTACTGCATCGCGCCCAAGGGCGAAGCACCGGAAGCCCGGGCCCACCGCATTCGCCAGTACGAGGACTTCTTCAATGCCTCAGGCATGGCAACGCCGGACGATCTGGAAGAGTTCCGCGCCTGTCAGGAAGGCTACATGGGCCGTGCCTACGAATGGAACGACCTTTCCCGCGGCGCCAATCACTGGGTCAAGGGCCCTGATGCCGAGGCCGACAGCATCGGCCTGAAACCGCTGCTCAGCGGCATCAAGACGGAAGACGAAGGCCTCTACGTTGCCCAGCACAGCTATTGGCTGGAGCAGATGAAAAAAGCCGTGGCCGCCGAAGAACAAGCTTAAGGAGACAAAAAAATGAGTATTTCCTACGAAAACGTTTGCGCTTTTCTCTACCGTGAAGCGCGTCACCTCGACGACCGCGACTGGGACAGCTGGCTGGCCATGTACGCCGAGAACGCCACCTTCTGGGTGCCGTCCTGGGACGATGACGGCGAACTGACCACCGATCCGCAGAGCGAAATTTCGCTGATCTGGTACGGCCGCCGTGCCGGCCTGGAAGACCGTATCTTCCGCATCCGCACCGAGCGTTCCAGTGCGACCATTCCTGACACCCGCACCTCGCACCTTCTGGCCAATATCGAGATCGTCGAACAGGGCAACGGCATCTGCAAGCTGCGCTTCAACTGGCACACGATGAGCGTGCGCTACAACCACACCGATCACTTCTGCGGCACCAGTTTCTACACCCTCGATATCACCGGCGCCAGCCCGGTCATCACGGCGAAGAAAGTGATTCTGAAGACGGATTACATCCGTCACGTCGTCGACGTGTACCACCTCTAACGACAGGACCGGGCGCTCCATGCCCCTCTTGATGAGCCAAACCGGTGTCGGTCCGCATGCGGCACTGCCACCGGTTTTTGCCCAGCTCGCCGGCATCGCCACCCGAACCGACCACCACAACGGAGACAATCATGACTTATAAGGTCGCTCTGAATTTTGAAGACGGCGTCACCCGCTTCATCGAATGCAAAGCCTCGGAAACGGTGGCCGATGCCGCCTACCGCCAAAGCATCAACGTGCCGATCGACTGCCGCGACGGGGCCTGCGGCGCCTGCAAATGCCACGCCGAATCCGGTGAATTCAGCATGGGCGAATACATTGACGACGCCCTCAGCCCGGCCGAAGCCGCCGCCGGTTATGTCCTGACCTGCCAAATGCGCCCGAAGAGCGACTGCGTCGTGCGCATTCCCGCTTCTTCCCAGGTCTGCAAAACCAAGCAAGCCAGCTATAACGCCACGATCAGCGAAGTGCGACAGCTCTCGGACAGCACGCTGTCACTGACCGTGCATGGCGACGCCCTGAACAAACTCGCTTTCCTGCCCGGCCAATACGCCAACTTGCAGGTACCCGGCAGCGAGCTGCACCGCGCCTATTCCTTCAGCGCCATGCCGAAAGACGGCAGCGTTTCCTTCCTGATCCGCAACGTTCCCGGCGGCCTGATGAGCGGCTTCCTGCGCGACCGTGCACAGGTCGGCGACAGCATGAGCCTGGCCGGCCCGCTCGGCAGTTTTTACCTGCGCGAGATCCGCCGCCCGGTGCTGATGCTGGCCGGCGGCACCGGCCTGGCGCCCTTCCTGGCCATGCTCGACAAGGTCGTCGCCAGCGGCGGCAGTGCCTACCCGATTCACCTGATCTATGGCGTCAATTGCGATTCCGACCTCGTCGAAACCGACAAGCTGGACGTCTTCGCCAAAGCCTTGCCCAATTTCACCTACGCCCTGGTGGTGGTCAACGCCAATAGCACACAGCCGAAAAAAGGCTACGTCACACAGCACATCGAAGCGGCGCAACTTAATGACGGCGATGTCGACATTTACCTGTGCGGCCCGCCGCCGATGGTCGAAGCCGTGACGCAAACCATGCGCGAGCGGGCTATCGAGCCGGCCAGCTTCCATTACGAAAAATTTGCCGCCAGCGTCTAAGCGACGGCCGCACACACCAAGGAACAACCCATGAAAAATCGTTTTGAAAACAAGGTCGCGGTGATTACCGGCGCCGGCCAGGGCATCGGCCGCCGCGTCGCCGAACGGATGGCGGCTGAAAAAGGCCGCCTGGTTCTGGTCGACCGCGCCGAAATCGTCCATCAGCTTGCCGCGGAGCTGAAAGGCCTGACCGAAGTCATTTCCCTGACCGCCGATCTGGAAAAACTCGCCGACTGCCAGCGTGTTATGGCTGCCGCCAAGGAACGCTACGGTCGACTCGATATTTTGATCAATAACGTCGGCGGCACGATCTGGACAAAACCCTTCGAGCACTACCGCGAAGAAGAAATCGAGGCCGAAGTTCGCCGCTCGCTGTTCCCGACCCTTTGGTGCTGCCACAGCGCCCTGCCCTACATGCTGGAACAGGGCAAGGGCAGTATCGTGAACGTTTCCTCGGTCGCCACCCGTGGCGTCAATCGCGTCCCTTACGGCGCAGCCAAGGGCGGCGTCAACGCCTTGACCGCCTGCCTGGCGCTGGAGAATGGCCAGCGCGGCATCCGGGTCAACGCCACCGCCCCCGGTGCAACCGAAGCACCGCCGCGCATCATTCCACGCAATACCGCCGCCCAGAGCGAAGAGGAAAAAGGCTGGTACAAGGAGATCTACACCCAGTCACTCGACAGCAGCCTGATGAAACGCTATGGCACACTCGACGAACAGGCCGATCCGATCCTCTTCCTAGCCTCCGACGAGTCGGCCTACATGACCGGGACCATTCTGCCGGTGGCAGGGGGTGACCTGGGCTGAATTTTCACTTTGCAAAATTACCCGCTGCGGCGGGCTTGCCATGCCGTAACGCGGAAACGCCTTACGGCATTTTTGTTATCTGCTATTTTTAAAGAAAGCAGGTATAGCTAACCAATTATATTGTGCGTAAAATCGAGATTTCTGGTTTTATCCAATATTCCGACCAACAAGAAGCCTGAAACAATAATCCGGCAAGCAGGGTCTCATAGTTAGTTTTGGAGGAAAGTTCATGGCAGAACGATCACAGAGAACCAGCAGCGCACCTGCTGGCCGACAGGAGGGCTGAAGATGTCCCTCCAGTTCCTGAATCAAAAAAGCAGCGTCTTTGCTGCCGCGAACCCGTTTGATGTCTCCAATTATGTGAACCAGCATGTCGGTTCCCATGGCCTGCAGTTAAGCACGGGCGGCAAGACCACTGCCTCGCTGAATCATCGCAAGGCGGGCAGTCTTGATCTTTGCCGGCTGAGTTACGGCGCCAAAGCCAGAGTCGTGTCCGAAGGTCTGCCCAATATTTACCACGTGCAATTCATCCTGCGCGGCAATTGTCGCTACGAGGTGGATAGAGAATCGCTCAGCCTGTCGGCCGGCAATGTCTTGCTGATCAACCCGGATGAACCGATTGATCTCACCTACTCGGAAGACTGCGAGAAATTCATCGTCAGGATTCCGACCAGCTTGTTTACCGAAACCTGCATCGAGCATCAGTGGTTCAAGCCGAGCGGAGGCATAAAATTCAAACAGGCGCTCTACAAGTTCGAGGAAATAGACAGCCTGCTATATCTTTTGAGCCTGGTCTGCCAGGAGGCAGAATCCGGCACGGCTACCCCGCAGATGTTGCAGCATTACAACCGCGTCGTCGCCAGCAAGCTGATGACCATGTTCAAGCACAACCTCGCCCTTGAAACGCCTTCGCTTCAGTCGGTCTCTTTCGAGCGTCTGGTCAAATACATCGAAGACCATATCAAGAACGACATATCCGCTGAAGAACTCGCTCAGTATTCGCATCTGAGCCTGCGTTCCCTTTATCTGCTTTTTGAAAAGAACGCAAAAACCACCCCGAAGAACTTCATCCGCCAGAAAAAGCTGGAACATGTCTACTCGGCATTAATGGGGCCATCCAGCAAGGCAATCAACGTCACCGCAGTCGCCCTCGACTATGGCTTCTCCCACCTTGGCCGCTTTTCGGAGTTGTACAAATCGACTTTCGGCATGCTGCCCTCCGAGTCGTTGAAGGGAAGACAGGCAAGAACCTGATCAAATACGGTGGTGCAGCTTGAATCAGTAACGAAGGCGGACAATCATCCTCCTCCCGTCAACCACAACTGACTGCCACTGGCTCATCCAATAGCAGCATAAAAAAACCAAAAATACCGCCAGAATTCGCAGCCAAGACTGCTGCCGAACTGAATCCCGACCTGTTCCTGATCCGCCTGCGCCAGGTTTACGAGGCCTATCCAGCGTTCAGAAACTTCCCAAGTGCCTGCCACTAGGACGCCAAACCCTGGCAACCACCCCAGCAAAGCACTGGGCTTTTCTTAGCCGATTCAGCACCGATGGTGAAATTTGCACGCATGGCTCTACGGGCTGAACAGTAAAGCGTGAGTTAAAATCGCCAGATGAGAGCGACCCAGTACGTTGTCCCGTAACGGCACTTTCAAGCACTTTGACGAATGATGGGTTCTTTGATCGGTAAAATAAAAAAGCGCCCCAAAAGGCGCTTGTTTATTGGTCGCTTGGCGGAGAGGGTGGGATTCGAACCCACGGTACCTTGCAGTACGCCTGATTTCGAATCAGGTACATTCGACCACTCTGCCACCTCTCCGAAGCGGCCGACATAATAGCATAAAGAGTAAATAATTAGCTTGAAAAGCATTCTTGCCGGACTACTAATTCTGTTTCTCGCTGCCTGCGACAAGCCGGTGATTAAGCGCGCCCTGCCTTTTCCGACGCCGGCGCAGCATGATCTGGTCGTGCTCACAGTAAACGGCCCGCTGACTTACATGACTGATGACTCGGGAATGCCGGGCGGGCTGGAACATGACCTGATTGAGGCATTTGCCCTCGAACTTGGCGTTGGCGTCAAATACATTGTCGTTCCCCCGGCTGAAATTGCCCCTCGTCTGGCCGCTGGCGAGGCCCATATCGCGACTGCATGGCTGAACTCTCCTGAAGAAGATGATGAGCAGAAAGCAACGCCGCCCATTCTGCAAAGCCACGACATTCTGGTGCAGCACGAGGCCTCGTTGCCTATTTCAGACCGGGAAGAACTGCAGGGAAAGACAATTCATGCCTTGGCCGGTTCGCGCCAACTGGCCAGCCTGCGGACATTGCAAAAGAGTGTTTCCGGCTTGCAGGTTGTCGAAGTCGGCGAAGGCGATATTTTCAGTCTGCTGGAATCAGTCGGCAGCCAAAAGATCGAACTGGCTGCCATCGATTCCACCTTGATCGACATTGCAACGCAATTTGTGCCGTCATTGCAGACCACCCTTGACCTCAGCGAGGATGCGCCGGTTGTCTGGTGGTTGGGTAATAAACCAAACGTTGAACTGATGGCCCGCGTCTCGGGTTTTGTCGAGAACGCCCAGCGCGACGGAACGCTAGCCCGGCTGGAGGACCGCTATTTCGGCCATGTCCGGCGGTTGAAACAGGCGGATGTGGTGAAGTTCCTCGGCCGCACCGAAACAATGCTGCCCAAGCTACGCAAGCATTTTCAATCGGCACAAGCGCTCTCCGGGCTCGACTGGCGTCTGATTGCCGCGGTGGCATATCACGAATCGCAGTGGGAGCCTGAGGCAACCAGCCCTACCGGCGTACGTGGCATCATGATGCTGACCGAAGAAACAGCCGATCATCTCGGTGTCAGCAATCGCCTCGACCCGCGGGAAAGCATCATCGCCGGGGCCCGTTACCTGAATACGCTGAAGGATTTGCAAGGTGATCAGGTGCGGGAACCCGACCGTACCTGGCTGGCACTGGCTTCCTACAATATCGGCCCCGGCCATTTCAATGCCGCCCGCACGTTGGCCAAACAACTGAAAGCCGACCCGGGCGCCTGGTATGAAATGAAGCGCATCCTGCCGTTACTGGCCCAGCCGAAGTATTACGAGCGCCTGAAATCGGGCCGGGCGCGGGGCGGCGAGGCGGTCATTCTGGTCGAGAACATTCGCAGTTACTTTGACATTCTCGTCCGCCACGAGCCGCCCTATCAGCCGCTCCCTTCCCGGATGGAAAGGGTCGTCGGCGCGTCAGGCGACAACCCCGGCCTCAAGCTTAAACGCTGAGTTTTTCCAGCCCGCCCATGTACGGGCGCAGTGCCGGCGGAACGGTGACGCTGCCATCGGCATTCTGGAAATTTTCCAGAATCGCCACCAGCGTACGGCCGACGGCCAGGCCGGAACCGTTCAGCGTATGCACCAGCTCGTTCTTGTTCTTGTCGTTGCGGAAACGCGTTTGCATGCGACGCGCCTGGAAAGCGCCGAAGTTGGAACAGGAAGAAATTTCACGATAGGTATTCTGCGCTGGCAGCCAGACTTCAAGGTCGTAGGTCTTGGCGGCGGAAAAGCCCATGTCGCCGGAACACAATGCCATGCGGCGGTAGGGCAGTTCCAGTCTTTCGAGGACGATTTCCGCCTGGCGCGTCAGCTCTTCATGCGCCTCGGCAGATTTTTCCGGATGCACGATCTGGACCAATTCCACTTTGTCGAACTGGTGCTGGCGGATCATGCCGCGCACATCGCGTCCGCCGGAACCGGCTTCGGAACGGAAGCAGGGTGTATGGCTGACAAACTTCAGCGGCAAGGCTTCGGCAGCAAGAATTTCATCGCGCACGATGTTGGTGACCGGCACTTCGGCAGTCGGGATCAGGTAGAGCGGGTCCTGGTCGCCACGCTGTACTTTGAACAGATCTTCCTCAAACTTCGGCAACTGACCTGTGCCGTGCAGGCTGGCGGCGTTTACCAGATAAGGGACATAAACTTCGGTA
>Ga0209063_1001124_pt1 | contig 14505 bp, 9 predicted proteins | sample KloWWTmeKNB19Kit_FD_187177 | JGI IMG/M metagenome (GOLD analysis project Ga0209063, IMG submission 187177) | Active sludge microbial communities from Klosterneuburg, Austria, studying microevolution and ecology of nitrifiers - Klosterneuburg... | ecosystem: Engineered > WWTP > Aerobic digester >...
AACAATATGCCAAGGACGCTGCGAATCATTCCTGCGAAATCAATCTATGATTACAACTCACTTAATTATATGCGTTCGCATTCAGAAGTAGCACGCAAGGCCCGGATTTTTTCTTACCGACTTTTTGGTTATCCTCCTGAGATTCCTTATGATGATAACAGGAATGTGTCGGAATGGTCGGGGAAAGAGTGAAGAATGAAAAGTGAAGAGTGAAAAGTGAAAAGTGAAGAGTGAAGAGTGAAGAGTGAAGAGTGAAAAATAAATGAGGAGACAGGAGATAGGAACTAGGAGGCAGAATGGTATCTCACCGAATGCTAACCTATAACTATCGGCCCTTGGCCGTTGGATGGAGTTCTCTCCGCCAACCACCGCAATACACACCGCAATTCCATAGAGAATCCTCTTTGGAATCGTCATAGCTGGCGGCGAGAACGCCATCCAGCGGCGATTTTATTTTCCTATGAAAATTAAAATCAGGCCAATTCCGATTTATGTTTAAACGGTAGCCTTTCAGGGGGCAGGGGGTCAGTTGAAGCTCAAAATTGGAGTTTTTACCCGCCGTTAAAAACGGCTGCACAGAATGTTACCAAGACTATGTTTTTTTTGATTTTTCGTACGCGAGCTTAAGTCAACTTAAGCTCAACGTTGGTCTAAATTAACTGCGCCTCTGCGCCTCTGCGCGATATTCTTTGTAAGCCGCTTAAGTCAACTTAAGCTCAACTTTGAATTCAAGTCCCCCGGTTGCTGAGCTGTCGCACCTGGTTCAGCGGCTGCTGGTCGAAGCATCAGGGGGTAGGGGGTCAGAGAAAGCCAAACATTGAATTCAAGTCCCCCGGTTGCTGAGCTGTCGCACATGGTTGAGGGCTGCAGGTCGAAGCATCAGGGGGTAGGGGGTCAGAGTAAGCTCAACGTTGTTATTTACGTTTATGTTTCCACCGCTTATGCGACCACAACCAATACTGAGGGTTTTTGATGATTTGTTGTTCTAAGCGTTGGGTTGTGTCTTCGATGATTGAACCATGCGGGGATGCCTGGGGCTGGTCGGTGACAAGGGAAAAGCGAACTGTATAGTAGCCTCTTTTGATTTTACTAATGGCACAAAAGAGAACAGGATAATTGTATTCTTTCGCATATTTTTCCAGACCAAATAAAACGCCTGTTTCCTGGTTAAGGAAATCCATCCAGTAACACTTTTCGGGATTCCGCGGAGATTGGTCGATGCCAAAAATAGTAGCGGTAGGTATGTTTTTATATTCCTCAAAAAATGCAGCGGTCTTTTTAATGCTGACCATCGTCAATCCGAATTTGCCGCGGGTCTGTTGCATTTTCTTTTCAAAGAATTTGTTGGAGAGCGGAGTATACAGGGCAAATGTCTTGTGCTTGATTTGTTGCTCGAGTGAAGTCGCGATCCATTCCCAGTTGTTGTAATGACCTCCGGCCAGCAACACACTCCGGCCTTCGTTGAAATAGAGATCCGGTAATTCAGGATTTTCTACCACCATCCTTTTAAGGATTTCCTTTTCTCCGATCGAGAAGGATTTAAAGGTTTCGACGACTACATCACAGAGGTGATGATAGTAAGCTTTCTCAATCTCTTTGATTTCGGAGGCTGATTTTTCAGGAAAAGAATGTTCGAGATTACTTCTGACTACGGCAGTTCGATATCCTGCCATTCGGTACAACACGAAGTATAAGAAATCAGAGACCAGGTACAACACCCGAAAGGGTAACACCGATATCGGAATGATAAAAAGATAATAGATAACCAGATTTACAACAATCATATACTTGCCTCCTCTTGCCCCGAAGATAGCGATTTCAGAAAAATCAGGTTCGTAGGACTATGACTACAGCCAATGGAAACAAGCTAGTATAGCTGACCCACAGATCCCGAAGTCAAGGGCTGTATCACCCATCAGGCCTGAGGTGGTTTAAGGATGTGTGGATCAATTCCTTCTTTCTTACGTGTCCATTCTGTAAGCATAAGGAGGAGTAGTCCTGCCAGAAAGAAAATAGCGAGTGCAAAAATCGAATTACGCATATTGCCGGTCATATGTTCTATAAACCCAAACGTAAAGAGTCCAAAGACAATCGCCAGTCTTTCGGCCATTGTAAAAAAGCTAAAATAGGAAGCGGTGTCTTTTGTCGCAGGCATCATCTTCGAGAATGTAGATCTGCTCATAGATTGAATACCACCCATCACTAAGCCGACCAATGCAGCGAGAAAGTAAAATTGGGTATCGGTGCGAGTGTAATACGCGGTAATACAAATGCCAATCCAAATCAGAACGGTGAGCATGAGGACACGAAGGTTGCCTATCCAAATGGAAAGCCTGGCCATGAGCATAGCTCCGGCGATGGCCACCAGTTGAATGATCAGGATGATGATAATCATCTCTGTGTCTCCCAGAGGGACCATGGCTCCGTCCACATTTTTCTTTATTTCTTTTCCGGCAAATTCTGCTGCCGCCAGCATGACCGTTTGAACCCCCATGCTGTAAAAAAAGAAAGCTGCCAGATATCGCTTCAGGATCGGCATCTGTTGGATCTCTATCCAAACCCCCCTGAGTTCGTGGAATCCTTTTTTCCAAACGCCTTGTTTCAATTCCCCCTTAGCCTTTGCACCATTGGGCAGTATCCTGAATGGGATCTGCGCGAAACCTATCCACCAGATACCGACGAGTAAGAAGGCAAGCCTTGGTGCAAATGTTTGATCGGAAAACTTCATAAGAATGAATGCAAAGCAAATCAACTGCAGCAGCACACTGCCCACATATCCATAGGAAAAACCCTTTGCACTGAGTTTGTCATGATATTTTTCTTCAGCGATTTCAGGGAGGTAGGCATTGTAGAAAACTATACTGCCGCTGTAGCCAATGGCTGCCAGAATGGCTAAAATAATGCCGAGTTCTATCGCACCTGGTTTGAAAAAATATAAACCACAACAAGCGATTGCTCCCAGGTAACAAAATAGTTTCATAAATTTTTTCTTGGTTCCCTGCACATCTGCTATCGAAGAAAGGATCGGGGAGAGAAAAGCTACCATCAGGTAAGCGAAAGAAAGTGCGTAGTTGAGCAACGCGGTATTGATGATTTTCCAGTTGAAAAAATATACATAGTCCAGGTTGTCCTGCACTTTGTCGCTGGTCACAGCCAGATAATAGATAGGGAATATCGTGGAGGTGATGACCAGGTTGTATGCTGAATTTGCCCAGTCATACATGCTCCAGGCACGATGTATTTTCTTGTCAGCAGGGGTGTGAAGCATGGTTGCGCAAATCTGAATCAGGTGCAGGTATCGAAACGCTGTAAAATAGAAAATTATCAGCGAATCCGGTTGGTGCTGTGGTCCAGGGGCCTGATGCTCCTGAAAAGTAAAAAGCCATCCCATGGGATAGCCTTTTACGCTTCTAAATTGGGATTTATTTGTTTTTTATGCTATGATGATCATATTTTCTGATCCGTCTGATAAGCCCGTGTTGTAACCGCACGACAAACGTAGGCATGGCCGAACCTTCAGTAGCGTAATACTTACTGGACGGTAATCCTTATTGAGTGTGTGGTAAACCAATAGTCATTATCAAGCCGACATATGACAAAGCTTTAAAGAGAACATAAAAAAAAGGGAATGGACAAAACATCCATTCCCTTTTAATCTTCTTTCTGTTTTCCAGAAAGGGACACCTTATTGTCAGCTTTTGCTGCGTGTAATCATCACCAACCCACCCAGAAGGCACACGGCTCCGAGACCTAAGAGCATATAGGCAGATTCATTTGAAGTCTTATCTGAAGCTGATATTTCAAGATCACCGATCTTGATGGCAGCTTTGCTGTTTTGCATCTTGTCATAGCCCAGATAGCCAAGGGCCAGCGCGGCAACGATCAGGATGATTCCGAATGTTTGTTTCATAATATCAGTTTTTAGTTTTTCGAATGGTTATTTCAATTGCGCTTGGTCATGAGGCTTATAAATTCCTTCCTCACATCAGGATAGGAGAAAGTTGGGAAATTAGTTGGATGAAATATCGCCATTTTTTGCGGCACGCTGTAATTTCTTGTCGGCTACAATCACGATTTCTACGCGTCTGTTCAGTTCCCTTCCTTCCAGTGTTTCATTGGTAGCGATCGGATCCAGTTCGCCATAACCTATATCCGTTAACCTGGCAGCCACTACGCCTTTCGTTACCAGATATTCATTGACTGAAGCGGCTCTTTTCTTCGATAGGGCTGCATTATATTTTTCAGTACCGGTATTGTCGGTATGACCGAGTACCCTGATTTCGGTCTCATCATATTTTTTCATGGTTTCCGACAGTTTAGTCAGGTTATTCCTGGTTTCGGATTTTAAGGAGTAGGAATCAACATCAAAGAGAATACCGGAATCAAACGTGATCAGGATGCCTTCTCCTACGCGCTCTACAGTTGCCCCTTCCAGATCCTCTTGAATTTTTTCTGCTTGTTCATCCATATACGTGCCAATCAGGCCTCCGGCGACTCCGCCAACCGCTGCTCCCAGGATAATGGCTACGGCTTTGTTGTCTTTGGCTAATATGGCTCCGGCAGCGGCCCCTGCGCTGGCGCCAATGATGGCCCCCTTGGTTTGATTGCTTGCATTGCAGGATGGAAAAGCGATGATGCCTATCATGACTGCAATGGATAATAGATACGACTTGCTCATACGAGATCGGATTAAGTAGTTAGAAAATATGCGCCAGGCAGGAATAAAGGATATTCACGCTTGTGGCGTTCGGCAAAATTGCCGGAGAGGGTCGTAATACCTATCCTAACAGAATGGGAGTGCGATAGTTGCAGACGTGGGAGAATAAAAAAAGCCGGAGGACATCCTCCGGCTTTTCTATTATGTTCATGTAATTTATAAAGCACACATGCTTTTAGTAGTCGCTGCTCAGATCTGCTCTGAATTTAACGAATTCATCATATGTTTTGGTCCGGTCAACACACATATTGAGATCTTCAAGATAGCGGTCATAGGAGCCTTCTCCGTTGACTTCTTCAAAGTCCTTAATCCAGGTGTCCTCGCGGTCAAAATACTTCATGCCTGGCATGCTCAATTCGGTGCAGACATGTGGGCCCTGTGATGCACCAAATCTCCAATAGGTAGAAAATCCGGCACCAAGTTTTTTAGTTTCAAACACTTTCTCCACCTGTTCCATGAGATCTGTAAATCGGTCGCGCTGATCAGGTAGAACAGTAGCATATCTCCAACGAATAGCCGTAAATGCATCGGAACCAGCAGGGGCATAGTGGATATTTTTGTCAGCTCTCCAGTAAATAGACTCACCTGTTGATTCAACATGTTCCATCACCTTAGCCCAATCTGTATCGTGCTCCTTGCCAGCAGGGCGACCTTCCATTTGCGTAAAGGTCATCGGACCCATTGCCAATTCATACGCACCGGTGTTAGGGCCGGTATTGATTTCAAAGATGCTCGTTTTGTAAGGTGCCGCGTTATGGAATTTTTTATTGTGCTCGGCAAGTCCTTTTTCAAAATCAGCCTCATGGCCTCTTTTAGCAAAGAATCGGTGTGTCTCCCATTGTTTGTATTCCGTTTGAGCCTGTAGGGAGATCGTGGCCCAGGTCAATAGCGTCAGGGTAAGTAAAAGGTTTTTCATTGTTATGATGGATTTGGTTAAAAAATACAAGGAAGTACCAGGTACTATGGTATTTGGCATAGTATGCCTGTAATTCATAAAACCGTTCAACAAAAAAACCTCGGGAGAAATTTATAATGGAGTCCAAATATAGTAAATAGCGTATTGATGGGCAAATATTTTACAGGCAGGCTTCTGACACCAGCTATTTTTACTTTGGGAAATATTTAAACGTATAGATGTGAGGCTATATACTGAGGTATTGGCTCATGAAAGGAGTTTAATAGAGGCGCCCTTAAATACACAGTTGTAGCCTAAAATAGGGATGTGCTTTGAGACTAAAAAGACCTTACAGCCCGGACATAGAAGTTGAAATCCTTGGCTTGGTCGTTCCCGGAGCCACAACCACCGATTGCAAGTGTCATAGCATTATTGTTGCTAAATTCGCTGGAGGACCAATAAAAGCCAGGATAAAAGCCACCAATAACACTTTCATTTAAGCAAAGCTTGATTAACTCCTCTAAACTGGGAAGGTACCAATCATCGTATCCACCAAGGGCAAAGGGGTATATCTACGCCAATACCTACATCTTGTGCTGAAAGCAAACCAGTAGCCATTATAATCCCACAAAAGATGAGCAATCTCTTTTTCATCGCCATTTATTTGGTAGGGACCATAGCTCAAAAATGAGAAAGAAAAGAAGGTGATATATTTACACAATCAGGTGATATTATTATACGCTATCTGGTATAAATTAATTTGTGATTATAAAAATATTGAACTTATCGAAATTTTGAATAAAATATACCGGAGCACCACTAACCGGTATATTTTGAATGACAGCGCACCCTAGATTACAATCCCCGATATCCGTGAGTCCTCCAAACCTCCATTGCAGGGCAGACCTTATATACCAGTATCCATCTTCTACATAGTACCAGGCACAAACCGGGGAAGGTTCCAATGGTGTAATCATGATCAGTGCATCAGGATTATTATTTGCGTATGCATTGTCAATTCGGATATACCTGCAATAGTCCGTTGATAGGCCAAGGGTGTCGTCATACATATTGGAGGAATTTGCAATCAGCCTGAAGGCTGCAGGAGCTGTTCCGCTTACTTTTATCCCGCCATTGATATCTAATGCTATCGGGTTGGAATCCGTTTTGTTGAGTTTGGTTTCTCCTGTTACGGCTAAAGAAGTTGCGGCTGGCATGTTGCCGGTTACGACTACTTTTCCTTTAAAGGTTGTACCTCCTTCAGCATAAAAATAGACGGCCCTATCAGAGAGAGTGTTGCCGGCACCGACGATGGTGAGGGCATTCTGTCCAAAGGCGTTGTACCCTATTTTGCCTGCATTTATTTCTTTGTCCGGAAGGTCAGCACCGAATTCAAGTAAATTTAATTCTTTAAGCTTTAATCCTCCATTCATGTAGGTGCCTCCCTCGACATGAAGCTTTGCGATGGGTGTTGCTATTCCAATCCCAACATTGCCAGTTGTATCCATCGTGAGATTCCCTATTCCATTATAGCCTAATTGTAATGGATGATTTGTCATGGTGCCGATCCATCCAATTCCATCTTCATTTAAAAAGGTACCTATGCGCATACTATCATTCTCATGGACGAAGCCATATCCCCCTGACGTTTTCAACGTGAGAGGATAGGCGGGTGCTGATGTTCCCATTCCAATGTATCCAGTTGTATCAATAGTGATATTGTCTGTTGCATTGCTGCCTAATTGAAAAGGGTGATTTGACGTGGTGCCGATCCACCCTCTCCCATCTTCATTTAAAAATGTACCAATACCAATACTGTCATTCTCGTGTACGAAGCCATACCCTCCTGACGTTTTCAAGGTGAGTGGAAAAGCAGGTGAAGAAGTTCCCATGCCTATGTAACCATAGCCGCTGACCAGTAGTGTTGGTTCACCGAAAAAATTTTGAATATCCAGCAGATTCTGTTGAGGGCTTTCGGGGAGGATGTGTACCTGCGCATCATTTGGAAGCGCACCCAATCCAATATTGCCATCAGGATTGATATAGATATCCCCGGGATTACTTTCACCAGTCCCTGCACTCAGGATCAGCAGGTGATCGGTGAAGGTGCCCAGGAAGCCATGGCTGTTACCTACTAAGGCAGTGCCTATCCGGACGCTGTCATTGTCCTGGACAAAGCCATAGCCATCCGGCGTTCTCAAGGTTAGAGGATAAAGAGGTGTATCTATGCCAATACCTACATTTTGCGCTGAAAGCAAACTTGTAGCTATCAGTATCCAACTAAAGAAAAACAATCTCCTTTTCATATCCATTTGTTGATGTTAACGCTGGCTCAAAATTGAGAAAGTTCAAAGGCCGATACAATTACACAATAGGGTGATATCCCTTAGTCCAGGCGGACGATCTTATGCTGTAAAGCTTTTACAACGGCTTCTGTACCACAGTTGACATGGAGTTTGTGGTAGATATTCTGGAGATGCTTCTTGACGGTATCAATGCTGATAAAGGATTTGTCAGCGATCATTTTATACGAATTCCCCCGCACCAACCATTCGAGAATCTCAATTTCTCTGGGTGTGAGATTGAATGAATCCTGTGCCTTTTCTTTGTTGCGGAAAAACTGGAAAACCTTTTTAGCGACAAACGGACTCATAGGCGCACCACCTTCTGCCAATTCCTGCAAGGCCTGTATGAGTTTTAACGGAGATGTGTTTTTCAGCAGATATCCGTCAGCACCATTGCAAATACATTCAAAAATCCGGTTGTCATCATCAAACACCGTGTACATGATCACCTTGATGTCCGGAAAGGATGATTTGATGAGCCTCACGCCTTCTATGCCACTCATGCCCGGCATATCGATGTCCATGATGACCAACTGGGGAGCCAATGTTTCCATCTGTTTGATCACCTGAGCGCAATTAGAAAATGCGCCTGAAATACTAAAGCCTGAATCTACGCCCAGCAAAAGCTCCATGGACTCGCGAAGCCTTACGTTATCTTCATAGATGACAAGAGAGATGGACATATACCTCAAAAGTAGACTATTGCCACGCTTCCTGCAATTACACAATCAGGTGAGGCCTGGTATTACTTTAATTTCATGGCCAGTATAATCCGGGTACCCTCACCTGGTACTGAATGTACGTCTAATGCTGCTTTCCATTTTTCAGCCCGTTGCTTAATATTCTGTATACCATTGCCCGGCAATAGTTCACTGTTGACAAATCCTTTGCCATTATCAATAACCTCGAGGCGTATCATTTTATTTTCAATGACCACGCTGACATTTGCTTCTGTAGCCTCCGCATATTTGACCAGATTATTGACGGCTTCCTTAAAAATGAGATAGAAGTCACGTCGCTGATCCATTGGCATGGACAGTTTGTGTGTCGCATCCGGAAAAATCAATTGGGCTTTTATGTTTTTTCCATCAAACATATCAGCAGCATAGCGTTTCATGCGGATGAACAGATTGTCCAGGTCATCGTATTTCGGGCTGATATTCCACACGATATCCGACAATGCTTCACTGATACGCTGGATCTCATCGCCGGCTTTGGTGATATAGGAATTTGCACTTTTTTCATTGGAAATATTTCGTTGCGTCAGCACGGTTAGGATGTGTATATTGCTAAGCGATGCCCCAATATCATCATGCAAATTCGCCGAAATGGTATTTCGCATGATCTGAAGTTTTTTAAGTTGTCCGATGCGGTAGCTGTAGATCGCATAGCCAAGGGTGAGTGCACTTAACACACACAAAGCAATAAACCACCAACGCTGCCAAAACGGGGGATGCATAACAAAGGGCAATGCAATTTCCTTGCTTTTGATGCCATCTCCATTTACCGCATACAGCTGAAAAAGGTACTTGCCGGGCTTCATACCCGTAAGCATAATCGTAGCCTGATTATTTTCAGCCCATTCACCTTCAGGGCTTATGCCTTCTATCCGGTAGAAATATTTTGTCCGGGAGGGATGCATCCAGTCCATAGCAGCATATTCAATAATGATTTCTTTCGTGGCATAGGCAAGTTCGACAGAAGTGAGATAGTCAGGAAGCAGATCCTCCGAATACGACTTGCCATCAATCGTCAATGAAATCAAATGCAACAATGGTTTTAGCGCTTCCAGGGCCTTTTCATCTTTTATATCTACCCACGAGATACCTTCTTCAATATTGAAGAAAAGTTTTCCATCTTCCGTAGCCATGATGGGTAGGTCAATGTAATCCCTTTTGATGCCGTCCTCCCTATTGAATAATTGCCATACACTTGTATTGAGAGCAGGATTGAATAAAGCAAGACCGGCAGAAGTTCCAGCCCATATCCGACCAGCTGAATCTGTAGTCATTTGATTGATTTGCATACCGGGAAGTCCATCCTTCAGATTGTAGGAAGCCAGAACACTATCATCGTCACCACTGATCACCTGGATGCCATCACTTTCAAAACCAACCCATGCATTGCCTGACTTGTCGATAGTAATAGATTTGACAGTTGAGCTTGCAATACTTGTATGTGTCTGCTCATCAGGAACCAGGTGGGTCATGCTATGTTGATCACGGATACAATGAAATATACCGTCGTCTGAAGCTATCCAGGCATCCTGATGTTGACCGGCACGCAGCGTTAGACTATAAGGATGCGGATCCTTATTCGGTGATATAGTCCATTCCTCAAGGATGCCCGTTTCGATATCAGCGTAGTAAAGTCGTTTTGTGGTCAGTAACCATATATTTCCGGTTTTGTCGGACTCAACGCTGAGGACATGCCTGAGAATGGTATCCAATCCTACAAATTCATCCTTTGGCTTTCTAAATAAATTGTCCCCATCTTTTAAGAATAGCAATCCGGAATTTGGGGTCACGGCCCACACGCAATACTTGTTGTCAACTGCCACATCCAGAAAGTGATGATCCGTTTTGTTCTCCGATGGAAAGAGCACCATACCGGACATATCCTTTGGGAGAAAAAATACCCCTCCGGCATCAGTTGTTGCTGCCCAGTAGCCATGGCGAAATTTATCGTAAGCAATTTGTTCAACACTGAATCCTGCACCATAATGGAAATCCAAAGATTTTCCAAAACGGTTAAATGCGGCGTGCTTCTGATAGATATAGTAATTACCTCCGACAAAGATGCCGGCATCAGGTGTGATACTGATCCGTTGAATGTCTATGCCTGAGGAACCATCCGGTAGATGTTCATTGGTCAATTCAGGGTGGATTTCCCTTGTTTTTTTATGAAAGGATAGCAGGCCGGAATTGCGTGATGCCAGGTAAAGTGTTGTATCGGCAACACTTTTTATATCAAGCACCTGATAGTGTAGCTTGTTTGATATGCTCAAATCAGCAAAAGGATAGGATTCAAATTGATGAGTGGTTTTATCAAAACTCATCAGGCCCAGGTACCAGGTGCCTAGCCAGATCTTATTCTTTTCATCGGTTTCTACACACAAGAAATTCAAGGGTACGTCCTCCTGACCTGGTTCAATGTAGAAAAACCGCTGAAATTTCTTTAGCTTTTTGTCAAACCAATACAGTCCGTCAAAACATGAAAGCCATAAAATATTGGGATCCGCTTTGTCTATAGCAATATCAGTAACATGATTGCTTTGCCTGTCTGAACCGTCATAAGGTCTAAGTGGATCAGGAATAAAAAATTCGAAGCTATCTTTTTGGGTGAGATAATGCGCGAGGCCATGCCCTGCCGTAGCCGCCCAGATTTCATCCGCATCATCTTTGATTACTTTATTGATGCCGTATGCATGTGTACCATCCTTTGCGGGGCTGGAGTAACGTTGTATGGAACCGGTACGCAAATTATATTTAGTCAATCCCTGGTAAAATCCTGCGAGCCAAAGATTTTGCTCATGGTCTTCGGCGATATCGACAATCACATTATCAGCTATGGAGTGGTCATCTCTGTAATCTGAAAAAAATACTTTATATCTCTTTCCGTCAAACCTCACCAGCCCGGAACTGCTGCCTATCCAGAGATAGCCATCACTACTTTGAAATACGGAGTAATATAATGAAGCAGGCAACCCATTACCACTTCCGTAAGCCATAAAATCGCCTATACGATGTTGGGTGTAACCATACATCGTTGTCATTATACATAAGACGATCAGAATGCACTTTTTCAAAATAACTTCTTTGAAATAATACTATACTCCCTGAAATTGAATTTATATGCTAACAAGGTGTATTCAAATGTACTCAATATCATTGCCCTTTCTGAACTAATTGCGATCTGATCGCCCGGGGCATTTACTTTTTTGGGTGAATGGAATATACGTTGAAGCCAACCTGAAATCAAGTCGGATACGTTTCAATTTCACACTAGTATGGACATCATTCATGCATTGGATTAGTTGCTGGCTTGACGCTATTGATCCCTTGATTTGCCGGAATACTAAAAAAGCGGTAAATTGTGCTGCGAAACAGGATGAGTCCGGCGTTTTAATTTGACCTTAGGTGGTTATATAGCGCAAATTAGTACCACATAAAAGGTTAAAGCACAGTATGAAGTTATTAGGAACGATTACAGATCCCCAATACCAACCCAAAGAAAGTCTCACCGCTTACGAAAAATTCTGGCTCAGGTTTATTAATGATGAAAGGGATCTTCCTTTTGTTCATTTGCTGACCCGAATCCACCTGATCGTATTCCCATGGGCTATACTTTTATTTACCCCATTGCTGCAGGGTGTTTATTGGTGGCTGGCCTTCATTCCATATGCGTATGTCGCACAGTCCTACTTTAAAGGCCGTTTTGGCCTGATGTTTCATTGCATGTGCCACCGTCCCATGTTCAAGAAAGGCTATATGTGGTTGCATAAGTATACCACCTGGATAGTTGCTCCTTTCTTTGGGAATACACCTGAAACCTATTTTGCCCACCATATCATCATGCACCATGTTGAAAACAACCAGGAAGATGATGCCAGCAGTACGCTGAAATACCGCCGTGACAGTCCTACGGATTTTATCAAGTACCTGTTTCGGTTTTTATTGCTTGGTATCGTAGATACCTTTATGTATCTCTTCAACCGCAAGAAGAAGAAAGTTTACACAAGATTTACCATAGGTGAATTTTCATTCGTTGTGTTCTGTGTGGCGATGTGTTTTGTCAATTTCAAAGCCACCCTGATGATCTTTATCATCCCGGTGATCTATGCACGGTTTATCATGATGATGGGCAACTGGACACAACATTGCTTTGTGGATCAGCGTGATCCGGAAGGGCACTTCAGTAGTACCTTCAACTGCATCAACAATGTTTACAATCAGAATTGCTGGAACGATGGATACCATGCTATCCACCACTATAATCCGGGATTGCATTATACAGAGATACCTGGCGTGTTCATGAAGAACATTGAGAATTTCAAGAAGAACAAGACGTTCATCTTTGATGGCATCCATTACCTGCATATCTTTTTCTGGTTGATGAACAAGCGCTATGATAAACTGGCTGCGAATCTGGTTAATATCGACAATACGTTCAGTAGTCAACAGGAAGCCGAAGCGTTGCTTAGAGAAAGAGTTATGCCGGTTGTGGTGTAATTTGTCTTGCGCAGGGGTCGGATGCACTTTTGCCTGAAGTACTGCCTGGTTTAAAACGAAACCATGACCACACTTATCCTCTTTGTTTTTATAGCCGGTTACCTGGCGATCACGGCGGAGCATTCCTTACGGATCAATAAGGCTGCCATAGCTTTATTGACAGGCGTATCATGCTGGACGTTATATGCATTCACGCAGCTGGATGCACATTTGGTATCTCATCAGCTGGCGGAGCATGTAGGGGAAATATCCGGAATCCTTTTTTTCCTGATGGGGGCGATGGCTATTGTCGAGCTCATTGATGCCCATGATGGTTTTGATATCATCACCTCCAGGATCACCACGCGCAATAAGCGGAAGCTCTTGTGGTTGCTATCGACCATTACTTTTTTTCTTTCAGCCGTGCTTGACAACCTGACGACGACCATCGTGATGGTTTCCTTGGTGAGAAAACTCTTCCCCGCCAGTGATACAAGGTTACTCTTCGTTTCTGTCGTGGTGATAGCAGCCAATGCAGGAGGTGCATGGTCGCCTATTGGTGACGTGACCACCACGATGCTCTGGATTGGCGGTCAGATCACTTCTACAGCCACGATGGCTCATTTGATACTTCCCAGTATTGTTTGTACAGTGGTACCATGTGCCCTGATTAGTATCCGTCTTAAAGGTGATGTTGAAAATATGCCTGCAGCAAAGACGATGGATACTCAATCGTTAGGGCGTGATCGCAATCTGGTTTTTGCGATTGGATTACTATCCCTCATTTTTGTTCCGGTCTTCAAATCCATCACGCATCTTCCACCGTATATGGGGATCCTGGGCGCCCTGGGCTTGTTGTGGGTGATCACAGAACTCATCCATGCCGGCAAGGATGAAAGAGACAAGGACAGATTTTCTGTCCTCTATGCCCTTCGAAAAATTGACATGCCCAGCATCCTTTTTTTCCTTGGGATATTACTGGCTATCGGGGTGTTACAACACACCGGTGTCCTCACGGCTACTGCCCAGTGGCTCGATCAGCATGTGGGCAATATCAACCTGGTGGTGATCATCATAGGGTTCTTATCTGCCATCGTCGACAATGTGCCGCTTGTCGCAGCAGCGATGGGTATGTATGATATGACTGTATATCCGACTGACAGTTACTTCTGGCAGTTCCTGGCGTATAGTGCCGGCACGGGTGGTAGTATGCTCATCATCGGATCAGCAGCGGGTGTCGCGGCGATGGGGATCGAGAAAATTAATTTCATGTGGTACCTGAAACATATTTCCTGGCTTGCCTTGGTTGGTTTTCTCGCAGGAGCTGCAGTTTTTATC
>Ga0209063_1001132_pt1 | contig 14454 bp, 13 predicted proteins | sample KloWWTmeKNB19Kit_FD_187177 | JGI IMG/M metagenome (GOLD analysis project Ga0209063, IMG submission 187177) | Active sludge microbial communities from Klosterneuburg, Austria, studying microevolution and ecology of nitrifiers - Klosterneuburg... | ecosystem: Engineered > WWTP > Aerobic digester >...
TTTGGGTGAACTGTTATAACAAAACATATCCAAATTCAAAGTATTACTCACTATCAATGTATCCTGTTTTTCTGGCGAAAAGAGGAAAGCAGCACTTACTCCCAAAACCTATTTCATTTTTTATAAAGGAAACAGAAGATCATTATAATAGTTATAAAGATGTTGCAGATATCAGTGCTCATTTTGCAAAAGCTAATCACCTCGCTTTTTTAGGAAGCAAAGATTATCCCCAACTGTTTGAGCCGCTGATGAAACATGTAAAAAACACAAGAGATTTTAGGGAGTCAACCATCCCTTTTTCCAACTTCGCTTACTTTACTATGCGGGACGATAAACTCGAAGAATCCAGAAAAACTTACCGGGAACTATTTGACTTAAACACAAGTTGGATCAACGATATCATCTTCACCTTTGGCGAAAAAGCATTTGTTACTTACTACAATGCCAAATTAAAAGAAGGCTATGAAAATTTTCACAGCTTTGTAAAACTAGCCAGCGAGAAAAACCCTGGCATATTTCCCGAATTATCGCAACAGGCTTACAACAATTTATTATTTACAAAATCCATTTCACTGAAAGGAACACAGCGTAGAAAAGAAGCATTCCTTAATGCCAATGACCCGAATATTAATAAACTCTATGATGAATGGATTGAAAAAAAACAACAGCTCATTCGGCAATATTTGAAAACAGATGACCCTTCTGGAACAGATACAGCTAATAAAACAAATGCAGCCTTGCTTGCAACAATGCAAAAAGAAGTATCTCAACTGGAAAATGATCTCACTTTAAAAGCGAAAGATTTCAAAAAATATTTAAACATAGTCCCTCCTGATTGGAAAACAGTAAAAGAGAAATTAAAGGAAGGCGAAGCAGCCATAGAAATGATTCGCTTTCAATGGAAAAATAAAGTTTATTATTCCGACACGTCTTATTATGCAGCGTATATCATTACTAAAAATAGCAACTACCCGGAAGTTGTATATCTTACTGCTGCAGCTGCCGATCTGGATAATAAATACTACAAGCTGTATAAAAATCATATCAAATTCAAAACTGACGATAAAGAAAGCTTTAACCAATATTGGAAACCTATCGTCGAAAAGCTAACTGGAATTAAGAAAATATACTTTTCACCAGATGGAATTTATCATCTTATAAATATTGCAACACTCAAGAATCAGGAAAGCAAACAATTCCTGTTGGATCAGATAGAAATTCAATACACTACTTCTGGTGCAGATATAAATAATACTGCCACTGCCGACATTCGTACTGCTGTCCTTATTGGCCGCCCTTCGTACAAATTAGAAACTCAGCAACTTACTACTATAGCAAAACCGCTAACCAGATCTTATGTGCGGGGTTTTAAAGAAGAAAATATTCAAGACCTTCCCGGCACAGAAGTAGAAGTTGTAAATATCAAAAAAGAATTAGAGCAGTATAAAATCAATACAAACCTGATTCTAAAAGAAAAAGCCACAGAAGATGAGCTTTACAAATTACATAGTCCAAGTATTTTACATATTGCCACACATGGTTACTGGTCGCCAGCTGGCGAAACTGCCACTGATGGTTACCGAGTATTCAATGCAATGGCCAATTCAGGTTTGTTGTTATCAGGTGTGGTAAATTATTACAGCACCAATACATATCCAGAAACCTACGATGGTGTACTCACTGCTTACGAAGCACAAAACCTCGATTTAAAAAATACTTCGCTGGTTATTTTGTCTGCCTGCGAAACAAGTCTCGGTCATATGGATGCTGGCGAAGGTGTGTATGGTTTGCAGCGGGCCTTCCGTGCCGCCGGTGCAGGTAGCATTATGACAAGCCTTTGGAAAGTGGATGACAATGCCACCAAAGATTTTATGATTGCATTTTATCAGGAGTATCTAAAAACAAAAAATAAATCAGCCGCTTTCATCACAGCACAAAAAGCCATCAAAGAAAAATACATCCATCCCTATTTCTGGGGAGCATTTGTAATGATGGGTGAATAGATGGAGAATTTTTATTAACCCAGCTGAAGTACTACTATCATCGTCTGTTGCGTCGCACTCTTCAGGGTTCGGTTCGTTATTCAACAGAGCCAAATCTTCTCCCCTTTCCGAAAAACTCTTACCTTCGAATACTAAATAGTTGCATAACTAACTAATTTTATTATATGTCAAAAAGAATCATTAAAAAAGTAGCAGTATTAGGTAGCGGAGTAATGGGTTCAAGAATTGCCTGTCATTTTGCAGGTGTGGGTTTGCAGGTATTATTATTAGATATCGTTCCAAAAGATGTATCGAAAGATGCAAAGCCTGCCGAAAGAAATAAAATAGTGAATGATGCGTTAACAGCGGCCATAAAAAGCAATCCATCGCCTGTATATACAAAAGATGTTGTCAAAAAAATTACTACCGGCAACTTTGAAGACAATATGAAAGACATTGCCAATTGCGATTGGGTGATTGAAGTGGTGGTAGAAAGATTAGATATTAAGAAAATAGTTTTCGACCAGGTAGAACAGCATCGCAAGCCTGGCACATTAATTACTTCCAATACTTCCGGCATTCCCATTCACATGATGGCAGAAGGCAGAAGCGATGATTTCAAAAAGCATTTCTGCGGTACTCACTTTTTCAACCCGCCACGATATTTAAGATTACTCGAAATTATTCCAACGCCGCATACCGATCCGGAAGTTGTTGACTTTTTAATGAACTATGGCGATCTCTATCTTGGTAAAACAACTGTACTGTGTAAAGACACTCCGGCTTTCATTGCCAACCGTGTAGGTGTATTTGGTATGATGGCTATTATGAATGTAAAAGAAAAACTGAAACTGAGTATCGATGAAATAGATGCATTAACAGGACCGATTATTGGCCGTCCAAAGTCTGCTACATTCAGAACGGCTGATGTAGTTGGTATTGATACATTGGTAAAAGTGGCAAAAGGTGTAGCTGATAACTGCCCCAATGATGAAGCGATAGATCAATTTAATATTCCTGCATGGCTCGATAAAATGGTGGCTAATAACTGGCTGGGCGATAAAACAGGGCAAGGCTTTTTCAAGAAAACAAAAAATGAAAAGGGTGAAAAAGAAATCCTGACATTGGATCTTGATACCATGGCATATGGACCAAGAGTAAAACCAAAGTTTACTACCATTGATGCGGCTAAACCAATTGATGATTTATACAGTCGTTTAAAAATGTTGGTGGCTGGGCAAGATAAGGCTGGAGAATTTTATCGTCTCTTCCATTATGGTTTGTTTTCTTATATCTCACATCGTATTCCTGAAATAAGCGATGAATTATATAGAGTAGATGATGGCATGATGGCTGGCTTTGGCTGGGAGATTGGTGCTTTTGAAAGTTGGGATGTATTGGGTGTTGCCAAAACGACCGAAGCCATGAAAGCTGCTGGTTATAAAGTTGCAACTTGGGTAGATGAAATGCTGGCAGCAGGAAACAAATCATTCTATAAAGTAGAAGCAGGCGTAAAATATTCTTACGATCCTGCAAGTAAAACATACAAAGCATTACCCGGCGGTGAAGCATTCATCGTAATGAGTAATTACACCGATAAGCAAATCTGGAAGAACGGAAGCTGCAAGTTGTATGATTTAGGCGATGATGTGTTAGGTCTGCAATGGTTCACTAAAATGGGAAGTATTGGTGGTGATGTGTTAAGTGGAATTCAAACTGCAATTGATAAAGCAGAAAAAAATTATAAAGGATTAGTGATTTCCAATGAAGGTCCAAATTTTTCTGCTGGTGCAAATGTGGGAATGATCTTCATGCTGGCAATAGACCAGGAATATGATGAATTGGACATGGCGATCCGTATGTTCCAGAATACAATGATGCGGGTTAGATATTCTGCGATTCCAGTAGTAACAGCTCCGCATGGTTTAGCATTGGGCGGTGCCTGTGAATTAAGTTTACATTCTGATAAATGTTGCCCTGCTGCGGAAACTTATACTGGTTTGGTAGAGCTAGGCGTTGGTCTTATTCCCGGCGGTGGCGGTACTAAAGAATTTGTATTAAGAGCGTCTGATGAAATGCATGAAGACGAACCGGAAACTATCACTTTAAAAAATCGGTTCCTTTCAATAGCCACTGCTAAAGTTGCGACTTCCGCGGCTGAAGGTTTTGGGTTGGGCATTTACAGAAAAGGATTAGATGAAGTAGTAATGAATCAGGGAAGAAGAATTGCAGAAGCTAAAAAATCTGTAATAGAAATATACGACAGCGGTTACACCACTCCTGTTCAGCGAAAAGATATTAAAGTATTAGGTCAGTCTGCATTAGGTGCATTATACTCAGGCATTCATGCAATGAAGACGGCTAACTATGCTACCGAACATGACTCAGTTGTTGCAAAGAAATTAGCTTACGTTATGTGCGGCGGCGATTTGAGTGAGCAGACTTTAGTTTCTGAACAATACTTATTAGATCTTGAACGAGAAGCATTCCTATCTCTTTGCGGTGAAAAGAAAACACTGGAAAGAATTCAAAGTGTGTTGAAGAGCGGAAGGCCGATTAGGAACTAACGGAGTTCGGAACAAAGGAGTTCGGAACTCCGTTGCGAACTAGGTCAACTGAACTCTGTTCAGTTCAACGGACTTCGTAACTCCGGTTCCGAACACTAAAACTCTTAAAATAATGAACGGAACTGAGTTCCGTTTTACCGGCATGAAAGACAAACACTTTTACAAACGAAAGCTTCCTCATTGGCAACCCGAGGAAGAAACTTTCTTTATTACTTATCGTCTTGCTGGCTCTTTACCAATTTCTGTAATTCAGAAATTAAAAGTAGAATATCTTCTACAAAAAGACGAACTCTATAATCAAAGCAACGAACAAAAAGCAATACTCAAAGAAGATTACTTTAAACGATTCGAGAGTCAATTAGAAAATAATTTAAATGAACCTCATTGGCTGAAAAGTGAAGCCTTATCTAAAATTGTGATGGATTCGCTCCTTTTCAGAAATCAAGAACACTACATCATTTGGGCAGCATGTATTATGAGTAATCATGTACACATATTGATTTCAACTTTACCCGGTAGCCCTCTTTTGAATGTCATATTGCAGAATCATAAGAAATTTACGGCAGTTCAAAGTAATAAGCTATTAAACCGGACAGGAAAATTCTGGGAAGAAGAAAGCTTTGATACCCTGATCAGAAATAACGATCACTATTACAACTGCGTAAACTATATTATTCAAAATCCAGTAAAGGCAGGATTAGTAAAAGAGTGGCATGCCTGGGAATGGACATATTTGCATCCAGAGCTTAAAAAGGAATTCGGAACTCCCGTTCCGAACAAAAGTGAAGATACTTTTTAACAACGATGTAAATACAAAGAACGGAACGGAGTTCCAGTTTACCATGATCGGAACAGAGTTCCGTTTACCGGCGGTTTACGAATTTCTTAGTATATTTATCAACACCAAAAAACCTTAACCAATGCAAGTAACTGTTGTTGATTTCGCAAAAGACCGGATTGTTTACAATATGACCGGCTGCACAAAAGAAGAATTAGATAACAAACTAAATCTCTTCTTCACTTCCCAAGGATATAAAGTAAAAAAAGCAGAGGGGGAATCTACCACCTTTGAAAAAGGCAACCGAGTCTTAAGACTATTGCTAGGTGCTTTTGTAAAATATCATAAGCAAACAGTTACTATAAAGAATGAAGGAGAACTATATTCAGTAATGCTGCACAGAGATTCAAGCGGCATGTCTGGTGGTTTAATTGGTATGAACCAAGTGAAGAAAGAATTCAGCCGTCTTGGCGATGCGTTTAAAGAATATTTTAAATAAGTAGTTATGAAAAGATTTTCTTTACTCACCCTTCTTGTCCTATCTACAATTTTCGGCTTTAGCCAAACAGACCATTCCGGCTTATATAGTTACACAAATAAGATAAAAGTTAAGGCTCCAGCATCAGAAAAAGCCAGAGGGCCAAACGGCCAATTAGTATTGCTAAAAATGGAAGGAAACCTTTATCGCTTTTGGCTAGATGTTACAACAGGCTGGCCAAACTATAATGTAGGAGAAACAGATGGCACTATAACTCTTGTAAACGACACTGCATCTTTTGATAATACATTTGAAGATGCTGAACGTCCCTGTATTCTAAAATTTCAACTTTCAAATAATGTCATAACCATCAATAGCCAATCAACTTCCTTTAATTGTGGTTTTGGAAATGGTGTTCATGCCGATGGTGAATATACTTTTGATAAAGTGCAACCCAAGCTGGATAATATCTGGCTGCAAAAAGAATATTATTCTTCACCAACAATTGAGGTGATAAAAAATAAAGCCCAACTATATTCAGACGAAAACTGCCTGTATGCAAAAACTCAATTCTTTGTAAAGGGCAACAAGCTATTAAGTATTGCCGAGAATCAAACAAGCATTTATACTGAATTTATTACACCTGATGGAAAATTTATGTGGGGTTGGCTGAATAAAAAAGATGTAAAAATAAAAGCAGCTGAATAGAAATGGGTACGGCAGAAATAGAAAACCAATCACTTACAATTTACTCCCATATCATTACTTATGGTAATGCAGCTGATGAATCACTAACGGCATTGATTGCTGAAGAGATAGAAACAATGTGGAATGAACCAAATGGAACTGTGCAATATGACGGCTCTACTTTTCAAGTTGTATTTAAAATAACATCTTCCTGTTTTCTTGAATTAACAGATATCGACATCTATCAAAACCTCGACCCAAGAAATAATTATTTTCGCATAGAAGAATTTGCACACAGCAATATTTCTTTTGTAGATGGTTTAGGTTGTAATAGCGGCTATTTTAAATTAGAAAATCTATACAAAGGCTCTACAACGGCAGCACATGAGTATGGCCACACATTAGGTTTAGATCATCCAGATGATACAGATCTGAGAGGAAAAGGAGTGCCGGGAATTATGTTTCCAAGAGGAACTTTAGTAGACCCGCAGTATCAGTACGAACCTGATAAACCAGCTGGTACAAAAGGTGGTACTATGCATCCAATGCATAGAAAAGTAAAGCAAGAAGATATTGAACTGCTTAAATTACACAAACTTGATTTTGAAAATAGTAAAGCGATAATTGGAGCATTCACCAATTATTGGCATCCAGATCATGCAGCCATAAATGATGAAGGAGAATTATGATGCAGTTTCTTTTCTTAAAGCATCTTCGATATTATCATTATTGAATTGAAAGCCTGTTGCAAGAAGTTTTTCTGCACTTACTGTTGTACTCTTCAACACCTCAACACTCATTTCGCCTAGCACAAGTTTTAATAAAAAAGAAGGAATATGAACAGGGATATAAAATTTTCCTCTTGCCTTTGCTAATGCAATGGTCAATTCTTTATTTGAAACTGGGTTTGGTGCTACAGCATTATATGTTCCCTGTATTGTTTCATTTTCAATAGCAGTAATAAAAATGTTTACCAGATCATCAATATGAATCCAACTTATAATTTGTTTTCCGTTTCCAAGAATTGCGGCTACGCCAAACTTTTGTGGCTTGATAAATTCCTTTAGAGCTCCGCCATTTTTACTTAATACAATTCCAATACGAATATGTGCCAACCGTTTTCCCATTTCGCCAACAGGCTTTGTACTTTCTTCCCAAAGCTGACAAGCTCTTCCCAAAAAATCATTAGCTGGTTTATCATCTTCCTTAAACGGATTTGGGTTAGGAACTTCCAGGTCTGCCCCATACCAACCAATAGCTGATGCACTAATGAAACTCTGTACTTTATTGGGAATAGCTTTTAAACTCTGCACCAATAACTGTCCACTCTTTACACGGCTGTCAATTATTTCCTGTTTCCTCTTCTTCGTCCATCTTTCATCCGCCACTCCTGCACCAGCCAGATGAATAATATGTGTAACCTGTGCAAAGGCCTGCTCGTCTATAACCTTGTTATCAATATCCCAATGAGCATAGCTAAGATTGGGAACAGTGGATTGCTTATCCTTCTGCCTTGTTAATACTATTACAGAATAGCCTTTGGAAAGCAAAACCCTTGTCAGCGCATTGCCAACCAAACCTGTACCGCCTGTAATTAATATTGTAGTCATTTTTATAAATCAGTTATGATAATAAAGGTATAACAACCTTGTAGCAATATTGTTCTTTTAAATTAGCCGGATTCTTCTATCTTCAATCCTAAATACCATACGTATGAGTGTTGTTCTGTCGCTAAAAAATATTAAGAAAAATTACGGCCCTGTAAAAGCCCTTGATGATATTTCATTTGATGTGCCTAAGGGAAGTGTGTTTGGTATTCTTGGTCCTAATGGAAGTGGGAAAACAACGATGTTGGGCATTGTTATGGACATTTTAAAAGCCACATCAGGAAGTTTTTATTGGAATGGCGAGCAAGGCAGTACTAACGAAATGAGGAAGCAGATTGGTACATTATTAGAAACACCTAACTTCTATCACTACCTCAGTGCCGAAAAAAACTTAAAGATTGCTGCCGCCATTAAAGGAAGAAGCTATGATGAAATTCCAGTAGTGCTTGAAAAAGTAAATCTGCTACAGCGAAAAGACTCAAAGTTCAGCACCTACTCTTTAGGAATGAAGCAACGTTTAGCTATTGCTTCTACCCTGCTTGGCAGTCCCGATATTCTGGTTTTTGATGAGCCTACCAATGGATTAGATCCGGCAGGTATTGCTGAAATAAGAGAACTGATGAAAGACCTGAACCGCCAGGGTAAAACAATCATCATGGCGAGCCATATATTGGATGAAGTAGAAAAGGTTTGTACACATGTGGCCATCATACAAAAAGGCATTTTAAAAACTGTTGGAACTGTGCAGGAAGTATTGAACGCAGCACCAACTGATAAGGTAGCAACTTTAGAAATAGAAGTGTCGGCAGATAATATTACAGCTCTTGAAGATCTGTTAAAGCAATTGCCCGGTGTTTTGTCCGTAACCAATACCGGTTCTGCACTTACCATTGAATCATCTGAAACATTGAGCAGCAGCAGTATTAATAAATATTGTTTTGAAAAGGGAATTGTGCTTAGCCAGTTGACGCTGAAAAAGAAATCACTTGAAAAACGCTTCTTAGAAATCACTGGTGGCAAAAGCGACCGTTAACACAACTAACAACGACAAACTTTTTATATGATAAAGAATTTGCAAATAGAATGGATGAAGATCAAGAATTACAGAGTATTCCAAGTGTTTTCTGTCTTATACATGATCGGCATCGTTATTATTATTTTTATATTTTACAAGATATATACACAGCTTACCGGCCGGTTAACAGGAAGAGATGGCGATGACCTTTTCCAACTTTTCTCTGAAGAAACCATTTGGGCCACTGTTTGTTTTTCAACTTCTTTCCTTTTGTATCTGCCCGGCATGGTTATCATCAATCTATTTATCAATGAGGTAAATTTTAAAACACACCGGCAAAATATTATAGATGGCTGGAAGAGAGAGACGTTTATTTATACCAAAATATCACTTATTGCTTGCATCGCTGTTGCGGTTACTATTATGAATTTAGTAGCCACATTTATAATGTGTAATGTGACGAATACACCTTTTACACTGGGACCTGGTATAAAAATGCTTGGCTTTTCCTTTATGCAAACTTTTATCTATCTGATGTTTGCTTTATTACTCGCCACATTTTTTAGAAGAAGTGGTGTAGCCTTTATCGTATTCTTTATTTACGGTTTACTTCTTGAGTTTATTCTAATGTGGCTATTCAGCAATATATTCCCCGGCTTACAACATTTTCTACCATTACAAGTTGCGGATTCCCTAATTGCTTTTCCTGGAATGGATGGCAGCATTTTTGGAAATAATCCGGGGGAACTAATAATGACAATTGGTGCTGTTGCCTTTGCTGGATTATATATTTTCCTTGCCGTAAGGAAATACAAATATGATGATCTGTAGAGTCTATATTAAATATTATTGACTATCAAAGAGTTTAGATTTCATTTCGAAGAATACGTAAGAATTTTTATATTTAGTTAAAGTTTGGCATCCTGCTTGCCTGTAATACAATATCCTATTCGTAGCAAACCGCTTTTCATTATCATTAAATAAATCACCATGGCTCTAAAAAAAATGGCTTTAGCCGCTACATTAGTTATGTTGCTTGCCACCAATACATATTCGCAAAATTGCACAATAGTTTGCCCTGAAAATATTATCGTTACCGCTGATCCTGGTAAAGAAGGTACTACAGTAAAGCTGCCTTCCTTAGCTCTTGCTGCAGATTGTGGTAATTATACTTATGCTCCTGCATCAGGCTCTTTTTTCAGGCTTGGTACGCATAGCATTATAATGACTACTGCATCCGGACAGAAATGTTCATTTTCTGTAATCGTAACAGATAATGAGCCACCGGTTTTATCGCCACTTACTCTTTCAAGAAGGTCACTTTGGCCTGCCAGTAATAAAATGAAAAAGACAAAGGTGAGATTTTCTACCTCCGACAATGGTGGCCTAGTAACAACTGCTATTGCTGTAAACAGCAATGCTACTGATGGCATTAAAGATTGGGAGATGATTGAAACAACGGGTGAACTACGATTACGTTCAAGCAGGCTTCCTGACGGTTCACCAAGAATTTATACCATTACAGTTACTGCCACCGACGAATCCGGCAATAAAACAAAGCGGAGTACATCGATTGCTGTTTCTGAAACTATGGTTGCAAAAAAAGCTCCGTAAAAAATTAGCAGTTAACGCTGATGTTGCCTGCTGTCTTCTCTTCTTCCATTACCATTTTTTGCAGCTTGTGACTGAAAAGAACGTCGTGGTTTACCATTTGAATTTCCCGCTGGTTTATTTCCACTAGAGAACTGACGTCTTTGCTGTGGCCTATTATCTACAGGAGGTGGTGCAGCCATATTTGCATTTGTTGCAAAAGGATGCTCTTTTACCAAAGGAATAGAAAGTCCTATTAATTTTTGTATATCTCTTAATTCCGTTTTTTCTTCTCCACTACAAAATGCAATGGCAATACCTGTTTTACCAGCTCTGCCTGTGCGTCCGATACGATGCACATATGTTTCCGGCACATCTGGCAAATCGTAGTTGAATACATGGGTTAGTTCATCAATATCAATTCCTCTTGCAGCAATATCTGTTGCTACCAACACTCTTATCTTTCCTTCTTTAAAGTCGCTCAATGCTTTTTGTCTTGCCGCTTGTGATTTGTTACCATGAATAGCAGCTGAATGAATGCCAGCATGGTCAAGAATCTTCACCACTTTATTAGCACCATGTTTGGTACGGGTAAAAACCAATGCTGTTTTGATTGAACTATCACTCAATATGTGTTTTAGCAACTCAGGTTTTTCCTGCTTGTTTACGTAGTAGAGGCTTTGTTCAATTTTTTCCACGGTAGTAGATGGTGGTGTTACTTCTACTTTAGCCGGATTGGTCAATAACATATTGGCCAGCTTTTGTATTTCTGGCGGCATAGTGGCGGAAAAGAAAAGTGTTTGCCTCTTTGCTGGCAGTTTAGCTATCACTCTTTTTACATCATGTATAAAACCCATGTCGAGCATACGATCTGCTTCATCCAATACAAAAATTTGTAATGATTTAAGATTGATAAAGCCCTGGTTCATCAGATCGAGTAAACGACCCGGAGTGGCAACGAGAATATCTACTCCTCTTTTTAATGCATTGGTCTGGTGCAATTGTGATACGCCGCCAAATATAACGGTGTGCCGCAGGCCAGTATGTTTACCATAGGCTGCGAAGCTTTCATCAATCTGTATAGCCAGCTCTCTTGTAGGTGTTAATATTAATACTTTGATGCCGGGAGCCATTGGCTTTTGCCCATGCAATATTTGCAAAATGGGAATAGCGAAGGCGGCTGTTTTACCGGTGCCTGTTTGTGCACAACCGAGCAAATCTTTACGTTGCAATACCAACGGGATTGCCTGTTGCTGAATGGGTGTAGGACTAGTGTATCCTTCTGCGGCTACTGCCCTAAGGATAGGTTCAATAATTTCTAATTGCTTAAAAGCCATTATGATAATAAATTAAATATGGGGCTGGCTAAGATGTTGTAGGGTCTGAATCAGCGAAAGTTATTTGTACCACCGGCTTACAACATGCCGTGTCAACTACGTGGAGTAGGCGGCGAAGATAAGGTTTTAAAAATTGAAAGTATTATTGACTATGAATTATTGGATTGCCCTAAAGATAACCTGCCTACCGGTCTTGCTCCGCTGAAGCTATTCGATGGCGAATAAATAGCTGAACATATCGAAAATGTCCAAAACAGAAGTTGTATTGTCGCAAAAAATTGAAAGCATTTAAAATAATGCTAAAACACATATATCTCGTTGATATTCAAATCGACAATATTTTATAAATATCAAAAAACTAACTTCGTATATTCGACAATACATACGTTAGGCGTAATTCTCCCTTATCCCGGCGAGCAGAATTAAATTCTTTGGCTAACGGAAAAGAAAATAAGACGGAAATGAGTAGTTCAAATTAGAAATATAAACTACTCATTTTCAGTACGTCAAAAAAAACATTAGTCAGAATTAATGAACATTAAACCAATGACAATAATATTTATAGGTGCAATTGTTGCAGTTGTAGGAGGACTATTATCTGCATTCGGAACATTTAAACAGAATAAGTCTTCATCAAGCAGGATGTCATCAATTCAGACAAAAGCAGAGGAAATTGGCAAGCAATCCGAACGACAACTTAAGGAAATTAATAACTTAAATAGGCAAAATGCTTTTCTACAATTGAATGTTGACAGTTTAAATAACAAAGCAGACGAACAAGTAAAAACGATTGTTGAATTGTCTAAACAAAATTCAGAGTTAGCAAAACAGCTTGCCAACTCAACAAAAATTATTCATGATAATATTACTGGAGGAGATAGTTTTTGTGAAATCTATATCAGCCCGAATAGCGGAGATTCCGCACGAATTGAAGCAATTCATCATGGGACAGCTACTGTTTATGATTTAGGTATTAAGCTAACTGATGTAGAGGTTTTCAGAAAACTTAAAAAAAACGGAAAAGATGGATTCAAAGATGCACAACTAAGTATGACATTAGGAAATGTTAGTCCACGTACGGTAATGTCAATGGGTATTTTGACAAGTGATTTTTCAACTTCATTCAAACAGTTTAATATTCAGTTTTCATCAAGGAATGATTCCTATTTTCAAGTACTGAAATTATTTAAGAAAGGAGACACTTGGATTAGAGCAACTAGAATAAAATCCTTGTCAAGCGACAAAATTATTTATGAAGAAATAGACCAATCTTTTCCAATAGAACATCTTAATTGGTGAAACTACGCCTAACAATGCATTGGCAAAAGTCAGGGCTGGACATTGTAACATCGGCTGCAACTCAATATCAGCTTTGGTTTGGGGCTGGACCGTTTTTTATTTAACTTTCATTTCAAATTAATATTTTCGTTCTCAATTTAACATCAGCACCGGGCAGACAAGCAATGAATTCCCTGCCCTTCGCCAATGCAAAACGTTGTGTGTAATGCGCCAGCAGCATTACAAAACTCGACCTCAAAACTATACTTCGCCAAAGTTTTGTAAATTTGGCTCATATTAGTTGACAAATGAACAGACTTGAAACATATACACCAGACATCGTAAAACTTTGTGAAAATCACAAGGTTAAGAGCCTTTATGCTTTTGGTTCAGTTTTGACAGACAGTTTTAACAAAGAAAGCGACATTGACCTAATTGTTGACTTTTCAAACATTGCGGTTGAAGATTATGCTGACAACTATTTCGACTTCAAATTTTCATTACAAGATATACTCAAAAGACCCATTGACTTATTAGAGGAAAAAGCGATAAAAAATCCGTACTTCAGACAGTCTGTAAATCAACAAAGACAACTTGTTTATGGACAATGATATAAAAGCATGGCTTTATGACATTCTGAAAGCTATTGTGGAAATTGAAAGTTTCTTCGATAACTCTCCGAAGGAATTTGCCAAATACCAAAGTGATTTGCGAACAAAAAGGGCTGTCGAAAGAAATATTGAAATAATTGGCGAAGCCCTAAGCCGCATCTTAAAACATGACGAAAGCATTGTAATTACAAATTCGAGAAAAATTGTCGATACAAGAAATAGAATAATCCATGGTTACGACTCTGTTTCGGACGATGTAATTTGGGGAATTGTAATTCGTCACCTTCCAATTTTGCAAACAGAAATCCAAACGTTATTAGGCGAATAGGAATGCACTACACACAACATTGGGTTTGCCAAAATACGGGCATGACCTGGTTATCATCAGCAGCGGTAATGTCTCGTCCTGATATAGGTTGACTAAAAATCAACCAAAAATGGACATCAAACAACAATGTATTACCGAGTATTTAACCCGGGGAACTGGGTATCGGAAGCTGGCAGCCAAGTATGGCGTTAGCAGA
>Ga0209063_1001138_pt1 | contig 14411 bp, 6 predicted proteins | sample KloWWTmeKNB19Kit_FD_187177 | JGI IMG/M metagenome (GOLD analysis project Ga0209063, IMG submission 187177) | Active sludge microbial communities from Klosterneuburg, Austria, studying microevolution and ecology of nitrifiers - Klosterneuburg... | ecosystem: Engineered > WWTP > Aerobic digester >...
TAGAATTGTTTGCAAATTCATTTTTTTTGCACAAATTCTTAACATAGGTTAATAAGTTTCAGATTTTCACATAAAATATGAACCCGAAAATTGCAATTAATAGAATTAAATATTATATTTGATTTCTAACCTATATTAATTACAATTAAAAACTTTGCATGATTACAATTTCACTTAATTACATTTAAATTTTACTAATTTAATTAGAAATTAATTCTGATTATATAATGCACTTTTCTAAGGATATCCCTTAGATACTGGTTTTCAATTGCTCTTAATAAGGGTTTGAGGTTTAGTTTACCCAAACTGCTTATGAAATATTTTAAAATTATATTGCTACTTTTTATTCCGATCTGCCTTGCTGGTCAGGATGTGGAACAAGAATTCAATTCTTTTAAAGATCGATGGAGTAAAGACCCTCTTAAATTATCAAGCAGCATAGGATTCAATTCTACCTTTTCCGGATCAAATGATGACAACAGTTACCGCATCCCTTTTGGTTATAACATATTTGGTAATATTAATTTTGATTTTCTTGGCATTCAAGCTCCACTAGGTTTCTTTTACTCCAATCAAAACACACAGTTTAATTTACCTGCTTACAGATTCATAGGCATAAGCCCTTCTTACAAAGGATATACCCTACACTTGGGTGATAGAAATATGCAATTCAGCCCCTATACTTTTAATAATATTGGATTCACTGGTGTAGGAATTGAAGCAGATAACAATGGATTGCATATAAAGAGCTTCTATGGCCGAATTCAGCGTGCCACGATCAAGGACATTAATACACACAATAATTTCACGAGTGCATTCAAGCGGATGGCTTGGGGTGCAAACGCTGAGTATAAGATCAAAAATAGCTTATTGGGACTGCAGTTATTTCATGCCAGTGATGATGTAAATAGTATTCCAATTGCGAATCCTGATTCTATAAAACCTCAGAGCAACTCAATTCTTGGTTTAAAATTCGAACAAAAATTTGGCATTATTAGCCTTAAATCTGAATATGCATTTAATGCTTTAAGTAGAGACGCAAGTTTGGAAAACACGAATGATAACAAACATTTATTGTCATTCGTAAACAAAGACAATAACTCTACCGGTATTTACAATGCATTTCGCTCCGCTATTGAGGTAACTATCAATAAATCCTTTGTCGGCTTAGATTTCGAAAGGATTGATCCCGGATACGAGTCTCTGGGAACCTTGTTCTTTAATAATGACATGGAGACTATTTCTTCCTTTCTGAGGATGCCGTTTTTGAAAAATAAATTGCAAACTAATTTTCGTTTTGGACTCCAAAGGAATAATCTCAAAAAAACTCGAATTAATTCCTACAGACGTTGGACGACCTCTGCTAATATAGCCTATCAGGCGAGTAAAAAAACTTCATTTAATGTTAATTTTAACAACTTTCAATTCGATCAAAAGACATATATAAATCCTACACCCTTTTTAGATGTAGATACCATTTTTATTACGCAGAATAATCTCAATGCAGGACTTGGATTTAACCATAATATTAATGACAAAAACAAGATCCTTATTTCCTTATCATACAATAATTCCAACTCAAGAAAAAATGATATTATTCAACAGAATGCTGATGTGACCAATATCTTGGGCAATGCCATGTATATGGTAAATTCAAGCAATGGGTTGAACTATGGTTTTACTTTAACTTATAGTAATCTGAATTATGCACTTGGAAATACCACATTAATAGGCCCATCTGCACAAATGTCAAAGGATTGGATCAAAGAAAAATGGTCTTCTTCATTTTCAGCCTCTTTTTTTTCCGGAAATGCTAATAAAATGAAAAACCAAATTCTTAGATTTTATCTCACTAATAGCTATTCATTGACAAAAGAATTGAAAACAAATTTTCAATTAATGTTTAATCACATTAAGAATAAAAATGAGACGCCAAACAATGACTTGTTCCTTAATCTAAGTATTAATTATACGATGGAAAGTAAAACCATAATCAAATCATTCAAGAAAAAGCAATTGAATAATGAGATATAATTACTCTGTATTTTTTAGAAACGTTTGTCTTATAGGATTGCTTCTTATATGCTATGTCTCGCGTGTGGTTTCCCAAAACACAAATGACGATAATAGCAGAAAGATTTCCCCACAAGATTATGAAGTAATATCATTTTTCGTAGATAATAATGAGGCTGTCAAAACTGCTAACGAGGTGATCAACAAAGCATTAAGTGTTGGAAAAGTTGTCGCTAATTTGTCTGCTGAAGATTTACTACATCCTCCAATTTTACTTCTGGATGAAGAAATAAACAATGTAAGATATGTGTTGGCTGTGGACGATATTCGCATACGTCCCGGAGGCATCGTGATGCAGGCATATGCTAAAATTATTGGGCCTAAAGATTCCATTTATTTTGGTGCACCAAATCTCATGTTTTCCGGAAGTGGTGGAATAATAGGTGATATGAAACTTGGACTTTTGTCGGATTATACTTTTGTGGTTGGGAAGGATAAAGCCCATGTGACTTTAAAGCAGATAAATAAAAATGAAGGTTGTTTTATTACGTTTGACTGTGATGGATTTAAAGAATTAGCTCTTGATGCTAATGTTAAATTTAATAGAAATATCATGGTCCCAGTGGATGCTAATGGTAACCCCAATAAGACCGGGACTGTGACAACTTCATTTGCTATGTATATTCGTGATTTTAATGACTGGATCGTAGATATTTCTATTCCTGATTTTGCCTTGACAAAATACCCCAAAGTTGCTTTTTCAATCAGGCACGCGATAATAGACTTTTCAGATTCGACCAATGATCCCGATATTATGTTTCCAGCCGGCTATCTTGATGATATGGACACACCTCCTGCTACCATAACTCAGGAAATTGGGTTACCAATGTTTGGGGACGAGAATGGTGGAGTCGCTGGCAATAATTCTGGTAATAGTAATGGTTCAAATAATAATTCAGGTAATAATTCTCAGCCAGGTGGTGTAAATGGAGAACCCAATTCAGAGAATGGACCTCTGGGTGGACAAATAGCACAACCATGGCGTGGATTTTATATCAAGCAACTTAAAGTCGTGTTGCCAAAAGAATTTATGAAAAGGGATGATGACACACGTATAGGATTTGAAGCGAGAAATTTGCTCATAGATCGAACAGGAGTAAGCGGAGCATTTGCTGCCATTAATGTGCTCACATTGGAAGAAGGTAGAATGCAGAAATGGGCATTTTCTGTGGATAAATTTGAATTGAATGTTCTTAAAAGTTCACTCGTCGGTATGAAGATCCTTGGTCGCGTAGAATTACCTGTTGCCAAAGAAACACAGACATTGGCGTATACCGGAGAGTTTAATAAAATGAAAAACAGGTATGCTTTAACGGTTGGCTTAGTAGATGATTTACAGTTTCCCGCCTTTAGTGCTGTTGATGTAACGTTTACAGCGGGCTCTTTCGTCAGAATAGATATCATTGATGAAGAGTTTTATCCAAGTGCTAATTTGAGTGGCAGCTTGAGATTATTAAAAGTCGATAGTTCAGGAAAGAAAGATATCGAAGCACCCGGGTTAATATTTGAAGAGTTGGCGCTTAGTTCATTTGCTCCACATATAAATTTTAGGAAGTTATCACTATCAGCTTCTGTCCATATCAAGGGCACACCTGTTACTATCAAGGAATTAGGTTTTACCAAGAAAGATGATTTAGTTGGAATTTACTTGAGTGTTGATTGCAATTTGGATGGTGATTCCAGTGGTATTCAAGCAAGTTTAGGGTGCAGTATTTATGGGAAACTTGTAGAAACTAATGATAAACATAAGTTTAAGTTCGATCATTTGGATTTGAAAGATGGGGCACTTGGTGGCAAATTTCCCGGATTTGAATTTTATGGTAGTTTTAGGCCATTTGAGGGGAATGCTGAATTTGGAACCGGCTTCGAAGCAAAGTTAAAACTAGCTGTTCAAATGAAGCCGGGAAAGCCTGAAGCTGGTAGCGGTGATTCTGAAGGTAAAAAAGGTTTTTCTTTCGAAATAGATGCGTTTGGTATTTTCGGTGGTGTGAATGATTATAGGTATTGGGCCGTAGATGTGAATACTGATTTTACCCCTTGCATAACATTATCTGCGCTTTCAGTTTGTGGTTTTTCAGGTGGAGCTTATCGGCGGATGGCTATAACAGAAACAGGTGCTGACCCAAGTAAATTGGGAGTATCCATGCGCGGCAATCAGTACAAACCAAAACAAAATGTAGGATTGGGTATTCGAGCCGGAGTCAGGGTGCAGTTTAGCGGAACCAAGTCTCTTTCCGGATCAGCTATGTTTCAGTTTCAGTTTTCAGATCACGGAAGTCTTCAATTGGTATTTTTCGAAGGAAGTGTGGAGTTCCAGGTACCTATGGACAAGGTACCCGGCTTAACTAAAGTAGTTGGTGCAATATCTAAATATGCCAATTTAGGTGTTGACGATGTTGTTAAAAATCTAAAAGGTAAAAACGAATCAGACATATTAAATAACTGCGTAAATACTGCAAAAGCCACGGCAACAATAATGCTCAATTTTGAGGAAGAAAGATTTACTTCCGCCCTGGTATTTACCATCAGCCTTTACAATGGTTTGCTGGTTGGGTCGGGAAAGGCAGATATATTGGCAGACTTTAAAAAGAATGAATTTCATTTTAATATTGGGACCTACAGCGATAGAGTTTATTTAGCTGCAAAATTAGGTAACTTTAAAGCAGAGGTCAATACGTATACAATGCTGGGAAATGACATCACAGGTTTCCCTCCTTTAGATCCTGCCATAGCATCTTTTTTAAAACTCCCGGCTAATAAAATCGAATTAGATGCCAGATCTCATGAGCAGAATATAGAAACTGGTTCCGGCATGTTATTTGGTGCCGGGGTGAAAATAAATTATGAAGATTGTAAATGGGTTGGGGTAAATGTCCGCGCTAAAGTCGACTTTCTGGCTGGATTTGATGCCGGCTTTTTAAAATTTGATGATAGTAAAAGATGCAATGGAGAAAAATTTGGGATAGATAACTGGTATAATATGGCGCGTTTCTATTTACTACTAAATATGGAAGTTGGACGGCATAAAAAATGCAAGAAAGATTATCATCATTGGGGAGGTATTAATATCGGTGCTTTCTTAGAAGGCCAATTCCCAAATCCGGTTTACATAGAAGGAAAATTCACCTTCAGAATGTGTGGTTTTAATTTAGGTTATAATTTTAAAAGCGGCGAAAGATGCAATCTATAAAGTTCTTCATACTTATCACCGGAATCCTGGCATACCAGTCACTTATTGGTCAGGAATCAAATTTCAGAATCTATAATAAGGTTAGTGAAGAGGGTGTTATTATTTCACGAGTAGTGACCTATGATTCTCTGGATGTTATGGCGCTTAAAAAGGGTCATTTACTCTACGAATTATTATCTAATGGCAAAGTAATAAAATCGAGAGAATTACACATGGGTGATACTTCTCAACTCAGAGCACTTTTAGTCAAAAATCCGGAATATTACCTAAATGAAATGGTTGAAGTAATGCTCGACCCAGATCAACCTACCACCATTGATGAGGCTTATCCATTTTTAATTTTTCTATCATTCTACACATTTGAAGGTGCAAAATGGCTGGGTCTGGGAACAGAAGATAGAGTCACACCTCGACAGCAATATACGGTTAGATATACACTTATAAACAAAGCCGGAAAGAAAAGAAAATTAGGCGAAAAGCAGATAGGCCGTGACAAATGGCCAACGAAATATATGGTGCCGGATCCTCCATTACTTACCTGTGGAAATCATAGTGTTGAAATTAGATTGGATGCACAAAATACAAATGGAGTTTACTTTGGATTCAATGCACAAAGAAGAATAAAAGGTGAAAGTGAGTGGAATTATATCTCTGATTTTATCACCATCAATCCTTATTATGAATCCAAATATGGAAAATATAGGTATACGTATAAAATGATGGATACCCTGGAGGAAAATCATGTCCTTTACGAATATAGAATGGTCGGAATGGACTACTTTGGCACATATGGGACTCCCGGAAACAGTAATGAATGTCTGGGATGGGAGCCATTGACAAGTGATGCTGCACCTTATTTATATCGTATGGTCAATGACTCTACTGCAAATCTCGAATGGAGGATCGACGAATCTGTATTAAGTCAGGTTAAATCCATTGATTTGATGATGAGTTTGGAGTCTGAAACAGGTAAATTTAATACCTATATTTCCAATATTGATCTCACAAAAAGGGAATTTCAGGCAGCTATACCTTATCCTACAGGTTATTTTAAATACAGGACCATACCTTTCTATGGCGATACATTATATTCTGTGCCTTTTGTGATCCAGAGATGGGACAATGTCGCACCTGCGAAACCTCAAGGGTTTGAGGGGAAAATAGATTCTAACGGTATTGTAAAACTTAAATGGAAATTAAATAAGGAATCTGATTTCTGGGGTTATCGTATATTTTTTGCCAATAATAAAACTGATCAATTTTCATTACTCACTTCCACCATAGTGTCAGGAAATTCATGGAAGGACACCATTGATCTGAATAATTTAACTCCGGAGATTTATTATAAAATAGTATGCCTTGATTGGCGTGGAAATTTTTCAGAATTTTCAGATATTTTAACCATTGAAAAACCCGATACACTGCCACCATCTCCTGCTTTTATTAAACAAATAAAACAATACAAAAACTCATACGCCATATTATTATTGGCTGTCGGCGGAGGAAGTGCAGATCTGGCTTACCATGTCCTGTATAGAAAGGAGCCTGAATCAAAATCGTTTCAAATCATAGACACACTTGGCATTATGTTAGCGGATACTGTGCTCTATGATCCAAAAACAGAATATGAAAAAATATATGAATACTGTATTCTGGCAGTCGATAAACATGGTAACAAACGTTGGTCAGACACTGCATCTATTGAGGTGATCATGAAAGGTTTGTTGCCAAATTTAAAAACAATTGAAGCCGTTCAGGACACTACTTTGAATGAAGTTTTATTTACATGGACTAATTTAAAAGCACCCGATACTGAATTAGAAATATACAGAACGAATGAAAAAGGTGCTTTTACTTTATACAAAGTACTTCCTCTGAGTTTGGAAAAATTCACAGATAAACTATCTACCACGAGAAGGCATACTGATGCTTACAAAGTAAGGGTAGTGTATGCAGATGGTTCATTTTCGAAAATTAAAGATGTACCGGTAAAGATTAAAAGTTGATTAAAGATTAATTGAAGTGAAAGTCAAAAGCAGAAAATTCATGGAATTAAATTAGACAAATATGATCAGTCATCTTCTTAAAATAAATCGTCTAATTAGGCAGACTCAGCCCTACACAGTAACAGTGAAGGAATTAAATAAGTGTTTTTGCAATGGAAAATTAGTTATTGCTTTAATCTTTCTATTAAACTGTACAATATTCAAGATCAATGCTCAAGTTTTCCCGGTTCAAGCCAATATCACTGTTTCACAACCATTGGGTGTCAGTATCGCAGAATTACAACAAAGTACGACTCCCAAGATCCAAGCCTCATTTCTTCTTGCCGATCTTAATAAACCTACATATGCTGTTAGATTAAAACTAAGCATAGAGGGCAAAGGAATTATTATAAAAACTAAACCAAGTGTGGCACTTCCTCCTGTTAATTTATTCCCTGGAATACCTGTCATAATCGACCAACAATCTTTGGATCAATACCTTCAAATTGGGAACCTTGATATAATCGGAATCGACCCGGCCAAATTTATTCAAAGTGGATTGAGACTGCCGGAAGGAAGTTACAATATTTGCATAGAAGCATATGACTTAAACAATCCAAATGGACTACCAGTGTCGAACAAAGCATGCAACATTGTTCAGTTCGTCGAGTATGATCCTCCATTATTAATGCCACCCGATTTCCAAAATACGATCCTTTTTGAAAGCCAGCCTCCTGTATTTCAGCAAGGTTTATTTACATGGCAACCTATGCATTTTGGATTTTTTCCGGTAGAATATTATTTAGAAATATTTCGAGGATTGCCTGCAATGAACATGTTGCCCGGAGGAGCCATCATGAACCAAACTGCCCCATATATATCTATAAGGACGATGAATACCTTTTATTCATTAAGCCCTTTAGATCCGCCGCTCTTGCAAGAAGATGACTATTATGCAGTAGTCAGAATAGTTCCGATCAACTATCCTGCAATTTTTAAAAATAATGGAAAGTCACAGTTTGTCTTTTTTAATCTAAGAGATAATGTGGAAGAACAATGCACCTCACCACAACAATATAGAGGTGTCATAGAGCGACCGGGTATAGCCCTTAATTGGAGCGCATATAAGAATTGTGATCGATATGTAACAGAATACTACGATGAGGATATAGGTGAAAGGCAGTATCAGGAGTTGGTTATAAATCAGGGGGACAAGCTGACAGATACGATAAGGGAAGTTTACAGCAATCGCACCTACATCGTCAGGACGGGTTGTCGTTGCCAGGAGGATACTTTATATAGTGATACCATAAGACTTAAATATATGAGACCTCATGCTCGGGTGCCGGAGTTTGCATGTGGGATTCAGAACGATTCTGTGGTAGGTCTACCGCAGCTCTTACAGGTATTAAATGAAAACGACACTTTTGTAGCTGCGGACTTGGAAGTCATTGTGAGAAGGGCAATAGGAAGCAATGGCACATTTAGTGGGATAGGACATATTGTCGTGCCTTATTTTAAATATGCCCGTGTCAATACAGCTTTTGAAAACATAAAAATCAATGACGAGTACCGCATGATTGCCGGTGAGATACAAGTTATTGGAGTTGGACAGAACATCTTAAGCGATGATTTCCTGGAGTTTTTGGATAGTTTGAATAATACTTTGGAAGATTTATCTGAAATTATTGGAGATTTGCCCGATAACCTTGATTCTATTCAGGCAATGAAAGACATTTTAGCAAATGATATGCCGCCTTGGCTCATCGACTCCATTGCCATTGTAAATGCAGCCATAGCAAATGCCAGCAGTGATGCGGAGAGAAAAGAACTGGAGGCGCTCCTAGAGGCATTGAATAAACAATTGCAGGAATGGGAGTTGATGTATGTGAATATAATAATAGCAACAATAGAGGATTTGAGTGAGGACTATGACGCGAACAGAACTCAAATAACAAATAATTATAATCAGCAATTTCAGAGTATACAATCTGTGGCAATACTTTTGGATTCTGATGGTAGTGGTATAGGAGAAGAGGAAGAAAGTCCGCCAGGCAATGATGACTTTTTTAGCGGATTCACAATGATAGAGGCTGAGGAGTCAATTACTTTAGAAGAATATCGTGAGCAGAATCCTGAAGTAGGTCAAAAACTTATAAATTTTTCAAAAATAAAAGAAGATTATAGCAATTTAATAATTGTAGATAAGCTAAAGGAAGAATTAGGAGGTGACGTTGTAGGATTAGGTGAGGTAATCAGAAGCGGAAAAGTATTATTACTTGTCGGTATATTCATCAGGGTTGGAGAAGACATCGTTCCGAAGATAAAAGCTGAGTTCGAAGAAAGAAATTGGGATCTGGATTTAATAGCTGATAGTGAAGTTGTCATCACGGACAAAATCAAACAATACGTCGAGAAGGCCATCAATACTGTCTATTGGAATTTAAAATAAGGACAATGAAAAAAATCAATTTATACCATATAATGAGTTTTGTAATTGGGCTGATCTTTTTATTAAGCCCTTGCAGTGCATGGAGTAATAAACCCATTGGAGATAGTACTGCTGTTCCAGAACTGAGTAGCCCAGCAACAAACACAGAAGCAAGAGGTGAAAACGATTCTCTAAAACTCAATTTCGAAACTGTCATAAAAGAAATCTTCGATAAAAAGAAAGAAGAATTCAAACAAACGGTATTGAGCAATGAGCGCTTGAGGATGAGTGGCAGCAATACTTCAGGAGATTATATTTTTGATTTTAATTTTAATGAAGAGGTAAAGAAGTATATTTTATTTTATAAAAAGAAGCCTAATACAATTCCTGAGGTTACCAATGAATTTGATAGCATACAGGCTTTTAAATTGTTAAATCTCGAAATAAATAACTGGTCGAAACAAAGTCATAATCCAGATATATACTGCGTTTATATTAAAGTAGACGAAAAAATGTTATGGACTAGTTCTTTAGATGCTTACAATTTAGGTAATAAAAACGAATCAGCAGTAGTTAAGTATCTAAAAGAAAATCTTGAAACTGATAGTAATATAGTGGTTCTTACGACATTTTATAAACACCTGACAGACTATTACACTTTTGCAGAAGAATTCTTAAATTCTAGATCAACAAGTGGAAAAGGAATTTTTTTAAATACTTATTTCTGCTATGATAGACTTTACAAAGACTCAGAAAACAAGTCTGACAAAATTTTACAACAGGGTTACTATAATTTATTTGCCAATGAAATAATTGACACCACAAAACATAAATGTGTGTCAATTCTTGCTGCATCAATGCGGAATGATTTTAATGGATTACCTGAATTCAAATGCTTTTCAGCTTTTGTGAATGCCATTATGATTGTCTTCGATGATAAAAATAATTACAAATGTGATGAGCCTATAGATAGTAGTGGAGGTAATTCAAATTCTTCAATAATTGTACACAATTTCACGAGTGAATCTATAGATAGTTTATTAAGCAATTTATTTGAGGGAAGAGAAAAAAAGGAATATGATGATGTAGGGTATCGCAGGGATATTAAGGCGGTATTAATTTTAACAGATAATGAAGATGATTTTGCAGCAGCAGATAGTGTAATAATTCCGAATGGATATAGGAAAATATGGATCCATAAAGAGAATAGTGTTTATTCTATCAAAAGTTTAGATGCAGATAATTATCCTGGATTTGAACCTCTACTTGGGTATTTAGGTATATCAGAAGCTTTGATTGTAGGCAATTTTATTATGGAAGCCAATTATGGCAGTATAAATGAAGTTGCAACTCAAACATATCTGTTCTTAGATATGCTAGCTAAAGGAATTCGAGGATTAAAAATACCTGATAAGTATTGGAATTGTGACAAACCTGAGATCTACAATGTATACTATCAGGATATTGCTTCTTATTTAATGAAGCCATATGTTTTACCTCGCCAATATTTATTTAACAAATTGGATTTGTTAAGTCCTAAATTCAAAACACTTGTCGATCTTCAAACTGATGAAGCGCAATTTGCATTTATGTGTGGTATGTGGGGAGGATTGTTAGAGATCTTAGCTGCTATACCCGATGTGCTAAAGATAGTGCCTGCAGTTTTGTCAGAACAGGGCCGTGATGAGATGGCAAAGGTTTGGAATGCACTCTCCAATTACTCCAAAGTGGATTCTGTAACCATGGAAAAAATCCACCAGGGATTTGGGTGGGCAATAGTAGATGGATTGTCAGATCAATTTGACCCCACTAAGCCTTGTAAATTTTCATACAACGTGGCGGAATTAGCCGTGCCAATAGTTATTGCATTGATACCGGGTGGTCAGGGTGCTGGTGTATCAGTGGCAGGTAAGATCTTGAATACTTTCAAGTCCATCATAAAATTCGAAGACAAGATCAATTGCATTAGCTTAGTTCTTAATAAGACGGGAAGTGTGGCGGTTCGTGTAGTTCGGAGGACAAACCGCCATATAGCTGAGGTCACACCATCTAATTGGTTTAAGAATATCAGAAAAAAGGTAGACGGCAAATTAGAGGAAGAAACAATTGATAACGATATTTTTAGAGCCGAATATGACGAACCATCAAACACGATAAATGGGGAAGAGTTGATGGATTTGAACAATCCAATTGTCAGAAACTTTTCTATTAGCAATGAATTAATCGACTTAATCAGGAGCAACTCAAAAAAATTCTTTTCCCCCGATGTCTTACGTCAATACAATGACTTAATAGCAGCCATCAAAGGTACTAATAGTATCAATGATTTTGATGATTTTCTCGATCAATTGGAAGGAACATATCCTCAGCTTAGGCAGATGATGGAAGAAGGAAGGCCTTTTACAGAGCGTTATTTCAAGTACAAATATCTGGATCAACTCGAAGAGTTGGGTATTTCCCAATCTCAACTAACAAGTTTAACAAATAAATTTCCGAATAAAAATTTCGAGATAGAGATATTATTATGTAATATTGATCCGACTAATGCAACGGCACTAGTAGATGATTTGATGACGGCTTCAGTTAGTTTTACTAATAAGTTGATGGGTGATGGGAAGTTGGCATTGTCATGGGAGGCGGTTCATAACATCGGTACAAATCCAGCTTGGAGAACACATATTCCACTCTTAGAAAATTTAGATGATATAATTTCTCATCCTATTTTACTAAATAAGATAGGAGGGAAAACCAAGTTGTCAGATATTCTGAAAAAGAATTCTGCATCTCCTTATGCAGGATGTAATTGTGGTCAACAATGGTTTCCGAATATTGAAGAAACAGTAGAAGCATTAGGTCAATTTGCAAATAAATTCAATCAAGCAAAGGTTAATTCTTTAGTTGCTGGATTAAGTAATTCTGTAAATAGTTTAAGGCGCGGTGCAGTTCAAGAGCTAAAAGGTATTCGAAATCAAATTAGCGAAATCATTGATGTTCAAGTTTCGCTTCCAAATACATCAAGGATTGCAGATGCACAACTTTCGGATGGTCGATGGAAAGAAATTAAGAGTACATCCAATATCCTTCAAAAAGTAGGTACAGACGATTTTTCGCAATTAATTGCTTACATCCAAAATTTAACAGATATTAATAAACTTAAGTATTCATTCGACAAAGAAATTTTGAAGGCACCAACTTCTGCAGGTGGTTTAGGATTGCTGGATGATGTTGCCGCTTTAAAACATTCTAAAGATCAAATGCGATTAGTCTTTATGAATAACGCACAGGAAATTTTTAATGCTAATCCTACTATATTTACAAAATTTGATGAAATAGACGACTGGGTAGATTTGTTTGAATTAGCCTCTAGTAATTCTTTTGTTGATAATCCAATTATTAAAAATTTAGTAGTAATACAATAATTAAATGGTCAAAGTTTTAGAGATAAAAAAATGTAATTCAATAGGATTCCTGCAAGAAGCTATTTATTGTATATCTAACAATATAATTTCTAGGATAGATTTTTCTAATTCATTGAATTTGAAAAATATATTAACATTTGAGGATAGCAATTATAAATTGATTAGTTGTCCTTCCCGAATAATTATTAAGGATGACCTCAACAGAATAATTGGACAAATTATAGATCAAACTATTGCAGAAGTAGAGCCAAATCTAACTAATCTAAATGTAAGTTTTGCACAAGAAGATAAGTTGTTCGTTTATATAAAAAATCCTGAAAGGAAAAAGGGTGTTTATGATCTAGGACAAAAAAAAATACTATTTCTCTTATCTAATTTTAGTCCTTCATTGATTTTAGGGAATTCTGTTTATCAAAAAGGTCTTAAAATTATCCAATATAATTATGTATCTGGTATAGAAAATACTGTTTTTGAAGCAAATAAAATCAGTAGTGAACATTCATTTGAAAAAATATTAGGCGAAAGAGGAGACGCTTTATTCACAATCATGTCAGATGGCACTCTTTGCAAAATAAATATGAAAAGCAAGGATTATAAGATATGGAAATTATTTGATGAGCGTTTTTTGAGTCATAAATTAAGAAATACGGAAAATTTAGAACCATGGTATATGACGGAGCTGGGCGCTTATAGTCTAAACTCTGCAACCTACTTGCAAGACAAAAATCTTATTGTCGGATTTGAATATGGAGTTTATTGGGAGTTAGATTTAGAAACAGAAAAATTAAATGCTCAATCCATGTTTGAAGAATTTGATAACAACAATGTATGCGGGTGTTGGTCTTCAGTAATTGTTAGAGGTGATATTATGTATTTTTTCAGTGATCAGGCATTTGATGAAAATCAAAACCATAAGTTAGTCGGATTTAACTTAAAAACAAAGAAAATAATTAGTCAATGGGGGTTGCCCCAGAAGGGCCTAAGACGAGGTTTTGAAATTACTGGTCCTAAGTTGTTAGGTTTAAATTTAATTGCAGCTATTGAACAGGATACAACATGTCATTTGTTTATTGATGATTTGTCTACTACAACAACTTCTTAAAGTGTTGAAGTGTTTTTTCATAAATACTTTTCCCCGCTGGCACAAGTTTGTAACTAGTGACTTTCAAAAACCAATTATTTTCTACACCTTATACTCACTAACCAAATCCACCCCGCATGAGTACTAAATGCAAGTTTCCCAATTCTTCCGGTATATATTTCATATCATTTGCAGTGGTGGATTGGATAGACGTTATTACACGAATCGCCAC
>Ga0209063_1001139_pt1 | contig 14401 bp, 10 predicted proteins | sample KloWWTmeKNB19Kit_FD_187177 | JGI IMG/M metagenome (GOLD analysis project Ga0209063, IMG submission 187177) | Active sludge microbial communities from Klosterneuburg, Austria, studying microevolution and ecology of nitrifiers - Klosterneuburg... | ecosystem: Engineered > WWTP > Aerobic digester >...
CTGTACCTGCGGATCACTTCCCTGAAATGGGTCCAACACATGTGGGTGATATTGGCAGGTACAGGGCTCACACTAGCTCTCGTCTTGTTGATGCGCGTCGTGGGCTTGGAGGGAGAATACCAGTGGATGGAAGCCTTCATTGCGGCCTTTGCGATCGTGGCCACTTGGTTGATGAGCCGCAAGGTGTTGGAGAATTGGATCTACTGGACCGTAGGTGATCTTGTGGGTGTGGTCTACAATTACTGGATGGATTTCGAGGGCTATGCGGTCCTCATGCTGGTCTACATTGTTCTGGCCGTTGTGGGGTACATCCGGTGGCGACGCGAAATGGATCCGTTGCCTTTACCGGTCAGCGCGCGTGTGTGATATCACGCTTTGCATAGCGCTCATAAAATGGTAGAATGATGAGCATCATCATCATCAGGTAAACGGGATCCTCGATGGGGATCGTGTTGATCCGAAGGCCCAGGTTCTCGTTATCGTTGTACCACACGATCGGTTCCGGCAGAAGCCAGCCGGTCAGTATGCCATTCACCAAAAGGAAGGGAACGAGGCTTATCGCATACCCAACGTAGAATCGCCCAAGCCATTCAGCCTTTGCGATGGAAAGATGGTAGGCAAGGAGAAGCGCGGTGGAAATGAATGTAATGGTTGTGTACAATCGGTCCCAGTTCAGCACGCCAACGACAATTAGCAGCACGATGATCATAAAGGAAAGGGGGCGAGCAACTTGGCCCAATACGTCCTTGATCACGAAGTGGCGCATCACTTCATAGAGGAAAAGGCACGAATAGGGTATGAACAAGAAGAACAACCATTCTTCGATCGGCATGCCAAGGAAATACACGCCGATCACGTAGCGTGGGTTGAATCCCCAAACGCCGAGCGAGGTGAAAGCAGCATCCCAAGCCAGAAAGATCACAGCCATGACCAAGGTGCCCAAGAACAACCCGGGCCATTTGGAACGGAAGAACAAACGCCGTTCAAAGCTGGCCGCAAGGGGGAAGGACAAGCTCAGGACATCCAATGCGAGGTAGTAGTACTGTTCCACGATCACAAAGGAACAATGCAGGCTCCGTAATGTTCGACCCAGCAATGAAGAACGCCCCATCCGAAAGGACAGGGCGCTCGAATGAGAAATGGTGGATCACAATTTGGTGAACCGTCCTTTTACGATCGAGGCCTCTTCGATCACCTCGATCGTATAGGTGCCAGTGGATAGTGCATGTGCATCAATGCGAAGCGTATTGCCCGTTCGGTCAACGAGCACGCTCACTGAACGCCCGCTGGCATCGATGACCCGCAAGGGTGCATTCGCGGAAACAGTGGACGGCAGCTTCACGGTGACAAAGTCCGTCGTCGGATTAGGATAAACACCCAGTTGAGGTAGGTCTTCAACCGCGATACCTGTTGTGAGGTCCGTGGTCGCTATGTTCCCAAGGTCGTCTATCACGCCGCAGGCCACGAGCTGGTTGTTAGCCAGCAGTTCGAGATCGTATACAGGTCCGCTGAATGCTGCGTAAGGTTCCACATCATCAGCTTCACCATTGAACACGGCCAAGTTATTGCCGATGGTCATCCCGTTGAACACGAAGAATTCACCACCCAGAAAGATGCGGCCATCATGTTCCAACATCGCGTTGATATGGGCCAGACCACCTAGGTTCGAGCCGAAGTAATTGCTGAGGTTGGGCAACAACGGTACCCAAGGCAAGGCATCACCGGAAAAGCTTGCTAGTCCGAAATAGGTCGCCACTTCGCCGACAAGATCTCCACCGGCGTATAGTTCATCATCAGAAACCAAAAGGTCGTAAACCGATCCATTCAATCCTTCGCCAAGTTGCTCCCACGTGTTTTCATTAAGGCGTGCCACATGCTGAATGGAGTTATCCTGTGAGAGGAAAATATCCGTGAACTGACCGCCGGCGATCAGGGTGCCATCGAAGGATTCCAATGCTTCGATCGGTCCATTCAATAACTGCCCAACCGGATCCCAAGTTCCGTTATCCAGTCGTTGCACGCCATGGTCAATACCTGCGAACCCGCTGCGCGAACCAGCAGCATACAAAGCACCGTCATGCTCATGCAACGCTGTTAGTTCGGCGTATTTACTGGAAAAGACACTGCTTTGTTCCCAGGTCCCGTTGTTCCATTTCAGAAGGTCGACCGTTCCGGCAATGAAAGAACCACCCAGGTAGATCTCTCCATCGAATTCGATAGAAGCGTTCACTTGACCTTCTGGGATAACCCCCATGACCTCATACGCAGTACCGTTCCACCGCGCGACATTCTGGGCAACCGTACTCCCTGCATAAGAGAATTGTCCGGCAACGACCAGATCTCCGTTCGAAAGGCGTAGCAGTTCATCGACCTGCTGCCCATCCGTTCCGCCGCCGAGTGCCACCCACGGGATAGGTGGTGCATATCCAGGTTGTATCCATGCCAATTCATTAGAGGTAAAACCGTTCTTATTGGCCCAAACATCGATCTCCGCATAATGCATGTCGCGGATGTACGCAGTTTCCATTTCAGTATCAATTTTCACGGCGAGATCACCGGCGCCGCTCGCGATCATCAACTGACCCACTGCGCAAGCCGTTCCGTTCGGATCAATGAAGATCGGGTTCCGGTATGGGAGTACGTGGTTTTGCGGAAAGCGACCTTGATCTGCATAGCGATCCAGCTCCTGCAGGAGTGATCCGCGTTCCTTCAATTGATCGGCTGTCAACCCCTTGTCGGCCTTTTCAGTGAGGTGTTCGCGCACCAAGTGCAAGTGCATCGCGATGCGTTCCGCTTCGTTCTGGAAACTGATCATCGTTCCATTGGATCGCAGCTCGGGCTGCTGCGTGTTCCATTCGGCATTCACCTCCACCATGTGTTGGAAAAGGGTGGCTGGTTGCTGTGGTGCGAGTTGTGCGTTCGCCGCGATCGATATGGCAATGCTAATGGGGAAGAGTACGTTTCGTTCCATTTTAGTGGTTGTATTGGTTCAACATTTCTGTCCTGAGCAAGAGACGTTCATTCAATGGAGAACGCTGCCCGAGGGTGATGAAGCGTTACTTTTCGGCCTGAACCCAAGCATGCGAAAGATAACGATCGTCGGGCCGGAATCAAGCGGAAAAACAACACTTTGCGAACAGTTGATGGTACACTACCAGTGTGGTATGGTATCAGAGGTTGCCCGGGAATTCCTGGACGAACGTGAAGGAAACTACGAGGAGGCCGACCTCTTGGAGATCGCTGTTTTACAACGTGATCTTGAACAAAGTGGTCTTGGCTGGGCCGAAGAACGTGAGGTGGAAATTCATACACCACCGGTCTTAAGAGAACAGGCGCGCCGCCAACGGCTACTGCCTCGGCTGTTCCTATGCGACACCGACATGATCACGATCCGGATATGGGCGCAAGAGAAATTCGGTCGCGTGGACCCGCAGCTGGAGAAGCTGGTGCAAACCGTTCACTACGACCATTGGCTGCTATGCAAGCCGGATATACCGTGGGTGGCGGATCCATACCGCGAGAACCCACATGATCGCGATCGCCTCTTCACCGTGTACGAGAACACTTTGAAAGAATTGAAAAGGCCATACATCATCATTGAGGGCGACCGTGAACAGCGCATGAACAAGGCCACCGCCTTCCTCGATGTATTCATGCAAGGCGATCCGGGGAACGTGTAATGGTTCCTTGTTCTGTGGTTCGATCCTTCGGCAGTTCCGCTTAAGCCCCTACCTTCGTCCCGTCGTGCAACGGGGTGCCCATCAAGGCTGAGATCAAACCCGATGAACCTGCGCAGGTAATGCTGCGAAGGGAATAGGTCCGCAACCATGGACACCTCCGCGCAACGACATTCAAGCGGAGGAACATGCAGAAATTCGTACTAGTGCTCGTCGCATTTTTCCAAGTGGTCGATGGTGTTGCGCAAGAGCGTTTCAACGGTCGTGTACTGGGTGAAGCGGATATGCCCTTGCTCGCGGTGAACGTTGTGTTGGGCGATGATCACGCCTTCGGCACATCCACCGATGCCGATGGTCGTTTCACCTTGAACATTGGACAAAGCGGAAGTCACCGATTGCGCTTAAGCCATGTGGGCTATACGATGATCGATACGATGATATCGAGCGGAACGAACGAGGATCGCACATTTCGTATGCATCCGGACGTGATCCAAATGCGAGCAGCGGAGATCACTGCGTTACGCGTGGGCGACGCGCCCTTTGCGAGGTCCTTGGTACTGAAAGAGGACATCGCGAAGATGAATACCGGGGTCGACTTGCCGTACTTGCTTGATCTGCAACCGAGCGTGGTCACCACCAGTGATGCAGGGACGGGCATCGGTTACACGGGCATGCGCATTCGCGGAACGGATGCGACACGGACCAACATCACGTTGAATGGTGTGCCGTTCAATGACGCGGAAAGCCAAGGTGCATTCTTGGTGAACTTGCCTGATCTCGCAAGCAGTGCAGAGGATATCGAGGTACAACGTGGCGTGGGCACGAGTACGAACGGGCCTGCGGCTTTCGGCGCCACGGTGAATTTGCGCACCACTTCCGTGAAGCGCGATCCATGGGCATCGGTGGGTATCAGTGGTGGATCGTTCAATACACAGCGTTACAGTGTGAGTGCAGGAACCGGCTTGATCAAGGAGCACTTCAGCCTGGACCTGCGGCTCAGTTCGATCAGTAGTGATGGGTACATCGATCGTGCCACAGCGAATTTGAAGAGCTACTTCCTTCAAGGTGCATGGGTCGGCAAGAAGCGGTCGTTGCGTTTCATCACGTTCCGTGGGAAGGAAGTGACTTATCAAGCATGGGGCGGAGCGCCGCGTGAGGTGATCGACACCAACCGGACATACAACGCGTACACCTACAAGAACGAGGTGGACAACTACGACCAGACACATTACCAATTGCTCTTTGAAGAAAAGCTTGGCACCAACACGACCCTCAACCTAACGGGCTTTCGAGTGGACGGCAAGGGCTATTACGAGAATTACAAGGCTGATGCGGAAAGTCCAGGTTATTTCCCCGGCCCGGTGGTATTGGGTAGCGATACTGCAGCCACCAACGATTTCATTATCCGTCGCTGGTTGGGCAACACCATGCTTGGCATGAATGCGTCGGTGGCGCATGGTTTCGGTAGGCACAAGCTCATTGTCGGCGGTAGTTACAGTGACTACTCCGGCACGCATTTCGGCGAGGTTATATGGGCCAAGTTCTCAGGTCCGTATGCCAACGACCATCGGTACTACGACAATGATGCACGGAAGGTGGATGCCAACGTCTATGCCAAGTTGAACTATGCCGTGGGCGATAGGATCAACGTGTTCGGCGATGTGCAAGTGCGTACGGTCAATTACGATTTTCTCGGCCTTGATGATGCACAGAACAATGCGATCCAGAACAGCACGTTCGCATTCTTCAATCCGAAAGGTGGGGTGAACTGGCGCATCCACGAAGGCGGCAGGATCTATGGCAGCATTGCCATTGCGAACAGAGAACCGAACCGGGACGATTTCCAAGGAACGACACCGAGCAGTCGGCCCACGAGCGAAAAGCTCACCGATCACGAATTGGGTTATGAACGGAGGACTGCGCGATTCGCCGCTGGCGTCAATGGGTATTACATGGCCTACACGGACCAATTGGTATTAACTGGTGAATTGAACGATGTTGGAGCAGCACTTCGGACCAATGTGTCGAAAAGCTATCGCACCGGCGTGGAACTCACATGGGCCGCCCAACTCACCAAGCGACTGCGTTGGAAAGGCAATGCCACCTACAGCCAGAACCGGATCAAGGACTTCACCGAATACGTGGACGATTGGGACAATGGCGATCAACAGGCCTTCGCCTATACTTCGACACCGATCGCATTCAGCCCGGACCTGATCGTCGGGAGCGAAATGAGCTACCGATTCTGGCAAGCCACTGGAAAAGGGAACGCCGAACTTTCCTTGATCACCAAATACGTGGGCCGTCAATTCTTGGATAACAGCGGCAGCCCCGACCGCGCATTGGATGCTTATGTGGTGAACGATCTGCGTTTGAACGTTGGGTTGACATCGGTACTTGGCATTCCGAACATCGACATCAACATCACGGCCCGTAATATGTTCAGCGAGCTGTACGAGAGCAACGGATGGAGCTACAGTTACGTGCTTGAGGGCCGTAGACAGGAGTTTGTTGGGCTTTATCCTCAGGCCCCTTTGAACGTTCTGGGAGGGGTCACCTTCAGGTTCTAGATCTCCGATCACAGAGGCTGGAGCAGATCCGGGGATCACCTTGCTTCTGTTGTTTGAATAGCGCCACGTAGAACGAAAGTTACATTGCCCGGCATCCAAAGCTCCTGTAGGTTTGTAGCCTACAGTCCTTTCCATTGGTGTCACGTGGCTGTGGAAGTACCAATTTGTGGGTATTGCCATCTGTGACCCGATACCGGACCTTTACCACCGACGCGAACACAAGAAGTTTCACCGATCTTTACATAGAACAGATGAGAACCCATTCATTTACATCCCGCATGTTACTGCCATTCGCCTTGTTGTTCGGCACCGGGCTTGCTGCGCAGAACACGAATGATGCAAAGATCTTGGATTACAAGGGTCTTGACTACCTATGTTCCGGCGGTGTTACGCCGGTGCTCCAGATCAAGAACATGGGTTCGGAGGCAATGGTCGGGTGTGTCGTGGAAACGTGGAAGAACGGGTTGCAGCTCGGCTCATTCAATTGGATCTTGGCGATCCCGATGCTCCAAGACGAATTCCGTAAGCCTGCGCTTCCGCCCGTCAGCGATGTATTGCCTTCAGATGTGCTTGAATTCAGGATCATCAGCGTGAATGGGATCCCGGATCAGGACCCGGATGGCAATGTGTTCCAAAAATCCTTGGACAAAGTGCCGGTCACATCGCCTCAGCAGACGGTATCGGTGCGGATCCTTACTGGTCCCGATGCGGGCAGCGTGACATGGGAGATCCACAATGCCCTCGATGCGATCGTGGCATCCGGAGGACCATATGAAGTCGCGAACACGGTGATCAATGAAACTGCCGTTCTTCCAGGTGGTAGTTGTTTTACGTTCAAGGCCAAGGACCCTGAGCGGGAGGTTGTTTCAAGTGCACGGGTGGAATTATTGAGCGGTACGAATACCTTGATCGTTTCCCAGGGAGCCGATCTTTCAGCTGGATACTCAAAAGGTCTTACCATCGGCAACAACGAACCTTGCACGGAGAACATATCCGTATCGTTGAACACGGACGGTGCACCTGCGGAGACCACATGGGAAGTCATCGACCAACTGTCCGATGACGTCGTGTGCGTAGGGATCGGGAACTATGCGGTCGGGGCTTCGGTCACTGAGAATTGTTGTTTGCCCGTGGGTTGTTATCGCCTGCGAGTGATGGACGCTGGTGGAGATGGCATCACCGGTGGGGGTTACGTAGTACACGAACAGTCGTCCAATGCGCGCATTGTGGACAATCGATCGAATTTCAGCACAGGTTCGATAAGTGCGATCAGTGGAGCTCAAGGGTTCTGTCTGCCCATCGGAACGGATGCTTTGATCACTTCCAGCTGCGATAAACTGGAATGGTTGAATTACAGGTATCTGGTCGCGCATGAGAACGCAGCGGTAAGTGCAACGTGGGTGCCGAACGGTGCGAACAATGTTCAGCCAGCCAATAGCGGATACGAATTCTGGATCTTCGACCCCAATGGCACATACAGTTTCCGCAAGTTCCGGTCGCATAACGTGAGTGATGGATTTTCACCGGCCAGCGCCACCCGTGCCGCACACATGAAGATCAATGGGTGGTACAACACGGTGCTTACACCCTTGATCCCACAGCAGACCTTGTTGAACGTTCGGCTCCGTGGTCGTGTTAACGGAGAGAATGGTGTCTTCGGTCCGGCTTGTACCATGAAGTTGGATGCAGCGCGTGCAGCTTGCCCGTTGAACAGACTATTGGTAGCACCGGGTGATACAAGGAACAGTTGCGGGGTTACGAAGACCTTCGGTAGTGGAAGTTACGTGTACGCCACACCATTTTCCGGAGTGCCGAGCGTGCCTTCATCGCAACTACGTTATCAATTTAGGTTCCGTTATGCACCGGAGAATTTCGAAGTTATCCGCACCAGCAATACCTATATCCTGCCGCTTTACTGGACCGGTGCTGGCGCATTGCAGTGCGGCATTGAGTACACGGTGGATGTGCGTGTGAGCAAGGATGGTGGCGCTACTTGGTGTACCGATACGCCAACGCCTACCGTGCCGTTCCAGGCTTGGGGTGAAGTGTGCTCGTTGACAATAGCTCCCTGTGTAAATGGTGGAGGGCCCGGTGCTTCCTCAGTGCTCGGAGAAGGAGCTATGCAGTTCACGCTTTATCCGAACCCCCTGAACGGCGATCTGCTTTTCGTACAGGTGCCCGTGCAGGAAAATGCTCAAGGAAGTGGGCTTGCAACCATCATGGACCCAACGGGTAGAATAGTTGCAGAAAGGAACATCGTGCTGAGCAATGGAACGAGCAGCACCTTGTTGGACCTTGGCGACTTGGTGAACGGAACCTACTTCTTGAAATTGACCATCGGGAAAGAGGTGGGAGTTGAACGGTTCGTGGTACAGCGGTAGGACCTGTCCACTAGTTGTTCTGATCCCGATAGGGTGATCTGGGGATCAAGACCGTTGCACGTAGTACATGGCCAGATCACCCTTGCCTTTGGCTTGTACCATGCCACGCGATGTAAATGATAGACCTGGTTCTCCTTGTATCAGTCCATAGGTTGTACTGCTGATGTTCACCTTGCCGATCTCTCCACTACTTTCCATGCGGGAAGCAGTGTTCACGGCATCGCCCCAGATATCGTACTGGAATTTCTTCAATCCCACAATGCCAGCCACCACCGGGCCTGTATGTACGCCCACACGCATGTCAAAGGCCGGTTTGCCCAACGCCTCGTGTTCAGCTTTTCGAGCGAGCATGAAAGCCTGCATATCCAATGCTGCATTCACGACCGCCAACGCGGAGCCTTCGCGATATTGAGGTACACCACCAGCTGCCATGTAGGCATCCCCGATGGTCTTGATCTTCTCCCCATGGTACTTCTCCATGATCGCATCAAAGGCTCTGAAGCACGCATCGATCTCCGCCACCAACTCTGTTGGCGAGAGTTTTTCCGCGATCGCGGTGAACCCCTTGAAATCGGTGAAGAGGATGGTGACTTCCTCGACGTGCTTTGCCACTGCGGTCCCCGTTTCCTTCAGCTCGGCGGCCACATCCACAGGGAGGATATTGTGCAGCAGGTCGTCGCTTCTGTCCTTCTCAAGCTGCACAGCGGCGCGGGATCTTCGTGTATAACGTAATCGGTTCCACAGTCCGCCTGCTAGCAACAACACGCCAATGGCGGAGTACAGGAAGAGGTTTCGTTGTTCCCGTTCCCGACCTATGCGTTCCTGGTATTCCAACTGATCATTGAAGCGGGCGCTCACATTTGCCAAACTATCGGCCAGCATTTTATCCTCGAACGAGCGGGTCACTTCCATCCGTGTTACCTCTTTCCCATTGTTCAACTTCAACAGCGAATCACTCACTAGGATGAACTCCTTTTGAGCCGCATGGGCTTTCTTGAAATCCGCCAATTGGGCATAGGCGGTTTCCAAACACCCGAGGCACTCCTTCCGTTGCAGGAGCAATCCATTGTCATTGGCGATCAAGTTGCCTTTGGAGCATGCACGAACAGCTGCGGCCGGATCACCCGCAAGCAGGTACAGGTCGCCGCGATTCACTTGGGTGCGCACCACATGTCGCATGCTGCCAAGTTCCGTCAGCAGCACTTCTGCGCTGTCCAAATAGGCATGCCCGACCCGTATTTTGTGCATGGACCCATTCACCCTGCCAAGGTTGTTGAAGGCCAAGCCTAATTCCAGTTTCCGCCCTAATTCCTTGTAGAGCTGAGCGCCTCTAAGGAATTCACTGTGGGCCGTATCCAATGCGCCCATTTGCATATGCGTATTGCCCAAGTTGAGCAGTGCTTGTGCTCGTCCTTTCTTGTTGTTGAGCTCATCTGCAAGGGCCGCGCTGCGCTGATAGTTCATCAGGGCTTCCGGCAGTTGCTCCAATTCTGTATGGATGTTGCCGATGTTGTTATACGTACCCGTCAAGCCTTCCTTGTTACCGAGTTCAGTGTCGATCCGGAGACTTTTCTGCAATTGTTCCAAGGCCATGGGAAGATCTCCCAAATTGCGGTAGACATTGCTCATGTTGCTGTAGGCATTGGCTTCGCGTTTGCGATCGCCCATGCGCTGTGCCAATGCCAAGCCCTGCTGAAGAAACTCAAGTGATGCGTTATGGTCACTACGCACACTGCTACCAACGGCCAAGGTGGTTAGGGCCTCGTATTGGGCTTTTGGGTCCTTGATCCGTTTGGCGTAGGCAAATTGTTCGCTAGCGAGGGACATTCCGCTATCCGGGTTTTCGAACACGGTTTTCCAAGCCAATGTTTGAAGGGCCTGAAGTCGAAGGCTGTCGGGTTGGTCCGCATCCTTCCAAGCAGTCAGAAGCGAGTCTCCTTGTGCTTGTGTATGGGTCATCACCAAGATCCAACCGCTCAGGAGCAGGAGTATGCGGCACGTGTTGGTGAAAAGGCAGCGAAGCATCGTTGTTGGGGTCGGGAAGATACAGCCGCCAACCAATTTCAAACTACCGGTGGAATGTGATCCTACTTTGCGGCCCCCGGTTCAATGAGAGATCCGATCCTTCATTACATTTGGACGAACCAACAACCTACCCACATGGAACGCCGCCAATTCCTAGTTCGCTCTTGCCAAGCCTGTGCAGCTCTGGCCTTCATTCCAGCAGCTACCCTTACGGGTTGTGCATCCTTTAAGGGCTTGAGCTTGGCAGCCGACAATGGCATGGTGCAGATCCCATTGGCACAGTTGGACCCCAGCGGAAAGACCATGGTGAAGGCGAAAGGAGCACCGGAGAAGTTCATTGTTGTGGAACAGCCGGATGGTTCCTACTCAGCGATCGAACTGAATTGTACCCATAAGGGTGGTCCCGTGAACGAGAAGGACGGCCAACTGGTGTGCGGTTTGCATGGCAGCACCTTCGATAACACCGGGCATGTGGTGAAAGGCCCTGCTAAAACCGACCTAAAGCGCTACGGTGTCGAAGTGGTCGGGGACTTGCTACAGGTGAAAGTTGCCTGAGCGTCTTGTGGATCCGTTAACTGATCAGTATCGTGCATAACTAGAAGCAATAGCTTCTAAATTGATCAGCCAACCGCTTCGCGCATCATGAAGATCCGTTCCGGGTCCTCCTCGAAAGCAGTACCCACCACAAGCATATCGGCACCCGCGTTGCACAAGGCACGTGCAGTGTTGGCGTCGCGGATACCACCTCCGATGATGATCGGCAGGTCCACGGTCTTGCGAACGGCGGCGATCATTTCCGGTGGAACGGTGCGTTCAGCTCCGCTTCCGGTATCCATGTAGATGGTGCGCAATCCCAGTAACTCGCCGGCCAAAGCGGTGCAAGCTGCAATGCCCGGCTTATCGTTTGGAATGGGAACTGTTTGGCTGATGTAGCTCACCGTGGTCTGTTTGCCACCATCCACCAACATGTAGCCAGTGGGGATCGCTTCCAGTCCCATTGCTTTTACGGTTGGTGCCGCAGCGACATGGTGGCCGATCAACAACTCGGGGTTACGTCCGCTGATCAGCGAAAGGAACAGCACTGCGTCCGCATGTGCGTTCAATTGTGAAGGGCTTCCGGGGAAGAGCACCACCGGAAGATCGCTCCAGCGTTTCACCAATTCCACACAGGATCCGGAAGCGGCCGTCGTAAGCAAGCTGCCACCCACAAAGATCATATCCGCCTTGGCAATGCAGGCATTCTGCACCGTGTTTTCCAAGCGCTTTTCATCCTGCCCGTAGTCGGGGTCGATCAACACGGCCAACAGTTTGCGGCCTTCCGCCTTTGCGGTTTCGATATGGTGAAGTACGTTTCCCAAGACGCGGCGAACTTACGGCGGAGTTCACGATCCGATCCGAAGGTAGACGCTAAGGAGGGTGGTTGGTTGTTCCTGAAAACGTCCCTTTGCATACTCATGGTCCATTTGTGATGCCTACAAGACCAGCCGCCAGCAACTGCCTGTAAAAGTGGTCCAAAAACCCTACCTTCGCGGCCATATGAACACGACCATGCCACAAACAAAAGAGCAGCTCAAGTACAAAGTGAAGGATATGTCCCTTGCTGCTTGGGGCCGAAAGGAGATCGAATTGGCCGAGGCCGAAATGCCCGGACTCATGTCCTTGCGTACCGAGTTCGGTAAGCAGAAGCCATTGAAGGGTGCCCGCATCGCAGGTTGCTTGCACATGACCATCCAGACCGCCGTATTGATCGAGACCCTTGTGGAACTCGGCGCGGAAGTGACTTGGAGCAGCTGCAACATCTTCAGCACCCAAGACCATGCCGCCGCCGCGATCGCCGAAGCAGGTATCCCGGTGTTCGCTTGGAAAGGACTTAACGAGAAGGATTTCGATTGGTGCATAGAGCAGACCATCTTCGGATTTGAAGGAGGCAAGCCATTGAACATGATCCTGGACGATGGCGGCGACCTTACCAACATGGTATTCGATAAGTTCCCCGAGTTGACCAAAGGCATCAAAGGTTTGAGCGAGGAGACCACCACAGGAGTGCTTCGTCTCTTGGACCGCGAGAAGAACGGAACGCTCGTAATGCCAGCGATCAATGTGAACGACAGCGTTACGAAAAGCAAATTCGATAACAAGTACGGTTGCAAGGAAAGTGCGGTTGACGCCATCCGTCGTGCCACCGATATCATGATGGCCGGCAAGGTCGCCGTGGTTTGCGGATATGGCGATGTTGGCAAAGGAACTGCGGCTTCGTTGAAAGGTGCAGGTGCACGTGTGATCGTAACGGAGATCGACCCGATCTGTGCACTTCAAGCTGCAATGGACGGCTTCGAAGTGAAGAAATTCGGCAACTGCGTTGGCCGTGCCGATATCATCATCACCACTACCGGCAATCGCGATATCGTTCGTGGCGAGCACTTCGAGAAGATGAAGGACAAGGCCATCGTTTGCAACATCGGCCACTTCGATAACGAGATCGACATGGCGTGGATCAACAAGGAACACGGCAAGAGCAAAGTGGAGATCAAGCCACAGGTTGATAAGTACACGATCAATGGTAAGGACGTCCTCATCCTTGCAGAAGGCCGTCTGGTGAACCTGGGTTGTGCCACGGGCCATCCGAGCTTTGTTATGAGCAATAGCTTCACCAACCAAACACTTGCGCAGTTGGAACTCTGGAACAACAGCGGCAATTACGAGAACAAGGTGTACGTACTTCCGAAGCACCTTGACGAGAAAGTTGCACGACTCCACTTGGAAAAGATCGGCGTGGAATTGGAGGAACTCAACGATGTTCAAGCGAAGTACATCAATGTTCCCAAAGAGGGTCCGTACAAGAGCGACGCCTACCGGTATTGATCACCGACCACTAATTCAAACAACGCCCGGCCAATTTGGTCGGGCGTTGTCATTTTAAGCAAGTTGGCGACCCGCTTTGAGCTAGCAAGGGTTGTTGGCGATCTGCCGGTTGTGCGGTGGCGGAGATAATTTATTCGCGCCAAAACATTGCGCAACCGTTCGCGGTGATCCTTCAGTTATAGATCCGAAGCGTGGTACCGTTGAAGCTGGTATTGTACCGCTGCAGGCTCAACGCCGCAGGTCCTTCGAGCACACTGCCATCATTGATCAGGAAAGAAGAATGGCAGCACGCTGTATCGCGCGCCACGATCTGTGTGCTGTCCACGAATACCCGACATAGGTCCGCCGAATTGTAAGGGCAATGGCGGTCCATCGCCACGAACGAATCGAAACTGGTGCGGTACACGATCAATCCTTGAGAGCCGCCAGAAAGGTAGATCCACCCACTGGGTACCGAAATATCCGCATACGACGGGTTGTTCACGTTTATACTGATGTCGACCGGGGTCAACGGCACACCACCAGGCTTGTCCTTTTTGCAGGACATGGAACACAGCGCGAATACCGTGCAAATGGAAAGCAAAATGGTCGTACGGTGTGTCATTGAAATTGTTGAACGCGGAATACAAAGGTATCGTGTGCTGAGTAACGTCCCGTCATCCGAGATGCACTGAACAGAATGGTGGTCGGCTTGTGTTACTTTGCAAAAGCCAGCAGTTCACACATGATCAAGAAATACGTTCTTCCTCTCATCCTTTTGTTCACCTTGTTCGTAGCACCGACGCCCGCTTTCGCACAGGAAGGCATCTCGCGTAAGAAGCAGGAAAAGACCTTGGCGAAAGATGCCAAGAAAGAGAAGAAGACGAAAGCGAAACAGGAAAAGCGC
>Ga0209063_1001141_pt1 | contig 14384 bp, 15 predicted proteins | sample KloWWTmeKNB19Kit_FD_187177 | JGI IMG/M metagenome (GOLD analysis project Ga0209063, IMG submission 187177) | Active sludge microbial communities from Klosterneuburg, Austria, studying microevolution and ecology of nitrifiers - Klosterneuburg... | ecosystem: Engineered > WWTP > Aerobic digester >...
GGCCATCGGCACCTACTTCATCCAGATCGGGAAAGGAACATCCATTGTTACCGGGCGATTCACCAAGCAGTGATCCCTTTCCGTTGGATGCGTGCGCGGATCGATCGTTCCGGCATGCTTCCGTAGGAACCATTGCACAGTCAAGGCCGATCACGCTCCAACAAAGCCTCGTACAGCCCTTGGGGCTAAGCTTTCGTGCATCATACCATTTAGACATTCAAAAACATCCGATCTACTTGCTCTTTTCCATCATTACTTCATCGAAAAAGTATTTCCGTAGCTATGGCTATGCAAAGACTTTTTCGATTCGTCCTGATGAAAAATAGCTGCGCATCTTTGGACGCTTTTGAATGACTAAATGGTATAAGATGCAATGCCAGTCGGATCAGGCGTATTCGGTTTCCCAGTTCTTTGCGGCTCATAGCGGTTGGTGTTGCTAGCTAGCGCTCCCCACCGCGACGACGACGGCACCACCGCCCATCAGGTATCCCTGCCCATCACGCAGACGTGGTCATCGCTGCTGCGAAGGTCTTTTCGCCCAACCCGAGGCAACGGATACAATGGCCTCCGGGTGCGTGCATTTGGTGCTCCGCCTGGATCAGCCCGCCTTGCGGTACCGCTGGGCGATCTCCGTGCTGAGTTCCTCCATTTGCTGCGGGGAGAGAGTGCTCATGATGGCATGTACATCCGGCACGTCGGTCTCGGGTCGGTGCAGAAAGGCGAGGTGGTCGTTGGCGGGCGGGACGGTGTTGACCTCCGGGGTGTAAGCGAGGAGGTCGTGCGGTTGGCAGTGCAGGATGCGGCAGAGTTTCTCCAGGTGCCGAAAGCCGATGGAACCGGGCTTCCCATTGGTGAGGCGGTAGGCCGTGTGGTGGGTGAACCCGTTCGCTGTGAGAAAAGCGTAGGGCTTCGTGATGGCCTTGATCTTCATGACGCGGCGCAGGTCCAGAGTGATCATGGTGCGTAGTGTTGCCCCTTCATACGTGCATTGATCCTAGAATGTTCCGGATCCGTGTCTTTCGCTTGCCGGATAGCATGGTTCTCTTACCGATCGGAAGCGTGGATCCCCCCGGATGAAGGCTTTCTGATGCCGACGCGGGTTCTCCTGATCCACATCGGAGGTCTGCTGATCCATGATCAAAGCTTTCTCTTTCGCAATGTGGATCTCCTGATCCGGGTGGATGATCCACTGATGCGGATCGAAATATCCGTGTTGTGCAAAGGAGGCCTTTAGGCTCAAGCCCTTGCTTCCCCGGCTTCAAACCGATGGCCGGAGACTGCGATGACCACGGACCGCGGAACCGCGCATGTTCCGGTACGCACAGGCCAGGCGACCCCACCTTGGGCGAGACCACCTGGATCACCGTAGGGCAGGTAAGCCGCCAACGTTTCACCGTCACCGGCCTCGTGCCCTACAAGACCTACTGGTTCCGCATCATCGCCATGGGCATCGACAAGGAAGGCCTGCCCAGCGACGTGGTACTGGGCCGCCCCGCATAGGCGCAACGCACCCCACACGCCAGCCCCGGCACCGATGCAGCAATGCGGAGGAGCTGGGGCTGGTTCTGTTTTTGGGGAATAATGCTGCTGCGTTCCGACTTCCACAAGCTCTTCGATGCCGGACTGGTGACCGTGACGCCCGAGCTGCGGGTGCGGGTGAGCGACCGCATCCAGGAACAGTACTTCAACGGCAAGGCCTATTACAGCTTACATGACAAGGAATTGGCCGTGATCCCCAAATTGGACAGCCAGCGGCCCGATCCCGAGTTCCTGCGCTGGCACCTCACCGAACGCTTTGTTGGCTAAACACTACCGACCATGATCAGCGACCAATTGCGCGATGAACTGCTGGCCTTCCGCAAGGAGCGCGACTGGGAGCAGTTCCACAACCTGCGGACCCTGAGCACCAGCATTGCCTTGGAAGCCGCCGAACTGATGGAGCACACCCAATGGGCGAAGGATGCCGAACTGCCCACCCTGGCCACCGAACACCGCGATGCCTTGGCCCAGGAGATAGCCGACATTGCTATCCTGCTCACTTACTTGGCCCACGACTTACGGGTGGACCTCGAAACCGCCGTGCGCCAGAAGCTGGTGACCAACGCCGCCAAGTACCCTGTGGAGAAGGCGAGGGGTGTGGCGACGAAGTATGATCGGTTATAAGCGAGCCACTGCTACCCGGACTGAGGGGCAGTTTCTTGGTTGTAACACAGGCACAAATGGACCGCAGAAGTTAGTTGGGGAATCTGGCCCGTTTAGCCTTCTGCGGCACCGCTGAAGACTCGCTTGAACGAGACGGAAACCGGTACATAACGATTGCCATCGATAGAGTCGATGAACATTTCCGATTCAAGGACGTTTCTGCGGTTTAGCTCGTTCTCAGGTCCATCATTCCAACGCACTTCGTTCCCTTCAATAGTGCCGATGTTGGAATCACTGTGAAAGTACTCACTGGAGATGTAAAGCTTACCGTCTGGGAAAATCACCAAACGTTTGCCCTCCTGCGAATAGAAGCTCCTGTTGCGATGCAGGTGGTAGTGCTCCTTGTTGATGGCTTCGACATATTCCTCTTGGTCTAAATAGCCAACCTCGTAGCGAAGCTCAAAGCCCTTGGGCATGGCCGCTGTTAGTTTACCAAGACGGCCAATTACCGCTTGCCATTCACTGGGCTGCAACTGTTGGTCTCCAATCTTCACGGCGTTACCGAGTAGAGAAAGTCGATGCACATTGACCATCTGCACACTGAACCTCCTAAAGAAATCGAAGTATGCTTCGAGGTGGTTCGAATTCCACCGACCCATGGTGAGTATCACCTCCAGATTGCGGTGGCATGGTAGGAGACGATTAAAGTTCGCCAGTGTCTTGCCAAAGCTTCCACGCCCACGGATTGAGTCATGTACCTCTGCGGTAGGTCCATCAAGGCTTACACAAACCCGAATATCACTACCGATGAGTCTCTCTTCAACCTGTTCAGTGAGAAGCGTGAGGTTTGTCGTCAACCTCTTCTCTCGGATCCGGGTGTGTCTTAGGGCATCGAGGATGGTAGTGATACCTGCATGCATCATCGGCTCGCCTCCTAACACTGTAATGCGGTCGGCACCATCGTAGGCATGCAGAAGGGTTTGAATAGAGGCTGTGTCAATCTCGTTGGAGACTGACAGTAGTTCGTTGCCCACGTAGCAATGTCGACATCGGAGATTACACGTTGAGTTGACGTACAGCACAAGATCCGTGACCTTCCCATAGGGTAGGTCTGGAGTTAGCAAGGCACTGGGAATTGAAATCGACATGGACTAGAAGCAACCAACGATTAGATCGGGCCGATGTAGTGATTCCATATTGCGCTTGACATCGCTTAAGTAGTATTCATATTCCTTTTGATGCACGTTACGGTGAAGCTCCAGGACGAGCGACTCGTCCCTGAATTCGGGTGTCATTATGCTCGGCATGAGCGCCAACTTGTTGTCTGAGATAATACACCGGTAGTTCGCTGAAGGAATGATACCGCAGCGAAAGCCTACAAGGAGCTTCTTCTTAGCATCCTTCTTGAAGTGTTGCTTCGCAAGGGGCACGAGTTGATTCTTGATAAAGGCACTCAGGATGGCTTCCCCTTTTACTGCTGAGATAATACCGCACTCGCCCTTTGAACCTATAATATCGATGAACTTGTTGGACAAAGCAGCTGCATAGGCTGGATTGCGCTCAATCCAAGACTTGTTCGACTGACCAAGGATGTAGAAGCGGGTATTTGCCTCGTCACGGAGGCCAGACCAGTACTCATTGGCATCTGGCATCCCGTACTTGTTGGTGTAGATGATCCCGGACTTAGTAGTGGCTGTCTTGCTTGTCTCATTGAGGTCCTTTATCCAAGCCATGAACTCAGAACGAGAAGACTGGCTGCTCAAGCGAATGACGGTAACGCCGTGGAGATCAGTAGCGACCCGAGGACTGCCCTCTTGGACTATGATAGCGCGCAGAATGTCTTGGCGGCCAGTGAACATTCCGTACTCCAGAATGACATTGTCCCGCGTTTGTTTTGAAATACTTTGCCGATACCAGCCCTTGTCATCTTCCGAGAAAAGGAAACACGCACCGTTTACATCCGAAGCGATTTGAAGCAATCGTTGCGCGGTATAAGATCCCGGCGGGAACAATCCTGTTTGATTCCAAGGCAACGGCTCATGACCAGCTGCCTTTATCCACTTGCATATCTTCTTTAGCGTTCCGCGTTTAATAGCCTCGGTGGATGAACCAATGAATATGCGCATGACGTGTCTATTGCGCCAAGGTATGCAGCGTCATGCATTGCTGCTTGGGGAAAGCAAGGCACCAGTCGTTTCAGAGGAGTTCCCCGAGCGTCGTAATCGCCCGTGAACTCAGCCGCTGCGCAAGTCGTGGTGGAACCGAGTTGCCGATGACACGGTACTTGTCCAATAGTGTCTCACCTGCGTTCATTCGCTCAGGCAAACCTTGGATTCGAAGGCACTCACGCCAAGAAAGGCGGCGATTGAACTCGCCATTCAGCCGCCAAGTATCCTTCTGGACAAAGGACATAGCCTCACCACCTGGATGCAGCGGGACATGATGCCCGTCGGCGACGATCGTGAAACTGGGTTGATCCCATGGCCGTTTCCGATTGCGGGTTAAGTAATGACCATGGAAAGGGCCATCAAAGAATTCGCCTTCTGGCCATTCCGGCAAGTCTCCGATCACATCCCGTAAAGAACGGTGAGGCCGCATTTCGGTGCCGAACGTCGCCTTGGGTTGTTTGTAATCTACAGGCCCCAATCGCTTATGGAAGCCAACGAAGAAGACGCGCTGTCTCGTTTGTGCAACACCGTAATCCGCTGCGTTCAGTATCATCGGTTCAATGTTCTCGAACCCCCGAGAACGGAACCCTTCTAATTGTTGATTGAGAAAGTAGCCATTGTTGGCGCTAAGCATCCCACGCACATTTTCGATGAAAATGAGCTTGGGTTTGACAGAGTCGATCGCACGAAGAAATTCTTGAAATAAGAAGTTCTTGTCATTGTCGGTCAGGTCGCGTTCGGCCTTTCGGTCTTTCCATCGCCTACGTGCGGCACTGCTAAACCCAGTGCATGGATAGCAGCCAATGAGTATGTCGGCGTGCGGGAATTTCGTGATCAGGCGAACATCTTTCTCTACGAATTCCGTTTTCGGGAAGATTGATTGATAAGCGACGGCTGCATCATGGTCAATGTCGTTTGCCATGATAATGTCCACGCCCGATTTCGACACACCCAAGTCGAACCCGCCGCAACCGGAGAAGAGTGAAACTGCCTTCATGCTGCTATACGAGACGCAATGTATTTCTTCACCAAAGCAAAGCTCTTACACGTCTTGAACTCCTCAAGGGGAAAGGACTTTATGAAACGCTCTCTGTCGATTAGGCACTTTCTCCGCGTGGGAGGGATTTGATGCCATTCATTGGTAGCTCGGCGAAAGTGGAACGGTATCAGAAAGAAGTTCGCTACTTCGTCATTGAGGCTCATTACCTCATGTAGTCTTGTCCGGGCATCTTTTTCCTTCATCCATCTTGGCGAGCATTTACACTGACCAACCAATACTAGTTGGTTCTTCACTTGGTCCCATTGGTTTAACCAACCCACAATGTCAATTCCGGAGTCACCTGACGAAGTCTTGGGGAAATCTTCCGATCCCGCTATCAGGTTCCCTCCTAGATCTTCTGCAAGAAGCTCCAGGCGCCGAAGTGCGTTGCCGACATAGCGAACCGAAGGTACCTTTGAATTCTTACCGAAGATGTGCAGCTCGTGATTGGGCACCACATGGCTATCCAGGCACTTTGCCGAAACAAACTCGAACTCTGAGGTGAGTTGGGCTTGATGCTTATTTGCGACGTATTTCAGGTGGGAACATAGCAGGAGATACATGTATGCGATTTGTACATCGGTCATACTCGATTTGAGTGCAATCTGACCTTCAGTCACCTCGAAGGGGTATGATTTTCCATAGTGGAGCTGTCTTGATTGCATGTGTCTGAAAAGATCGGCAAGGAACAGTTCATTCACGTCTTGTGGTGCGACCATATCATCCTGACTGTCCTCGTCCTCTTCACTGAAGCTTTGGTCCACCTCTTCATCTTCAGGTGTGAAAATCTCTTTGAGGTCGCTGGTGACCATGCTTTTGTCGGGATTAACTAGACAACGGAGTTCGATAAAATCCACGAGCATGTGAATATCGAACTTCCGGTACCTCGGGAATTTTTCAATGCTTGGCTCAATCATCGTTCTTCTCTTCTGATCGTGCCTTAGCTTTGTTCCTTAGGTCACCTGCACGGCGGCTCATGGCTGTGACTAATTCAAGGAGTTGTTCCGGGACATAGTCCAGCAGATTGAACTGACTGTCCGCCTCTGAAACAAGCTTGTCGGCTTCCTCGATCGCACCCATTATGAATTCTAAAGGTTCCTTGGTAAACCTACGTGCTTCAGTGAGTGGCTTTCCTGCGCGAAACACGGCAAGTGCTCGAGCATCGGCCACAACGGCACTGAGTGTCTTTAGGTCACGCGATTCAGGAACCCTGCGCCCTTGGTCCGTTTCCTTAAAGAGCCACTCAGTCAGTTCCTGAAGTCGTTCATAGTCGTAGGTCGGTTTCCCTTCTACCACCTGAATATTGACGAATGCTGCCAAGTTGCTATATGAAACTGCAGTCGTCAATAGGCTAAACTCGAAATTGTCATCGTCAAGACCTTTGATGCCATAATATCCATCTTCTCGAATGGTCTCGTACATCCAGTAGCCATGTACAAGCTTCTGGACATAATCGGCGCGGCTCCCGATTATGCGTGCGATTCGCTTAAAAAGGTCGTTGGGGGTGTCTGGATCTGTTCTGTTGTGATACTCGAAAAGCTCCTCCAAGTACCTCGCCTTAGCAAGTGAGTCCCATTCATCGACCCCAGTAATATGTCGAAATCCGAGATAGTCTAACACGGAATCTCGATTCTCATACAGCAGTACAGGAACCTCCGGAGGGTGATGCTTCGCGGTTGTGACGAGCTCAAGGACTGTAGCTCGTTTTATTGGTGCTCTTTCCGGTTCAGCCAACAACTTCAGCGCCGCGAGCCGTCTATTGCCTTCAACGACGACGTACTGGTCAGATCCTGCAGCGACCACAATGATTGGCTCTAGGTCGACGTAGCCCTGTTCGCCGATGGATGCAATCAATTCGAACAAGTTCTCTTTCAAGATGAAGTGCTCCAAGACCTTATTGTCTGGGGCATCCCTCTTATTCAAGGGAAGCCTCGGATTCTTCGGATCAAAGAGCAGTTGGGAGATGTTGACCTTTATTCTTTCGGGCATGGTCATCAAAGTTGCATCATATTGATTAAGTGAAGAGCGGTGGAGGAGGTAATCCGCGTGAGCGATTGCAATGGTAAGCCAACAGGCCGGAAATCCGGCAGCGGAATTGCCGAGGAAAGCGCGACATGAGGCTTAACGAAATGTACGTCCGAATATAGCTCGAGGTCTAATTCAGCGCACTTACGCTTAGCTGGCAGGCCCTATCTAAGCAATCCGAAGCAATAACGGGTCGATTTTCTAGATACACTGAATTATCTGCAGGACAAACTGCCTCATCTCATCGGTACTTTCTTGGGCTTTGCTGAACATCTTTACTACTTCGCCTCGTGCGGCAAGGTCCTTGTCGACTATTAGGAGGTACGTCATTAAATATTCAGTTGGCGGTGTAACCCCGATGCCCATGGCAGATGAGACCAAATGTCCAAGAGCAATGGGTTTGCTCGTTTCATCGTGAACTTCCTGCAGTCCCTTTAGATAGGCCTTTGCAATATCTGCGTGCAGTGGCGTAGGCTTGGGTAGGGACACTTGTTTAGGTTGCTTCTTCATTTTATTTGTGGTTACTTCTGATTAAATTTCCTCACCATCGTCAAAATCGTCGCGATCGCCACCGTCTCCCCGGTCTCATCCACCACATCGACCAAGAACTTTACAATGCCCGTAGCGATATCCGCGCCCTTCGGACTGTCGTCGGTCTTCGGCTTCTTCTCCTGGTCCACCTTCTCCTTCACGGTGAACTTCACTTGGATGACGGCGCCCGGGTAAACAGGTTTGGTAAAGCGCGCTTCTTCGATGCCGTAGTTCAGCAGCACGGGTCCTTTGGGTGGGTCCACGAAGAGGCCGGCGGCGCGGCTGAGGATGAAGTAGCCGTGCGCCACGCGACCGGTGAAGATGGTGCCGTCGAGGCTGTCCGCGTCCATGTGGGCGTAGAACTTGTCGCCGCTGAGGTCCGCGAAGTTGTTGATGTCGTCCAGCGTCACGGTGTGCTTCTCGGTGATGACGGTATCGCCCACGTTCAGTTCCTCGAAGTGCATGCGGAAGGTGTGCTTCGGCGTGATCGTTTGCTTGCCGCCTTGCTGGTATTGTTGCGTGAGCGCCGTGATGGTGGTGGGGCTGCCCTGGATGGCGGTGCGTTGCAGGTAGTGCAGCACGCCGCGCTTGCCGCCCATCTCCTCGCCGCCGCCCGCGCGGCCGGGACCGCCGTGTACGAGGGTAGCGAGCGGTGAACCGTGGCCGGTGTTCTCCTTCGCCATGTCGCGGTTGATCACCAGCATGCGGCCGTGGTGGCTGGCGGCGCCCCACACGAATTGCTGTGCGACCTTATCATCGTAGGTCGCGATGCTGGCGCAGAGGCTGCCCTTGCCGAGCTTGGTGAGGGCCACGGCATCGTCGATAGTTGAGTAAGGCATCAGCGTACTCACCGGACCGAAGGCCTCGATGTTGTGGCTCTGCTGGTTCTTCCACGGGGCTTTGTTCAGCAGCAGGATCGGGCTCATGAAGGCGCCCTTCTCGGCATCAGCACCGGTAACGCTCACGCTGTTCGGATCGCCGTACACCAGCTCGCTGCCCTTCATCAGTTCGGCGAGGTTGTCGCGCACTTCGTTGCGTTGCGTCTGTCCGGCGAGGGCACCCATACGCACCCCTTCGGCACGCGGGTCGCCGATCACCGTACCGCCCAGGCGTTTGCCCAAGGCGATCTGCACATCCTCCACGAGGTTCTCCGGCACCATGATGCGCCGTGCGCCAGTGCAGCGCTGTCCGCACTTCAGCGTCATCTCTTTGCCCACCTCCTTGATGAAGAGGTCGAACTCCGGTGTGCCGGGCGTGGCATCGGGACCGAGTACGATGCTGTTCAAACTATCGGCCTCCAAGTTGAAAGGCACGCTCTCCTCGATGATGCGCGGATGTGCTTTCAGCATACGCCCGGTCTTCGCGCTACCCGTGAAGGTGACAACGTCCTGGCTTTCCACATGATCGAGAATTCCGTTGGCGCTGCCCACGATCAGTTGCAGCGCACCTTCCGGCAGGATCTTACTTTCGATGATGGCCTTCGCCATGGCTTCGGTGAGGTAGCTGGTCACGGTGGCGGGTTTCACCACAGCGGGCATCCCGGCCATCCAGTTCACGGCGCACTTCTCCAACATGCCCCAGATGGGGAAGTTGAACGCGTTGATGTGTACCGCCACACCTTCCTTGGGCACCATGATGTGGTGGCCCATGAATGTTCCGCCGCGGCTGGTGAGCACCGGTGGACCATCCACATAGAAGGGCATGTTGCCGAGTTGTTTCCTCAAGCTGGCGTTGGCGAACACGTTGCCGATACCGCCTTCGATATCCACCCAGCTATCGGCCTTGGTGGCGCCGGTGCGATAGCTGATCTTGTAGAACTCGTCCTTGCGGTCCATGAGATACAGCGCGAGTGCCTTCAGCATCCTACCGCGCTCGGGGAAGGTCATTTTGCGCAGGGGAGGGCCTCCCACTTCGCGTCCATACTTCAGCATAGCGCCGAAGTCGAGACCACCGGAGGAGGTCGTTGCTATCAGGTCACCAGTGCTGGCGTCGAGGAGTTCGGCTTGTTTGCCGGTGCCTTTCACCCAGGAGCCAGCGATGTAGTTCTCTAATTGCATGTTGCGAAGGTCGCGTGTTCGTTGCTCAGAAGCCATGATCCTTGATCTTTGAACCTTGATCTTTGAACCTTGTGTCTTGGTTCTTGTGTCTTGTAACTTGAGTCTTCCGCTCCGCGGCTCCATTGGCCGGCGATGTAGTTCTGTAGTTGCATTGCGCGCTAAGGTCGGAAGGATCGGTGATCCACAGAGGAATGCATTTCATCCGCAGGACCTGTCCCGAGAACGGGATGGCGCCGAGGGTACTCGCTACCGCTCGAGGGCGAGTATGATGGTGAATACATCCACACCCGGGTCCAACCTGGCGGGATGGGCGAGGGTCACTTCGCTATGGCACAAAGAGATAGGTACAAAGCCAGCAGGACGTGCCTCCGCGTGATCCGCTGATCACATGTAAGAAAGGCGACTTGTTCTCAAACCTTCGTGCATTTCAGGGGCTGGCACTACATCGACCCTTACCTACGGCACTTGTTCGTACCGCACGTTGGTAGACACGATCCCACCGATGGTCTGTAGGACGATATCCCTGTCGTTGTTCAAGCCGGTATACTTCACGATGCCATCCATGTTGATATCCGCCCGATGGTAAGCGGTTATGGTGTTCGTAGCGATGAAGCCACCAATGGCCTGCAGGATCATATCCCGGTCGTTGTCGTTGCCGGTGTACTGCACATGGCGTCCGGTCTGGAAGATACGCCACGCGTTGCCCGCCCAAAGTGTGCGTGTGCTTCCCACGGTCTTCGCTGCCGGGCCTGCCTCAGCACCGGTGTTGGCGAAGAGAGCCGTGCCAAGTGAACGCGTATCGAACACTGTTGGGGTGGTGGAAAGATCAAGCACGCCTGCGCTCAAGACCCCCAAGTGGTTCCGGTGCCGCAAGAGCACGTAATAGTTCCCTCCTTTCACGGCGAAGGTCACAGGCGAAACACCGTCCGTGTCCACGATGTCGCCATCGCGTTGGATCAACGCGTTGCGCATGGCTTGGGGCATCCCGTTCTCCGGGCTGCCTATCCTGAGTTCGATCCGCACCCAGTCCACAATGGCATTGGGACCTGTAACGGTGAGCACGCTCGGCGCGATGGTCTCTGCGTTGGGCAGGTGCGACCATGATTCCAAGGAACCGGCGTTGCCATTCGTGGTCGGGATCAGTCCTGCAGTGCGCAAGTCATCGCGCATGAGGCCTTGTGCGGGTACGTAGCAGCCATCGAGCCAAGCCGCAGCGCGCAGTTGTGCACCCGTGCCACCAATGGAGACATGGGCGTTGTCGTAATGGAGATAGGTGTCACCCCCATTGAATGCATGACCACCGAACCCGATACCGAAGGTGTGCCCGGCCGGCAAGCTGGGCATGTAGAACGTGACCAGTGTGTCCATCCAACCGTTCATGGGCACCATGGCGTTGTATACCTCCAGAATGGTGGGGTTGCCCAAGTTATCAATGGCCAGCGGAAAGATCATGGCACTGGCGGTCACCGGTGGTATTCCCTCAAAGATGCCCTGGCGACAGGTGAAGTGGACGGCGATGTAGTCTCCCGGTACCGCTGCAGGCAGGGGTTGATAGAAATAGGCGGTTACCTCGAAGTTCTGCGACGACGTGCGAACGGACATGCATTCGTAGCCCCCGTAAGGTGCATCGGAAGGTATGGTGCCGGTCCATGGCGGATGCGTCGTGGACCAGCCGATGCCGCTTTGCTCAAAACCGGGGTTGACGAATTGCGCGGACGCGAAAAGAGAAAGGAGTGCGGCACTGGCCACAGTGGAGAAGCGTATCTTCATATTGAAAGGACGTGCATGGTCCGAAAGGGTTGTGTTGCAAGGTTGATCGATGCCATTTGCCGATCAGCGAATTGGCGAAGGTGAGGGGGCGGCGATCCGTTGATCGGTCAATTCACTGTTGCGCATGTTCGTTTGCCCGTATCTCGAACTATCCATTAATGCGAGAATAGGGCGGTCAACGGAACGGCAGTGGTTCATCGATCATGGGTTAATACTGGATCTATCACGGCACCTGCTCATAACGCACCGCGGTGGCCACCGACCCGCCGATGGTCTGCAGGATGATGTCGCGGTCGTTGTTGATCCCCGTGTACTTCACCACGCCGTCCAAGTTGATGTCGGCACGGTGGTAGTCACCCAGCACGTTGGTAGCCAAACTACCACCTATCGCGTAGAGGATCGGGTCGCGATCATTGCCTTGTCCGGTGTACAGTATGCCATAGGGTGCCCCCAAGGTCCATGCATTGCCGGGCCACAGTGTCCGCGTGCTGCCCACGGTCTTTCGCGCAGCATCTGTATAGGGCGTGGGCATGCTGAAGAGCGGTGTACTCGTAGCTCGCGTATCGAATACTACCGGTGTGGCGTTGAGCGCCAAGGGTTGCGCGCTCATCACACCGAGGTGGTTCCGGTGCCGCACCACCACGTAGCAGTTGCCTGCTTTAATGGGCAATAGCACGGGTGAGGTCCCGTCCATATCAACAATATCTCCATCGCGCTGTACCAGTGCATGGCGCAGGGCATAGGTCTCATAGAAGCTCCATCCCCAACCTGTTGACGCATTCTCTGGTCGGCCGAATCGTAGTTCCACCCAGACCCAATCAACAATGGCGTTAGGACCTGCGATGCTCAACACGCCCGGTGCGATCGTTTCGCCGCCTGCGGGAGTCGTAGCCGCGCCAATGGGTGACACAGGTTGCGAAGTTGGGATAAGGTCCGCTGCACGGAGATCGTCGCGCATCAGGTTCGCACCGGGAACGTACGCACCATCCAACCAAGCCTTTGCATTCAAGCGGGCACCACTGCCTTGGATCAGCATAGCCATGTTGTCGAAATGGACGATCCCATTGCTTCCACCGAACGTATGTGCACCGAATCCGATCGCGAATACATGTCCGGTTGGTAGGGTAGGCACGGTCACTTGGCCCGGGAACTGTTCCCAACTGGCGATCGGGTTATCTACACCCAAGGCGACGTCCGTAATGGGGTAGTGCAATGCACCTTCGGAGTCCACGGTGATCGCGTATGGGACCACAATGGAACCGGAAGGTTGAGGAATGCCTTCCTCCAAGCGGGCCTGGAATTTGAAACGCACGACATCACCGGGTATAGCCTGCGGAATTGTTTGATAGAAGTTGGGAGCGGGCGTCCAACCACCTTCTGGGTCCACCGAAGGGCATAGAGGGAAGTCGGTAGATGTGGCTTGAACAGCCATGGCCATCGATCCGCCATGGGGCACTGCGGATGGGGTAACCCAGGTGAGTTCCGGACACTGGATGACCCAACCGGTCCCGCCTTGCTCGAAGCTGGGGTCCGAGAACTGGGCCATTAGGGACAAGGGTGTCCCGATGCAGAGGAGCACAAAAGAAAGAAACTTCATATAGGCGGAAATGAAGGTGTATTCTCGAACGCAGGTCCTTGTTGATCCAGACGAGATTTACCCGAATTAGTTGCCTGATCAATTAATGGGATCGACGGCCTGAAGGAGATCACCGAAGGTTGGTCGAACGGGATCAATAAGTACAAGCCTTGGCCTGCTTAACATGTCGGTGCACTGCGCTTGTTGCCATATCCAACAGACTGCATTCATCTGTGCCATCTGCGTCATCTGCGGATCACAACGCATTGCGCTTTTCTGCGCCACTGCGTTCCACATTGCATTTTCCTACGCAACCACCACATTATCACCATATTGATCGAAGAACACTAAATTTGTGCTCGCTTTCGGAATGAACGGGTGTGATCAGGACCGTGGAACATCGTTCTGGTCCCACGCAAAATAGGATCAGATGATGAAAGAGTTGAACAAGGACGTATTGAAGCGCGTGGACAAGGCCGCCATCGAAAAGATGGGCCTTGGTACCAAGGAGCTCAACAAGTGCATTGAAGTGGCGGCTACGGTTACGCGTGAGGTGGTGGAACGCCACATCGGTACCTGCGCCCAGCATTTGCGCATTCTTTATTCCAGCATCCCCAATTCCGACAAGGCCACTGCGCTGCAGCTTGTCATGGACCAGCGCTTCAACGAACGCGTTCGGGAGGAATTGAACCTGAATGCCTACGAAGGGGCCGCCTTGCGCCAGGTGGTGATGCCGGCCTACGCTAAAGCCGTTTCGAAGAAGGTACAAGGCCGTACCGAAGCGTTGGAGGAGCTGATGGGCTTGGTGGAATTGGTGTAGGCCGCGTACACCGTTCAACGGGCGTTGGAGCCGTTCGTGTGAACATGCTGGTCCGCTGAGGTGGAAGATGCATCTTCCGTATTCTGAGTTGCAACAGTAGTTCGTCGTGATCGCTTTGGTCTTATCAATACGAAAGCCTCGCGCACATCACGGCACTTGCTCGTACCGCACGTTGGTCGCAGCACCACCACCAATTGTCTGCAGGATCGGGTAGAGGTCGTTGCCGGTTCCGGTGTACTTCACCTGACCATTCAAG
>Ga0209063_1001147_pt1 | contig 14330 bp, 14 predicted proteins | sample KloWWTmeKNB19Kit_FD_187177 | JGI IMG/M metagenome (GOLD analysis project Ga0209063, IMG submission 187177) | Active sludge microbial communities from Klosterneuburg, Austria, studying microevolution and ecology of nitrifiers - Klosterneuburg... | ecosystem: Engineered > WWTP > Aerobic digester >...
TCGTCCCTTCGATATCCGCCGCCGTGGCATCTCGATTGGCGAGGCGGCGGGTTTCGCGCTCATCGAGCGCCAAGGCGCGGCGGGCAAGCCGCGATTGATCGGCTGGGGCGAATCCAGCGATGCGCACCACATGTCGACGCCGCATCCGCAAGGATTGGGCGCGCAACTGGCGCTGGAGGGTGCGTTGGCGCGAGCCGGGCTCGGCGCCGAGGCGGTCGATTACATCAATCTGCATGGCACGGCGACGCCGAAGAACGACGAGGTCGAGGCGGGCGTGGTGGCGCGTGTGTTTTCAGCGCGCACGCGGGCCAGTTCGAGCAAGGGCTGGACCGGGCATACGCTGGGCGCCGCCGGGATACTTGAAAGCACTGTCTGCTTGCTGGCCATGGAGCACGGATTGATTCCCGGCACGCTCAATTGCGCCGAACCCGATCCTGTCTGCGGGCCACAGATTGCCCTGCGCAACGAGTCGGCCGATGTGCGCATCGCCCTCACCAACTCATTTGGCTTTGGTGGCAGCAATTGCACCTTGGCATTCGCGCGCGGAGTACCGGCATGAACGTGCTGGGAGTCTGCATCGAGGGCATCGGCCTGTGGGCACCCGGCTGGCCTGATTGGCCGTCGGCTCGCGCCGGCCTGCGTGGCGAGGCGCAGGCGAATGCGGCGGTGGTCACACCAAGCCCTCACCTGCTGGCGGCCGCCGAGCGTCGACGCGCGCCCTTGCCGGTCTTGCTGGCCTGTGATGTGGCTGCGCAAGCTTGTGCCGCATCCACGCATGCAGCCGATACGCTGGCCTCGGTGTTTGCCTCCACGCATGGCGATCTCGTCATTACCGATTACATGTGCTCGACCCTGGCCACGGCACCGCGCGAACTTTCGCCGATCCGATTCCACAACTCGGTGCATAACGCGCCGGCCGGTTACTGGACGATCGCCGCCCACTGCCATGCTGCTTCGACTTCGATCAGTGGCTGGTACGCGAGCTTTGCCGTGGCCCTGCTCGAAGCGGCGGTGCAGGCGCTGGCCGACAATCGGCCGATCTTGCTGGCGGCGTACGACACGCCTTCAGCCGGGCCGATCGTGGATGTGTCGCCGGCCGCTTGTGCGTTTGGCGTCGCCATGCTGATTTCACCTGCGGGCGATCGCCGCGCCACGCTTGGCCTTGGCCTGCACGAAGGGCGCGCCGATGAGGGTTTGATGATGGGCTTGCCCGCCGCCTTCAACGAATTGGCGGCAGCCAATCCCATGGCCGCGCAAAGCCTGCCGCTGCTCGCCGCACTCGCCGCCGCCCGCCCCGCCAGCCTGAAGATCGCTGCGGGTGCGCATTCGGCCCTGGCCATCGAGGTGCGCGCGTGAACGATAAAAGCCTGGGCCGTGTCGCCATCCTGATTCCCGCCTTGAACGAAGAACTGGCCATTCGCCAGGTGGTCGAGTCGGCGCTGGCGGTATTGCCGGATGTGATCGTGGTCGACGATGGCTCGACCGATGCCACGCTGGAACAAATCGCCGATCTGCCCGTCAACGTGATTCGCCATGCATCACCACGGGGCAAGGGCGAAAGCCTGCGCGACGGATTCCGCGAGGCCCTGCGCCTGGGTTTCGATGCCGTGGTGGCGATGGACGGTGACGGCCAGCACGATGCCGCCGATATCCCGCGCATGCTCGCCGCCGCACGCAAGTATCCGGATTCGCTGGTGATCGGCGCACGCATCCGCACGCGCGAGAACCAGCCGAATGCGCGTCGGCGCGCGAATGCAGTTGCTGACTGGGGCATTTCCTGGGGCTGCGGCATACCGGTTGCCGATACGCAAAGTGGACAACGCTATTATCCGAGAAAGGCGCTCGATCTGGTCGACCTGCCGGCCCAGGGTTTCGTGTTCGAGGCGGCGCTGCTGATTGCGGCGGTGCGCGATCTCGGCCTTGGCGTCGTCTCCGTGCCGATCGATACGCGCTACAGCAGCGAGTTCCGCCTCAGCCACTTCCGTCCGGTGCGCGATGTCACCTTGATCACGCTGTACACGATCGGCCAGGTCATTCGTTACGGCCATGTGGTGGACAGCTATCGGCGCTCGCATTCGAGCAATCCGCTGGTATTCGACCCACTGCCCGCGGGCGCGGAATCGACGTGAGTCATTTTCCACTTCTCCTGCTGCAACTGGTGGCCATCCTGGGCGTGTCGCGCATTCTGGCGGCGCTGCTCGGTCGCATCGGCCAACCGCCGGTGATCGGCGAAATGATTGCCGGCATCATGCTGGGGCCGATCGTGTTTGGCGCGCTGGCACCAACGGCGCAGGCTTTCCTGTTTGCGCCGGCGAGCCTGTCGGCGTTGAATGGGCTCAGCGAGATCGGCCTGGTCCTGTTCATGTTCATCGTCGGTGCCGAACTGCGCTTGCCGGGCGGTGCGCGACGCCACCTGAGCGCTTCGGCGATGGTCGGCGTGCTCAGCGTCGCCCTGCCGTTCGCATTCGGTTTGGCGATTTCGCCCGCCTTGCATGGAAACTTTGCGCCGGATGGAGTGGCGTTCTGGCCCTTTGCACTTTTCATGGCGGCATCGATGGCGATCACCGCCTTCCCGATCCTGGCGCGCATCCTCAAGGAGCGGCGCATGACGGAATCACCGATCGGCCGCCTGTCGCTGACCTCGGCAGCGCTGGCCGATGTGCTGGCCTGGATCGTGCTGGCGTTCGTGGTGGCGTTGATTTCCAGCGGCGCCGGATGGTCGGGCTTTGCCATCACCATCCTCGGCAGCCTGGCCCTGGCCGGGTTCGCGTTTGGCGTGCTGCGACCGTGGCTCGGCAAGCTGCTTGCGCGCCATGCAGCCGATGGCCGACCGAGTACCGGCTGGCTGGCGATGATTCTCATCCTCGTGTTTGCGGCGGCGGCAGCGACCAGTGCACTCGGCCTGCACGCGGTATTCGGCGCCTTCCTGGTCGGCGCAATCCTGCCGCGCGACAACCGCCTGCTGGCTTGCCTGATCGAGCGTCTCGAATATGTTGCGGTGATCGTCTTGATGCCGGTGTTTTTCGCCCTGGCCGGACTCAACACCACGCCGGATGCGTTTGCCGGCGCAGGGTTGGGCGCGCTGCTGCTGATCATGGCCGCGGCGGTGTTCGGCAAGATCCTCGGCGGCGCGGCCGGCGCGCGCATGGGTGGCTTCGGCTGGAGTGATGCGCTGGCGGTGGGTGCGCTGATGAATGCACGTGCGTTGATGGAATTGATCGTCATGAAAGTCGGCCTCGACATCGGCGTGATCGGCAACGAGATCTTCACCATGCTGATGGTGATGGCCGTCGTCACCACCTTGATGACGACGCCGTTGCTGATCGCGTTCTCCGGCAGGCGGCGGGCGCACGCCGTGATTGAGCCGGAAAGCCAAACCTCCACGGGAAATCCACCATGAGCGAAAACCTGAAAGCGGATGTCGTGATCCTCGGCGGGGGCCTGGCCGGGCTCTGTCTGGCCTTGCAACTGCGCCAGCGCTTTGCCGATCTTGCCATCGTCGTGCTCGAACGCAACGCGCATCCACTGCCGGTGGCGGCACACAAGGTCGGCGAATCCAAGGTGGAAATTGGCGCGCATTATCTGGCCGACACGCTCGGCCTGCGCCCGCATCTGGATACCGCGCATATCCGCAAGTTCGGCTTCCGCTTCTTCTGGAGCGAGGGGCGCGAGGATCTCGAAGGCATAACCGAACTCGGCGTCAGCTCGGTGATGCCGACGCCGACCTGGCAAATCGATCGCGGCATTCTGGAAAACCATCTCGGCGAACTCGCCCGTGAACGCGGCATCGATTTCCGGGATGAGAGCATCGTGCGCGCAATCGATCTCGCTGAAGGCAATGCGGCCCATGTGGTGCGAGCGACGGTGCATGGCGCAGAGATGACATGCAGCGCGCGCTGGGTCGTCGACGCCAGTGGTCGCGCCGGCTTGATCAAGCGCAAGCTCGATCTTGCCGAGGACAACGGCCATGACTGCAATGCCGTCTGGTTCCGCATCGACGACAGGCTTGCCGTGGATGACTGGTGCGCCGATCAGGACTGGCGCGAACGCTGCGAACCGCGCCAGGAGCGCTGGCGATCGACCAATCATCTGTGCGGTCCGGGTTACTGGGTGTGGCTGATCCCGCTCGGCTCCGGCGCGCATTCGGTCGGCATCGTCTGCGACGCAACAATGCATCCGCTGGAGAAGATGAAAAGTTTCGACCGCGCCCTGGAATGGCTGCGCGAGCATCAGCCGCTGGTGGCCAAGGCCTGCGAGGCCAAGCGCGACAAGCTGATGGATTTCCGCTTCCTGCGCAGTTTTTCCTATGGCTGCAAACAGGTCTTTTCCGGCGACCGCTGGGCCTTGACCGGCGAGGCCGGCGTGTTTCTCGATCCGTTCTATTCGCCCGGCTCGGATTTCATCGCGATCAGCAACACCTATGTCTGCGAGCTGATTGCACTGGATCTTGCCGGCAAGCCGCTTGGCCCGTATGCGCGGATGTTCGAACAACTGTATTTTTCTTTCTACCGCAATACCTTGAGCCTGTATCAGAACAACTACGCCTTGTTCGGCGACGCCGAGGTGATGTCGATAAAGGTGATCTGGGACTACACCTATTACTGGGGCGTGCTTTGCCCGCTGGTCTTCCAGAATCGGCTGACCGACATTGCCCTGCTGGGCGAGGTGCAGAACGATTTCATCGAGGCATCCCGGCTCAATCTCGACATGCAGGCATTTTTCCGGCGCTGGGCGCAGGCGCGGATTGCCGACAACCGCCCGCTGATGCTGGACCAGCAGGAGCTGGGCTGGTTTGTCGCGATGAATGCGAGCCTGCGCGATGAATTGTCCACTGCCGAGGTACGCGAGCGCCTGCACGGCAATGTCGGCTTGTTGCGTGATCTTTCCGCGACGATAGTCGCGCGTGCGCACATCGCCTGCCCGTCACTCGACGCCGCCGGCCTGCCCTCGACAGCCGCGGCGGCAACCCCGTTGTTTGCCGAGGTTGCCTGATCGATCGACGCGGGCGCGGACAGGCGAGCCAACGATCGGCAAGACGCGCTCGATGTGCGAGCGCGGGACAAGCTGATGGCGATTGGGCCGGTTCGTGCGTGCCGTTGGTGCGATCACGGCATCAACGGCACGGCTTCATTCGAGATCGCCGAGTTGCGCGTCCATCGTCGGCGATTTGAGCCACGCGGCAATATCCTGACCGAGCACCTTGACCGTACGGCCAAGCACCGAGCACGAACCCTTGTAGCCGGCAAACGCTCCACCCATCGAGTTGCGCCGCCCGACGAACGTGCCCATGACTTCTCCGTCGCGATAAAGCGTGCCGGCGACGAGGGTGCTCTTGCGATGACCGAGGAAAGGATTGCCGGCGGAAACCGCATCCTTGATCTGCACGTCGAGCACCATTCCGGGCGAATCCTTCTGCACCGAATCGACGAACGTGATGCTGAGGCCCTGATCCTCGCGTGCATATTCCTCGGTATAGGCGGCGAGCTGGTTCTGGATATCACATTCCTTCTTGATCTTGCCCGCGATCATCGCTTCATCGGCGAAAGGAACAGGCTTGGCCATCGTGATCGGATCAGCCGCGATGGCACTGCCGGCGAGCAAGGCAGTACTGATGCAAAACATCCATTTGCAACGATTCATCTTTGTATTTCCCATGGTTCGGCCATTGATGGCCGGATGCCACAATGCCAAATCCAGCGACGTGCCGCAATTTCAACCCATGCCTCCGTTGATGCCGATCACCTGACCGTTGATGTAGGCGGCCTCGTCGCTGCACAGGAATCGCACCAGGGCAGCGACTTCAGCGGGCTTGCCGATTCGCCCTGCCGGCACGATGGCCTTGACCATGGCCGCGTCGAATGTCTGGCCCAGCATGCTGCCCTCGATCATGCCCGGCGCAACCACGTTGACGGTGATGCCGCGTGACGCCATCTCGCGCGCCAGCGATTTCGATGCTCCGTGCAACGCGCCCTTCGCTGCCGCGTAATTGGTCTGGCCGCGATTGCCCATGACCGCGGCGACCGAGGACACGCTGACAATGCGGCCGCAGCGCGTGCGTGCCATCGGCAGCAGCAAGGGCTGGGTCACGTTGAAGAATCCATGCAGCGAGACATCGATCACGCGCCGCCACTGCGCCTCGCTCATTCCGGCCATGGGTGCGTCATCGTGGATGCCGGCATTGTTGACGAGGATCTGGATCGGCCCGTCGACCAGCAGCAATTCCAGCGCCGCGCGCGAGGCGGCGCCGTCGACGACATCGAAGGCGATCGCCGAAGCCTTGCCGCCCGTTGCCTGAATCCCCTCGGCGATCGCTTGCGCACGGGCGATGTTTGCATGCGCATGCACGATCACCTCGCAACCCTGTTGCGCCAGTGCCGTTGCGATGGCACTGCCGATGTCACCGCTGCCGCCGGTGACCAGCGCACGTCGAGGAGATGAGGTCATGGCGGATTCCTTGGCTGCCGATTCGTTGAGGGTCTTGTCCGGATGAGGCGAAAGCCCGAAGTACGCTAGCGCAACATCACCGCCGCACGGCCGGCCGCAATCTCGACGGCGGCGTGTTCAATGCGAAACGCGTACTGCCAACTCGACTCGCTGCCCAGCAGGCGCTCGCCGAACACCTCAAGCGGACCCGCAAGGTCATCGATGCGGGCAAGCGTGAAGCTGACCTCGCGCAGCGAGACGAGAAAACCGGGGGCCGCCGCCATGCCCGCTTCACGCGCCAACAGGGCACCGTGCACGGCCATCGCCTGGGCACCGTATTCGCACAGGTGCACGGCGCGCAGGATGCCGTTGCTGCGCAACGGATGGTCGGCGCGCCGATGCGAATCGGTACGCGCGCGAATGGTTTCCGCGGTGAACTCGATGACCTCATCGAGCAGGCACATCGTGCCCTGATGCGGGATCAGGTGTGCCCATTCGGCCTTAGCCAGCATCACGCGAGCGCCCCTTGCGTGCCATCAGGATGGAAAGACAAAAGTGGAAACCGACGCCAAGGCTGACGGTCAGGCCGATCGCACGCAACACCGGCAACGACGACCATGCGAGCAGGGCGAAGACAAGCAGGGCCGAGATCACGCAAACGAGCGTTGCGTGCAGGGTGCGCCGCGCTTCGGCTGCATCCGGCGTGGTGCGTTCGAAGAACAATGCGTAATGCAGGCCGAGGCCGGCGGCAAGGGTCAACGCAACGAGATGGAACAAGGACAACGAAGTGCCACCCGCGCGCAGCACGGCGAGCACGAGGATCGTCGCCAGGGTCATGGGTGCCAGCACATGCCAGGCACGGTGAATGTCGCGGAAGGCGATGAAGACGGTGATCACAAGGAGGACTATGGCAATGGCAAAGGCGTGCAGGATGCGTTCGCGATACGACGCGACCAGGGATTCCGAAGCGCCCTTGAGATCGAGAAGGCGCACCGCGCCATCGGTTTCGCGTGCGAGCGCATCAAAGGCGGCGGGATCCTGCATGCCGATGATCGTGCCGAGGCCGAGCCAGTGGCCGTCACGCTGGACCAGCATGGCTTCGATGCGCGCGCCGATCGGCGAGCGCGCGAATTCCGCAGGACTGAGCGCTTCCAGGGTGCGCGCCTTTTCGACATCGTCAAGGAAGGGCTGGAACAAGCCGGCGCGAAAAGGCAGACCCTGTGAGGCATCGGCAAGCATGGCGGCAAGCGCGGGGCTATCGGGCAAGGCCGCCTGCCTGGTGCGCTGCGTCGCCAGGCTCGGCAGATAGCGGCTCGGCAACTCGGCGGCATTGACCGCCCCTTGCTCGACCAGGGCGTCGATGCGCGGGGAAATCTTCTCCGAGAGTTCGAGCACGCCTTCCGCATCCGCGGCTTCGACGATCAGCAAATAGCGCACATCCGGTGCGCCGAGCGCCGCGCGCAGGCGGCCTTCGCGCTGCATCAGATCCTTCGGCACCGGGGTCAATGAAGCGAGGTCGTTCTGCCAGAACGGTGTCGTCGCCGACCACAGCATCAGCGCGGCGATCACCAGCAGCGCCGGCGGCAGCCAGCGCGGCCGTGGCAGGCCTTCGAGCCAGTTCCAGATCCTGCCCAGTCCGGGCGTGTCGGCAGCATCGCGGAATCCCGGCGGCAGCACGCGCGGCAGCAGGTAGCGCGTGCTGAATCCGGCGACCAGCAGGCCGCTGATCGTGAACACGGCCAATTGCATGAGGCCGGTCACTCCGGATGCGAAGAAGGCGAGATAGGCAATGCATGCCGAAGCAATCGCGGTCAGCAGCAGCGGCCACAGGCTACGCACGCTTTCCAGCGCGGTTTCACCGGCGCGACGATGGCTGAGCAGGCGGATGGGATATTCCTGGGCAACACCAAGCAGGGTGAAGCCGAAGGCGAGCGTGATGCCATGCATCTCGGTGAAGACCACGGCAATCGCGGCAACACCGGCAAGTGCACCCGAGGCAATCGGCAGGGCCGCCAGGCCGAGCACGGCAACGCTGCGATAAGCGAGCAGCAGCAGGATGATGAAGCCGACCGTGCTGATGCGGCCCAGCCATTCCGATTCGCCGCGCGTGCTGGCATTGACCAGCACGCTGAAATAGCCCGGCCCGCTGATCACCAGCCGGGCATTTGCGGACCCCGCCTTGTTCGCGGCAAAAGTCGATTCGATCGCCGCAATCGCTTCGCCCTGCGCGGCCGGATCGAAACCGGCGGCATGCGTCTGCACCAGCAGCAAGGCCTCGCCCTCGGGCGAAAACCAGACGCCATCGCGCAGCAGCGGCTGCTTTGGCGGCGACCACTGCTCGGCGAGTTTCATGATCTCGAGCGTGGGGTCGCGTGGCAGGATCGGCTTGAGCAGGGTTGCCGCCGGCGAGCCGAGATCCTCCACGCGCTGACCGAGTTCATCGGCCAGGGTTGCTGCATCCAGCGGCGTGGCGTCGAAGCTCGGGGTCAGCAGATAGCGATATGGCAGCAGGGCTTCATCAAGCAGGCCGGCGTCGAATTCACCGTTGACCACCTGGCTGAAATGCGCGTCCTGACGCAGCGCCGCGCTGAACCGCCGGCTCAGTTCGGCCAGTTGCTCCTCGCCATCACCACTGAGTGCCAGCAGCAGCAGGCGTGAGCCGGGACCCTCGCCGATCTGCTCCATCAACAGTTTCTGATCCGGTGTCTGCGCCGGCGGCATGAAGCTGCGCAGATCGGTGCTGAGCTTGAGCGTGTGGCCGGTGTAGACGGCGACCGCAAGCAGCACGATCACCCAGCCGATCAGCAGGGCCCAGCGAAGCAGGCGCGGGCTCACGGCCCGGAATTCCCGCGTCGACACGTCAGCTCGACATTCTTCTGCGTCAACGGCTTCGGCAAGGTCAGCGTCGCCAACTCCTCGACCATGAGGATGCTGACATCGGCATCGGCATCAATGATGCTGAAACAACGCGCCTTGCTGCCGGCACCATCAACCTGCAAGGCTTCGATGCGCGTCTTCAGGCGCTTGTCCGTTGGCGACAGGCGCAGTTGCCAATGTTCTGCGCTACCGCTGCCCTGCACTTCGAAATCGCGTTGCAGTGCGGCGACATCTCCGCCGAGCAGGGCACTGAAGCCACGCAGGAAACCTTCCAGCTCCGGTATGCGATCGAGCGAGATGCGCCGCGGCTCGCGCGAGCCGCGCTGGATGGTGACCTCGCCATCGGCGATCGTCGTGGTTTCCACGTACGGACTGTCGACGCGCTTGCCGAGCTTGCCCGGGCCGAGGTATTCGAGTTCGCCACGCGCAATCACGGCGCGGTCGTACATCTGCGAAAAGCGCACTTCGGTGTAAGCGGTGCGCGCCGGCAGTTCGCGTTGCAGGCCGTTGACCAGGGCCAGCGGGTCGACCTCAGCCGCGTTCGCCAGACACGACAGGATCAGCAACAACAGGCTGCTCGCGCGTGCTTTCGAGATTCCAGAAATCATAGAAATTGAACCAGTTGTAGGGATGGGCACGGACATGGTGCTCAAGCCGCGCGGCATAGCGTTGCACGAATGCGCGCAGTTCCGCCTCCCTGCCGCGCCGCGGCAGGTCGAGCCGTTCAGCCAGGGTCTCGAAGACGAGATCGTAACTGCGTCCGCCGCGATAGAGACCAAGGCATAGCACGACCGGCACCTTGAGCATGCTGGCAATGACGAACGGGGCGACCGGGAACTTGGCCGGCAGGCCGAGGAAATCGACTTCGATGGTCGCCTCGCCCGGCCGCGCGCGATCACCGAGCAGGGTCGCCAGGCTGCCTTCGTGCATGGCATCGTGCAGGGCGAGGACGACTTCGTGTCCCGGTCGCGAGGCATCGATCACGGTCTTTGCCATCTGCGGATTGAGCGCGTGGAAAAGCTCGGTCATCACCGGCGTCTGCCGCGTATTGAGGACGACACGCACGGTCACATCCGGCCGCGCCAGCGAGAGCACGCGCAACACCTCGAAGCTGCCGACGTGCGCGCCAAGCAGGAGCATGCCGCGATCGGGGCGCATCTGCGCGTGCAATTCGTCCAGGCCAGAAACGCGGATATCGAACTTGCGCAGGTGCTCACTGAGCAGATAGATGCGATCGAGGATGGTCGCGGCGAAACAATGAATGTGGCGCATGACCATCCACGCCGAGGCGGGTTTGCCGAACACCCGCGCCAAGTAGACATGCGAGGCGCGACGCTCCGCGCCGCGGCGCAGGAAGAAATACAGGGTGATCGGATACAGCAGCACGCGCCCACAGGTGCGTCCGCAGCGCAGACCGATGTTGAAGATCAGCCACAGGGCGAAGCGGCCGCCGCCCTCGCGATGTTCGCTCCAGTGCTTGCTCATGCCAGCTCGGCCTCGCCACTGGCCAGGATCTCGGCGTTGCGCAGCACGCGAAAGCGTACCTGCCCGAGCGTCACCGCCACCTGCAATTCGGCCTCCTCGCCCGGCAGCAGCGGGGCACGGAACTTGACTGCAGCAATCCGCTTGATGACGCCACGTCCTTCACGTTCAAGCAGGGCGGCAAGGCGATCAAGCAGGATCACCCCGGCAACCACCGGCTCACCCGGGAAATGTCCTGGCAGGCTCGGGTGATCCGCCGGGATACGGATGCGCTCGATCCACTCTTGGCCGGATGCGTTCATTGCTCAGGGATTCGGTGGCGTGGAGGCATCGCCATCGCGCAACAGTTGCGGCCAGTTTCGCGCCAGCTGCTGGAAAAACTGGCGCGGCGGCGCATGCGGGATATGCCGAAGGTACCAGCGCCGGATCGCATATTCGACGAGCATGAAAGCAGCCGGCAGCAGATAACCGCCAACGTGCAGCGCGGTCGTCGCCCAGGCATGCGCGCGCGCATCAGCGGGAAGCTCCGGCAGGACAACCCACATCAACCAGACAAAGGCCACCGACTGCATGACAAACAACACGGTCCAGGCCAGGGTCAGGCTGCGCGCATAGCCGGCAACGCGCGGTTGCGCGAGCCGCTCGCGACCTTCGATGGCAATGATGGCGCGCGCGATCAGCGGCGTGTGCGCGCCGGTCAGGCTGAGACCGAACACGCCGGCCAGGCCGAGGTTGATCGCCAGCGGCACCAGGTCCAGCGCCATGCGACCGAGCCCGTTCACGGCCAAGGTCCCCACACCGACGACCAGCAGCGTCCAGGTCAGCCAGGCAACATGCGAGCGTGCGCGCAGGCGCGGGCCGAGCACGGCGGAAACCAGCAACACCACGCAGATGGCCGACAACAGATCGCTGCGGGTCGCCCAGGCAATCATGACGAGGATCAGGTATCCGGCCAGCACCGCAAACAGCATCGAGCGGCGCAGGACAGCGGTAGCGGATTGTGGATCGGTTGGCGATTGCAAGGGGCGGTTCACACGGATCAGCAGGAGCAGGTGCCCGGGATGCGGGGCGGAAATGTAACATGGCCCACGCATGCCAACCTCTGCGGATGCGGGCGTGCCGGCCCGGTCCGCTCGATACGCCGCCCCCGGCTGCGATCGGATGGCGTTCCGGCGAGGGGATTTTCCATCCGTGCTTGGAGGTGTCGATGCATTCCGAAGTCGATTGCGATGTGCTGGTGATTGGCGGTGGCCCGGGCGGAACGACGGCGGCAACGATGCTCGCGCGCAAGGGCTGGAAAGTGCTCCTGCTGGAAAAGGACCAGCATCCGCGCTTCCATATCGGCGAATCGCTGCTGCCGTGCAACCTGCCGATCTTCGATGCGCTCGGCGTGGCCGGGAAGGTTCGCGAGCTTGGCGTTCTCAAGCTCGGCGCGGACTTCGAGGCGAGCGACGGCAACTACCAGACCTACCACTTCCGCCGCGCCCTCGGCAGTTCGCCGCCGCACGCCTGGCAGGTGCGTCGCGACGAGTTCGACCGGATGCTGTTCGAGCACGCACGCGAACAGGGCGTCGATGCGCGCGAGCAGGTCAAGGTGGTTGCCGCCGAAGCAAGGGGCATCGATTCGATCCATGCCACCGCGCATGATGCCGAAGGCCGCCAGGTCACCGTGCGCGCACGCTACCTGGTCGATGCCAGTGGCCGCGATACCTTCCTTGGCAGCAAGCTGAAACTCAAGCGCAAGAATCCGCGTCATCAGAGCGCGGCGATCTTTGCCCATTTCCATGATGTCGAACTGCGCCCCGGCGAGGACGCCGGCAACATCAGCATCTATCGCTTCGATCACGGCTGGTCCTGGTTCATCCCCTTGCGCGAGGGCATCATGAGCGTTGGTTGCGTGTGCAGCCCCGACTACCTGAAGCAGCGCAAAGGCGAGACCGGCAGCTTCCTCATGGCCACGCTCGCGCAGATGCCCGAGGCCTGGCAGCGCATGCAGCATGCGCGGATGGTTGGCGAGGTGCGCGTGACCGGCAATTATTCCTATACCTGTTCACGCATGGCCGGTCCCGGCTGGATCATGGTCGGCGATGCCTGGGCATTCGTCGATCCGGTGTTTTCCTCGGGAGTCTTTCTTGCCATGGATGGTGGCCTGCGCGCCGCCGAGGTGATTGATGCGACGTTGCGCGAGCCGGTCCTCGAAGCTGTCTTGCAAAGGTCGATGGCGAAGCGCCGCAGGCGTGGCGTGCGCGTCTTCTCGTGGTTCATCTATCGCTTCAATTCGCCGGCCATGCGCGAGATGTTCGCGCAGCCGCGCAATGATTTCCGCGTCGAGGATGGCGTCATCTCGATGCTCGCCGGCGATGTCTTCGACAGCCGCCCGGTCATGCTCCGCGTGTATCTGTTCCGCCTCATCTACACGTTCGTCAGCCTGATGTCGCCGTTGCGCTGGCTCGCTGATCTCGGCCGGCGCCGGCGCGGCAGCCAGGTTGCCTTCAGCGGTGGCACGACTCCGGTGGATCCTGCCTGAGCAGGCGACGATTCCGGCCATGCGACCCATCCATTCCACACTGACCGAGGCGTCGTTCGCCGCCGTCGCCACGCCGCCCAGGCTGGAACCCGGCGATGTCCATCTGTGGCTGTGGCGGCTGCCCGATGTACCGGCAGCTCGGCAACTGACCCGCCTTGCCCGCGTGCAATTGCTGGCCTTGCTGAAAACCTATGCGGGCAGCGAGCTCGAACCGCGCCTTGCCTACGGCACGCACGGCAAGCCGCATGCGGCGACGCCGGGGCTTCCACATTTCAATGTCAGCCACGGCGGCGACTGTGTAGCGTTTGCCTTCTGCAGCGAGCAGGAACTGGGCGTCGATGTCGAGCGCGGCTCGCCGCGGCGGCGGCATTCCGCACTCGAACTGGCGACGCGCTTCTTTGCCGCTGAAGAAGCCGCCACCCTTGGCGGGCTCGACGATGCGCAGCGCGAACGCTCCTTCCTGCAATTGTGGACGTGCAAGGAGGCCGTGCTGAAAGCACTCGGCCACGGCCTCTCGTTTGGCCTCAACCGCTTGCGCTTCGCGATCGGCAGCGATGGCCAGGTCCAAGCCCTGCTGTCGATTGCCGCGGAAGCCGGTCATCCCGACGAATGGCAGATCCACCGTTTCGCAGCCGGCAGCGGCCATGTCGGCTGCCTGGCCTGGCGCGGACCTGCGCGAAAGCTGAGGACGTTCCGACTCGAGGCGCGGATTTGACTCAGCGTGCGCGCTGTTGCTCGATATGTGCCGACAGCGCCCGCAAGCTGCCGAAAATCTGCCGATTGTCCGGGTTGTCCGAACGCAGCTGGAAGCCGTAGTGCCTGGAAACCGCCAGCGCCAGTTCCAGCGCGTCAATTGAGTCAAGACCCAGATCGCCTTCGCCAAACAGCGCTGCTTCCGGATCGATGGACTCGGCCTGCACGCCCTCGATGTTGAGGCTGCTGACCACGAGTCGGGCCAGTTCCTGTTCAGCCGGTGTAAGCGATTTCGATTCCTGAACGTTGGTCACGGGATAGCCTGGAG
>Ga0209063_1001156_pt1 | contig 14265 bp, 12 predicted proteins | sample KloWWTmeKNB19Kit_FD_187177 | JGI IMG/M metagenome (GOLD analysis project Ga0209063, IMG submission 187177) | Active sludge microbial communities from Klosterneuburg, Austria, studying microevolution and ecology of nitrifiers - Klosterneuburg... | ecosystem: Engineered > WWTP > Aerobic digester >...
CATCTCCGTAAGTCAGCATAAAAGTTTCATTTCCTACATATTCCTTCACTCTTTTTAAACGACCCGCAGTCATAGTTTCTGAACCTGTATCTACTAATGTTACTTTAAGGCTCTCATCTGTAGTTTTATGTATTTCAATCTGATTATTGGATAGATCGATTGTCACATCTGAATTATGTAAAAAATAATTAGCAAAATATTCCTTGATAATATATCCTTTATATCCCAAACAAACTATAAACTCATTAAATCCTTGCGCCTGATAAAGTTTCATGATATGCCATAAAATTGGCTTGCCGCCTATTTCTATCATTGGTTTGGGACGAAGATGAGATTCTTCTGAAATACGGGAACCGAGGCCGCCAGCAAAAATGACTACTTTCATTTTATAGTTTCCTTTTTACAATTATTGAAATACAATCTGACATTATTGACTTTATTGCCACATAGGAAAAAACTAAGTATAAACATAAAAACAATATCCCAGATATGCCTAACAACAAAATCAAATTAAAATTCAACAAGTATATTTTAGTTAGATAAATTAAACCAGCGCTAAGCAGCGTTACCGAAAAAACTTTTAGAAGCGGTGCAGCCAAATAAATGAATGATTTTCCAATTTCCTTGGCGGCATAAAATATTGCGTATGGTGTTATTATTATTGTCGCAATCATATAGCAAATTGCAATAGCTTTTACACTAAAATAAGACCCAAAAACAATCATCGCAATAATTAATACACGGAGTGCAGTACTAAACTTAAAAAGTTGTATCGTTTTTCCGAAAGAAAGAAGCAATGTTCCTACCGGAGTTATTATAGTTTCAAGCATTCCAACTATACAAAAAATCTTTAGCAGCCTCGAAACCTCTATCCATTTATTTCCAAACAAGAAGATAATTATTTCGCTAGAATAAACAAATGTATAAGCCATTATGGGAAAAGAAATATATGCAATTCCTAAAATGGCTTTCCTGTAAATTACTGATGTCCTTTCTAAGTCATCGGCAGATTTTGACAAAAGAGGAAAAAGTACCCCAGTTACTGCAGTAGATATGTTTTGAAGCGGCATCTGCATAATTGTATACGCCCTGTTATAAAATCCTAAAGAACTTGCCCCAAATACTCTTCCAATAATCAGGTTATCAATATTTCTACTAAAGTATTGGACAAATTGACTTAAAAAAAGTGGTAAACTAAATTTTACAACCTCTCTCAATTTATTCCATTGAATTGATTTGCCAGGTTTATAAGGTCGAAAAGCAAAGAGGATCAAACAAGTACATAAAGAAAATAAAACTGCCTGATAAATAAGGCTGTAAATACCCCAACCGTAAAATGCTAATAGAATAGCAACTATTCCAGCAATAGCTGCCGCACTAATTTTAACAATAAACAGGCGGTAAAAATCCATTTCCCTAACCAACATTGTATTTGGAATAATGCAAATAGCATCAATAAGAAATGCCAGCGCATTGATGCGTATTAATATTGTTAATCGACTATCGTTATAAAAATTTGCAATTGCCGGTGAAATCAGAAATATTAAAACAAACAGGAACAGACTAAATATCAGATTGAAATAAAATATGAGGTCGCATAATTCTTTAGTTACTTCTTTTCTGGTTATCAAATAACTGCCTAATCCAAAATCCTTTATTAAGCTAAAGAAAATAATAAATGTTGCTATAATTGCGAATAACCCAAAATCTGCAGGTAAAAGAATTCTGGAAAGAATAATATTAAAAATGAAATAGATAAAAAAGTATGAAATCTGACCTACAAAACTCCATTTAAGTGCCTTTGCGTTACTCATTAATAATTATTTCATAACTATTTTATTCAATCTAAAAACAATTTTCAAATTATAACGACTCAAATAACTTATTGGGCTCTCATTTTATACCTGCATTTCTTATGTCATGCACCAACTGAATAGCTTTGCGGGTTTCAGATAAAGAAAAACCTTTACCGTTTAAAATTTGCTCATAAGATATATTATGCAACTCCGTAAAGCCTTCACTGAATTCAAATGATTCGCCATCAATCATCAACGAACGATAAGTTCGTTTGCCTGATTGTTTTGCTTCTTCCGGCAAATTATCAGCATCAATACTAAGCAACCAGTCAACTTCTGCATTTTCCAATACCAATTTTCCGGCGGCAGTTTCAGCAGTATGATTATGCACAATATTCTCTTTTACATCACCAAAAATCCACATCAGCATATCAAAAAAATGAACGCCGATATTGGTGGCGATGCCGCCGCTCTTGCTCACATCCCCTTTCCAGCTTATATGATACCAGTTTCCCCTTGATGTGATATAGTGTAGTTTTATTTTGTGCTTTTCTCCGGTGGAGTTCTTTTGAATTTTTTCTTTTAAAGCAATAATAGCTGGATGTAATCGTAATTGTAAAATAGTATATACTTTTTTGCCCGTTTCCTTTTCTATCTCCATCAATGCATCAATATTCCAAGGATTAAGCACCACCGGTTTTTCGCAAATAACATCTGCACCAATTCGTAAACCAAAACGGATGTGTGAATCATGTAAATAGTTAGGTGAACACACAGAAACATAATCAATTTGCTTTCCGCTTCTCTTTAATTTTTCAAGGTGCCTGTCAAAACGTTCAAACTCCACAAAAAAATCAGCTCCCGGAAAATAACTATCGAGTATGCCTACAGAATCATGCTTATCCAGAGCAGCGATAAGTATGTTCCCTGTTTCTTTTATGGCCTTCATATGCCGTGGTGCTATATAACCTCCGGCACCAATAATGGCAAAATTTTTCATTCCTGATTTTATTAATTACTTAGTTAATAAATTATGATATCTCTATTTTCTTACAACACAATTCGAATCACTTCAAATGCTTCTGCATACACGGAAGCCAGTTGACCACCCCTTACTCTTGCTTGCGAAAAAATAAAATCTTTATCAAGGTAAGGCCTGTGCAATTGTGACTGATACTCCAATAAAGCCGCTGCCTTTTTATTAATTTCTTCTTTGCTTAATTTAATAAAAAATCTGGGATTAAACATGAGGTTGTTCCAGGGTAACTCATACCCAAAAACTGAAATAAATTTAAAGGCTCTTAAACCCTCTTCATATATTACTTGGTGATCCTGATGAATATCATACGACGAAGGAAGAAAAACAATATCAGGATTATATGATTCTCTTAAACCAATCATTGCATCCAATATCGATTGCCGATTGTCTTTAAATTCCCTTACTGAATAGTCTAGGAGAATAAGATTCTCAGCAGCAATTCCTAATACTGCGACAGCTTTTTTTACTTCTGCTTTTAATGTATCCTGCGGAAACTGTTCTGGCAATGAATTGTTGCAACTGGAGAAAGCAATATAAAAAACCCGGTTACCTTGTGCACAAAGTTTAGCAATGGTGCCACCGCATCCTAATTCGCCATCATCCGTATGCGGCGCTAAGACTAAAATAGTTTTATCTGTAATTTGTTCTATCATAATTACTAACTATTCTTTTTTACTTTACCGTCTTTCAACACATATTGCTGACCGCTTTCACTACAAATTGCATTTCCCTTTTCATCAAAAATTAATTTTTGCCCATATTCACTCATCCATCCAGTTTGCCTTCCCGGATTTCCAATTATTAATGCATAAGCTGCTACCGGTTTTGTTACCACCGTACCAGCACCTATAAAAGCAAATTCACCAATTTCATTTCCACAAACAATAGTTGCATTAGCACCAATAGAAGCTCCCTTTCTTACCAGTGTTTGCATAAACTCATTCTTCCGGCTAACGGCACTGCGTGGATTGATAACATTGGTAAATACCATTGACGGGCCCAGAAAAACATCATCCTCACAAATCACTCCTTCATAAATTGAAACATTATTCTGTACTCTTACATTATTACCGAGTGTTACTTTAGGTGATACAACCACATTCTGACCGATGTTGCAGTTTTGACCTATACTACAGCCGGGCATGATATGACTGAAATGCCAGATTTTTGTTCCTTCACCAATTGTACAGCCTTCGTCTATTACTGCTGTGGTATGTGCAAAATATTTCAATCTTGTTTATTAAACGTTTTGTTTACTTTTTATTATTCTCAACAATCTGTTTCAGGTACTCGCCATATCCACTTTTTGCAAGTTCATTCCCTATATTCAGCAATTGATCACTATTGATAAAGCCGTTGCGAAAAGCTACTTCTTCAATACAACCAATTTTTGTTCCTTGTCTCTTTTCAATTACCCTTACATATTCGCTGGCATCACTGAGTGAATCAAATGTACCAGTATCTAGCCAAGCTGTCCCTTTATCCAATAACGCTACTTTTAAATTGCCATTTTCAAGGTACTTTCTGTTTACATCGGTGATCTCATATTCTCCCCGCTTTGAAGGCTTTAGTTCCCGGGCAATTTTTACTACATCATTATCATAAAAATATAATCCCGGTACAGCATAATTAGATTTCGGCTGCAGCGGTTTTTCTTCAATACTCAACGCATTCATATCCTTATCAAATTCTACCACTCCATACCGTTCCGGATCGCTTACATGATAAGCAAATACATAACCGCCATTTACTTCGGATAATGTCTGCAGTTTTTTATCTAACCCAGTACCATAAAAAATATTATCGCCCAACACCAATGCTACCTTATCGCTTCCGATAAAATCAGCACCGATAACAAATGCCTGCGCCAATCCATTTGGGATTTCCTGTACTGCAAATTCAAAACGGCAGCCGAGTTGGCTTCCATCACCTAATAATCTTTTGAATTGAGGATTGTCTTCTATCGTTGTGATGATCAGTATCTCTCTAATTCCAGCCATCATTAACGTAGTAAGCGGATAATAAATCATCGGCTTATCGTATATGGGCATCAGTTGCTTGGAAATCGCTTTTGTTATTGGATATAATCTTGTGCCACTACCACCTGCTAATATTATGCCTTTCATTTTTTATTAATTATCTATTCTTAAAAAAGAAATTAAGTATTTACTCTTTTACAATAAAAGCAAACCGATCCTTCAGTTTCAAAAATCTTTTTTCGAAATAATGATAACTGATATAACTTAAAAATATGCTTAAAGCTAAAGCAACCGGCAATTCAATCAACCATAGCTGCCAGGAATGTTTGTTAATGCCCAATTTGGCCAAGCCTGTTGCCACCACAAGTAAGGCAAGTGTGTGTAAGCAATATAAACCATAAGTGTATTTGCCAAGTTTGCTGATTGTTTTCAGGCTGGATATCTTAAAAAGAGACCGCTTCGAAAAATTCTGTTCCAATATAATCCAGATAAAGAAAAAGGAAACGATTAACCGCTGGAAAACTGTCATTATCATATTCCCATTATGGAAAAGATCCTTCCGATAATAGATAAGAAAGCCGGTAACGATATACGGAATAAGATGCACCCAGCCCGGAATCTTCTCCATCTTTAGTAAAAAGGAGATACTGGCAATACTCAGGTAAGCTCCTAATCCGCCGATAGCCATATCCGATATTACCCCCAGGGTTAGCAAGTCAAGAGCCTGATTAATATAAACGGTTCTGTAAATAATGGAAATGATAATCACCCCAAGAAAAATAAACTTGTACTGCTTAGGAGATGCTAAATAAAATAGAATTGGCCATAGGAGATAAAACTGCTCTTCAATGGCTACACTCCACAGCACAGATAATATAGATGAGTCGGGTGGTCCATTATAAATAGCGTTGAAATTATTTAGAAATATGGAACAAAGAAAAGGGTCTGCCGTCTCATTCGGCACTTGCCCAAATGCAGATTTGAGCACCGGAAAAGCAATAAAGCCGAACAGAACACAAAAATAATATAAAGGCCAAATGCGTAAAGTTCTGCGGATGTAAAAAGAAGAGATGTGCACTTTACCCGTTAGTTGTTTCTCTTTAATAAGTAAGTAGGTGATTAAAAAACCGCTTAATACAAAAAAGAAACTCACTCCCATATCTCCATCTCCGAAAAGTCTGCCTTTAAACACCTGATACCAACCTTCCTCTTTTATATAATCATACTGGGTGGCAAAAATATGAGAGAAGAAAACAATGATAAACGAGAAAAAACGTAGCCCGTCAAGATTAGGAAAGAATATTTTTTCTTTTTTAGCAGAAACAACTTCTGTCGATTGACTCATCCTTAAAATTTAACTCCTTGCTTAGTGACTTTTTTCATACTGCTTTTCATAATACTGCTGATAGTCTCCGCTGGTTACATTTTCTAACCATTCCTTATTTTCCAAATACCATTCAGTTGTTTTTGCCAATCCTTCTTCGAAAGTAACAGTAGGTTTCCAACCCAGTTCTTTATTAATTTTTGATGCATCTATCGCATACCGTCGGTCATGTCCCGGTCTGTCTTTTACATATGTAATCAACGATTCGCTGGTTCCTTCAGCATTCCCCAGTTTTTTATCCATCAGTTTGCATAATAGCTTAACGAGATCAATATTTCGCCATTCATTAAATCCTCCAACAGCATAAGTATCTCCGGCTTTTCCTTTATGATAAACCAGGTCAATCGCACTTGCATGATCTTTTACATACAGCCAGTCCCTTGTATAAAATCCATCGCCATACACAGGCAGTGGTTTTTTGTTGATGATATTATTAATAAAAAGAGGGATTAATTTCTCCGGAAAATGATTCGGTCCATAATTATTAGAACAGTTTGTAATAACAACTGGCAAGCCATATGTATCATGATAAGCTCTTACAAAATGATCGCTGGCTGCTTTGGATGCACTGTATGGTGAATGAGGGTCATAATTAGTTACTTCTGTAAAAAATCCCGTTTCACCTAATGCACCGAACACTTCATCGGTAGAAACATGGTGAAATTTCTTTCCATTATAATCACCATTCCAGCATTTTTTTGCCGCATTCAAAAGATTAACTGTTCCAACTACATTGGTATAAACAAAATCAAGAGGAGATAATATGGAACGATCTACATGACTTTCGGCCGCCAGGTGAATTACTCCATCAGGATTATAGATCGAAAAGATTTTTTCGAGTGCTGAAGTATCTAATATATCTGCTTTTTCAAAAATATAATTTGGTGCCTTTTCAATATCCTTGAGATTCTCTAGGTTACCTGCATAGGTCAATGCATCAAGATTAATAATCCTTGTATCCGGATATTTGTTTACAAATAACCGCACTAGATGAGAACCGATGAATCCGGCGCCACCTGTAATAATAATGGACTTGGAGCTCATTAAAACTTAATTATTTTTAATAAATGCGAGATGTTCTTTCCGAAGCTCAGCTTCCGGCAATGACTTGAAATAGTCATACGTTATTTTTAACCCCTCAGTTCTTGAAACGGATGGCGACCATTTCAATAAATTTTTTGCTCTGGTAATATCTGGTTGCCTTTGCTTGGGATCATCCGCAGGCAATGGCTTGAAAATGATTTTTTGCTTGGAACCCGTTAATTGAATAATTTCTTTTGCAAAATCCAGCAAACTGATTTCATCAGGATTGCCAATATTTACAGGCTGGCTATACTCTGATAACAGTAATTTGTAAATGCCATCCACCAAATCTGCTACATAACAGAAACTGCGGGTCTGGCTGCCATCACCAAAAACAGTAAGGTCTTCACCCCGCAATGCTTGGCCAATAAATGCTGGTAATGCTCTTCCATCATTCAATCGCATCCTCGGACCGTACGTATTAAAAATTCTAACAATCCTTGTTTCTACACCATGATATGTATGATAAGCCATCGTAATCGCTTCCTGAAATCGCTTAGCCTCATCATATACACCACGGGGACCAACTGGATTTACATTTCCCCAGTAATCCTCGTTTTGCGGATGCACCAGCGGGTCACCATAAACTTCACTTGTACTGGCCACTAATATTCTTGCTTTTTTATTGAGTGCCAACCCCAAACAATTATGCGTTCCCAATGAACCCACTTTCAATGTTTGAATTGGGATTTTTAAATAATCAATCGGACTGGCTGGTGATGCAAAATGAAGAATATAATCAAGATGACCGGGCACATGAATAAACTTACTTACATCATGATGATAAAAACTGAATTCCTTTAAAGGAAAAAGATGTTCAATATTATTCAGGCTGCCGGTAATAAGATTATCCATTCCTATTACCTCATGGCCTTCTTTAATGAAGCGATCGCAAAGATGGGAACCTAGAAATCCGGCGGCGCCGGTTATCAATACTCTTTTCATGTGATGATAATTATGCCATTACTTTTCCCCTGCCGATACTCTCATAATAGAATCCTTTATTCTTCATATGCTCTGTATCATACAAATTCCTACCGTCAAAAATTACTTTGGTTTTTAACTGCGAAGCAATCTTTTCAAAGTCAGGTGTACGAAATTCATTCCATTCTGTACAAATGATCAATGCATCTGCATCTTGTAAAGCACTATACTGATCGGGTGCAAAATTGATCGAAAGCTTCGTTTCTTTTTTTACATTAGGCATCGCTTCAGGATCAAAAGCAGTAACTGATGCACCACTTTCAACTAACCGGGCAATTATTTCAAGTGCCGGTGCTTCCCTTATATCATCTGTGTTAGGTTTAAAGGCAAGCCCCCACATAGCAAATTTTTTACCCTTCAGATTATCATTGTAATACTGGCTAATCTTATTACTGAAAAATTCTTTTTGTAATACATTTACCTGCATCACTGCATTCAATATTTTAAAATCATATTCTGCCTCTTTAGAAGAAACAGACAATGCCTGCACATCTTTTGGAAAACAACTGCCCCCATAACCTAAGCCAGGATAAAGAAAATGTTTGCCAATTCTGAAATCAGTACCGATTCCGCGACGCACCATGTCAACATCAGCACCTAGTTTTTCAGAAAGCACTGCTATCTCATTCATAAAAGAGATCTTAACTGCCAAAAAACTGTTCGCTGCATATTTTGTAAGCTCGGCACTTTTCTCATCCATAAAAATGATAGGATTGCCCTGCCGAACAAATGGTTCATACAATTGCTGCATTACTTGCCGGGCCTTTTCAGAACTGGTACCGATCACCACTCTGTCGGGTTTCATAAAATCTTCTACCGCAGCACCCTCTCTTAAAAACTCGGGGTTACTTACTACATCAAAACTATCAGCAAGTTTATCTTTGCCAGATGCTAGTATTGCTAATTTTACTTTTTCAGCTGTGCCCACAGGCACCGTACTCTTATCTACAATTACTTTATAATCTCCCGGTTGTAGTAATCCACCCAAATCCTTCGCAACACCTAAGATATATTTCAGATCGGCACTGCCATTTTCACCCGTTGGAGTTGGCAGCGCTAAAAAAATAAGCGCTGCGTCTTTTATTCCATCAGCCAAAGAAGAAGTAAAATGAAGTCTTCCTTCTTTCAGGTTTCGTATAAATATTTTTTCAAGTCCTGGCTCATAAATAGTAATCTCACCAGACTGCAACTTATTTATCTTGTTCTTATCAATATCAATACAGGTTACCTGGTTGCCTGTTTCGGCAAAACAAGTACCACTTACTAATCCAACGTAACCCGTACCTACAACTGCAATTTTCATGAATAGATAGTTGTCAAATTATAAAAATCCATAGCTGGCTAACTAATTTTGTTATGCGAAAGATACCAGCGTAATGTTTCCGTCAATCCTTCTTTTACAGTTTTCTTTACGTTGTAACCCAACAACCGTTTTGCCTTTGAAATATCAGCCATGCTGTGTTTAACATCGCCGGCTCTTTCCAAACCATGTATTGCTGTCGTTGAAGAACCAGCCTCTTCTTTCAAAACTTCAAAAAGTTCATTAAGGGTGGTATGTTCACCACAGGCAATATTATATACCTGATTTAAGGCTTCTTTATTTTGAGTAAATAAGGAAAGTATATTAGCCCCTACAGCATTTTCTACATACGTAAAGTCCCTGCTATGCATGCCATCTCCATTAATAACAGGCTGCTCATTTTTTATTATTGCTTCTGCAAACAAAGGTATTACCGCAGCATAAGGCCCTTCGGGATTCTGTTTGGGGCCGAAAATATTAAAGTAACGGAGACCAATCAGCTCAAGACCAAAAAGATCTGCATATACTTTTGCATATAATTCATTTACATATTTGGTAACTGCATAGGGAGAAAGAGGTTGCCCAATTATATCTTCCACTTTTGGTAAACCTGGATGATCTCCGTACGTAGATGAGCTGGCAGCATAAACAATCCGTTTAATGTTTTTTTCTTTAGCCGCTGTATATATATTTAATGTTCCCGTAATATTTACCTCATTTGTTGTTAACGGGTCATTTATAGATCGGGGAACAGAACCCAAAGCTGCCTGATGTGTAATTTTATCAATACCGGTACATGCAGCAAGGCATGCCTGATAATCTCTTATATCAGCTTGAATAAATTCAAACTTTGGGTGGTTGCTAAATTCATCAATATTTTTTAAGCTGCCCGTTGCCAAATTATCCATTACCCGAACGAATGAGACATCAGGATAATGGAGCAACGCTTCAACAATATGTGAGCCAATAAATCCTGCACCACCTGTAACCAGAATTCGCATCAAGAATTAAATTATTTTTTTCTAAACCAGTTAACAGGATTGAGGTAGCCAAGCACCTTTTCAAAAAAAGTTGGAGGAGGAGTTTCTTCTTCATAGTAGCTACCATAGCCATAACCATAACCATAACCATAACGACCATAGCCATAATAACCATAGCCTGTTTTCAGTTTAACATCATTAATTACAACTGCTACCTTAGGTAATTTCTTTTGAGTATAAAACTCGTCAATTAATGTAATCTGTTTTTTAAAAGTGTGCCCTTGACGTACCATATAGAGTGTGCTGTCGCAAAATTTACTCAGCGTTTGTGCATCACTTACCATTCCCACAGGTGCTGTATCTACGATTACCACATCAAATTCCTTTTTTAACCAGGCAAACAATTCATCTACTTTTTCACTTAAGAGCAATTCGGAAGGGTTAGGAGGAATTGGTCCACAGCCTAATACATATAGATTTTCTGTTTCCGGTACTTTTTGAATTAAGCTTCCCAGATCATCATTTTTTCCAATCAAGAAATTGGTAAGGCCTGGGCCTTTTTCCATCCTTAATCCTGAAAGAACCTTTGGTTTACGTATATCAAACTCCAGTATAACCGTTTTCTTATCAGCCAGTGCCAGTACTGCTCCCACATTCGTACTTAAGAAGGATTTTCCCTCTCCACTAAATGAAGAGGTGATCAATAAGGTAAACCTTTCCTCTTTACCAATAACATACTGCAGATTTGACCGGATAATTCGAAATTGCTCGGCCACCATACTGCGGGTTGTCTTGTTAACGATCATCACTTTTTCAGAATAAGAATGACCGATTTCCCCTAAAATAGGAGCATCCGTTATTTTTTCTACATCAAATCGGGTGGTAACTTTATCATTTAATAATTCAGCACCAAATATAAAAACAGCGGGGACTACTAAACCTAATAACAAAGCCATAATCTGAATAGACCTTCTGTTTGGTTTTATAGGAACCGAAGCAACATATGCTTTTTCAACAATCTGAGAGTTTTCAATAGTTGATGCCCTTGAAATAGCAGTTTTTTCTTTTTCTTCTTGCAATACATTGTACAATACCTGCTTATTATCTACCTCTCTTTTCAATTCGTTGTAGCGTTTAGCTTTATAAGGTATAATCTGTAGCTGTCCCTGCGCAGCTCCACTGTTCTTCCTTAATGCTTCAATGGTTTTGGTGTAAGACCGTTTAATATTGGAAAGATTTTCCAATAGACTTTCTCTTAGTTTTTCAATCTGGCCATTTGTTTCTTTTACAGCAGGATTATTAAGTGGAACATTCCCATCCAGTAATTCCTGACGCTTTATCTGCAATGCATTATAACCACCTACCAGTTCATTCAGTGTTGCATCGTTCAACCCTAAAGAAGAAGGAACTACTACAGCACCATACACATTCTTTTTATCCTTCAGATAACTTTCAATAAAGTCTGCCGTATTCATTTTAAGCAGCTCTTCATTGATACTTTTATCCGCAGCACTGATATTTTCAAAATATCCGCTTGTCTGTCCTTCTATATCAATCAGCTTGTTTTGCTCTATATAACTAAGAAGGTTATTCTGGGCAATCTCTAATTCTATTCCCAAAGTATCCATCCGGTCAGTAATAAAGTTGATCATCTGGTCAGAAGTCTTATTCTTCAGCTCTTTGGAATAATCTCCATATTCATCCATCAATTGATTAACGACATCAGCACACTGATTGGGATTAGTGCCCTCCATACTGATTTTCAATATGCCTGCAGAAGCTGTGGCTTTAGGAGCTACCATAATTGCTGAAGCAAATCTTCCGGCTGCGGCACTAGTAGGAGTATATTCAACCACATAATCTTTAGATATACCAGATAAAGGGTTTCTTATCAGTCTGAATGTCCCGTATTGATTTTTAAATCGCTTGCCAAAAGGAACTGATACATTGTCATTATTTACCTTAAATTCTTTCTCATTGTTAAACTTTATTTTCAGGGTAAAAGGTTTTAATGAATCAGTCAGCTCTTCATGTTGTATTATAAAAGGTCCTGTTTTATAAATATTGATTGTTTTAATATTTCCTTTTACATAATAGTTATACTGCAGATTTTGCTTTTGTACAACCCTTGTCATTAACCCTCTCGACTTCAGCACTTCCATCTCACTTTGAATATTAACACCTTTACCACCTCCGAAAATATCATCAAACTTATTGGATTTGCTTTGTTGCTGATCAGATTTAATAATCATCGTACTCCCGGTACTATAGATAGGTGTTGTGTACCGTAAGTACGCATACGCTCCAAACAACGCTAATGCGACGGATAAAATAAATACCGGAAGAAACCGGACATATTTATAAAATACATCCCGGATGGTCAGGTTCAAGAGTTCACTTCTGGCTTCATTCTTATTATTCAATGATTCTTCCATGAAAATATTTACGGTTGCTGTTTAGAAGGAACAGTTAGTTTTTGATAAATATATTGGCCAAAGTGGCGGCTACCGTTACAATGGTAAAGGCAAAAGTGATGCGTTGCGTAATTTTAGCTTGCTCAGCATCCTTTAATTTCTGCTTTGTTTCATCTACAATCAAAACATCATTTTGTACAAGATAATAATAAGGGGAATCAAAAATATCTTTAGAAGATAAATCAATTACACCTGTTTCTCTTTTGCCATTTATTTCCCGAAGTATCCTCACATTATCTTTCTTACCAAAATCGGTAATACCCCCGGCTAAACCAATTGCTTCTATAACGGTTAGTTTTTCTCCCGGCACAGTTAATATTCCTTGTGCACCAACCTGCCCTAGCACCGTTACTTTAAAATTCAGAAAACGTACAATCACGGTAGGGTTTGATAATAATTCAACAGGTTCTGTCAATCTTCTTTTTACTTCTGCAGCCAGCTCTTGTTTCGTCAATCCTTCCGCATGTATAACACCTAAACGGTGATGTTCAATATTTCCGTTCAGATCAACATAATAACCTGAAGTACCAGTTTGTCCTGCACCACCTGTTGGTTGATTATAAATTACATCAGATAATTCCGGCTTGGTACTTAAGCTGAATATTTGTACCGATAACTGATCATTCTTCTGAATTCTTAATTCCGGAATTTTCACATCACCCTTACTCGTAGAATCATTAACCTTATCAAGATAATTAGGTAATTGCTGAACCGGTTTGCAGGAAATAAAATAAAGGGAAAATGCCAACAAAAATAAAATCCTTGTGAATTTCATTGAGACGACTTTAATGGATAAGACAGCTGTGATGTAAATATTGAATTTTGTTTTACTTAGGCTGTGCCGAAGTTAATTTAGTTCTGTCAATTGTGGCTACTAAAATATAGCCGAGGCTGTCAATTGCAACCTTTGCAGTCTTATGCTGCAACTCCACTACACTTCCTTCATGATCCATCAGGGTGCCATTTGTAACCCTCACCCGTTGGTGCACTTTCAGTTTCATTGGTCTTGCTTCCACATTTTCATACTCATCTAAAAAGCGTCGGATTGCAGTAATTTCCTTTTCCTTTACCACAGCCGGCTTGCCATCCCAATATACAAAGTTGATAGCTCCTGTTGTCATTCTTACATTGCTACGGTCTTCATCGCTTACTTTAACAAAAACGTATGACTTAAATAGGGGTTCTTCTACGACCTTATACCTGTCACTCCATTTTCTTCTTACTTTATTCAATGGACAATAGCTTT
>Ga0209063_1001157_pt1 | contig 14261 bp, 10 predicted proteins | sample KloWWTmeKNB19Kit_FD_187177 | JGI IMG/M metagenome (GOLD analysis project Ga0209063, IMG submission 187177) | Active sludge microbial communities from Klosterneuburg, Austria, studying microevolution and ecology of nitrifiers - Klosterneuburg... | ecosystem: Engineered > WWTP > Aerobic digester >...
GAAGATCGTCCAAAGTCCACCGATCAACATCGCGCCGACGCCGAGATATCGGATCTTCGCCGACCACACCGCGAATGCAGCACGCGTAGCGTCGAGTCCGGCGACGGTAGCTGCGAGTGCAGGGTCGCTGTCGCGGAAGAAGGTGAGCCATGCCGGAATCGCGATGTGCCAAGCGATTACACCACCGGCGGCGATGACGATGCCGATGTTGATGCCGACGATATAGCCCACTCCGAGCAGCGCAGGCGACAGATTGGTGCCGAGATAGGCCACACCTTTGCCGACCCAACTCGAAATCGCGGCGGTATCCGGAATCAGGCGCAATCCGCTTGCCGCGGCGAGCTTGCCAAAACCGCCGAGCAGTCCGGCGAATGCCAGCACTTTGACGCCGCCCTGACCTTCACCGGCCCTCAGTACTTCAGCGGCCGCCTTGCCTTCGGGAAAGGCGAGGTTCTGCTCGATGATCATCGAGCGGCGCAGCGGAATCGAGAACAATACGCCGAGTAGTCCGCCAAGGCCGGCAATCGCCAATACCCAGCCATATTTGAAATCCTGCCAGTAGCCGAGCATGACCAGCGCCGGAACTGTGAAGATCACCCCGGTCGCGATCGATGAACCGGCCGACGCGCCAGTCTGCACGATGTTGTTTTCCAGAATGTGGCCGCCACCGAGTGCGCGCAGCACTGCCATCGATACCACAGCGGCCGGAATCGCTGACGCGATCGTCAGGCCAGCGAATAGACCGAGATAGGTATTCGCCGCCGCAAGCACGGTGGCCAAGATGACCGCGAGTAAAACCGCGCGGAATGAGAGTTGCGGAACCGGAGTGGCGAGCATGGGTAATCCCGAGAAATGACTCACTGATTCTGGCATGGCCCGATGCGCATGACTTGGTGCACAAGGAGTTGCGGGGCGACGTCGCGAGCAGCGTCAGCGACGCGTGTGATATGCCCCTTCGATCACCCACTTGTAGCTGGTGAGTTCTTCCAGACCCATCGGACCACGCGCATGGATGCGTTGGGTGGACACGGCGACCTCGGCACCGAGACCGAGTTGGCCGCCATCGGTAAAGCGCGTGCTGGCGTTCCAGTAGACGGCTGCGGAGTCGACCCGTTCCAGAAAGTCGCGAGCGCGTTCGCGGTCGTCGGTGAGGATGCCGTCGGAGTGACCGCTGGAATGTGCGTCGATATGCGCGATCGCGTCGTCGAGGTCGCCGACGATCTTGATACCGAGCACCAGCGATAACCACTCGGTGTCGAAATCCTCGGGACCAGCGGCGGTAAAGCGTGCGCGGAGATCGGTTTCGGCGATAACGCCAGCGAGCAGCGCGAACGCCTCCGGATCGACTCGGAAAAATACGCCTGCTGCCGCGAGCGTGCGCACGATGTCGGGCACGACTTGTGCAGCGACTGAGCGCTGCACCAGCACCGTGTCGAGCGCATTGCAGACCGTCGGGCGCTGCACCTTGGCGTTGCCGATCACCGGCACCACCCGCGCGAGGTCGGCGTGTTCATCAATGTAGAGGTGGCAAATACCGATACCACCGGTGATCACCGGCATGCGTGCATGTTCGCGGCAAAACGCATGCAGCGCGGCGCCGCCACGCGGGATAATCAGGTCGACGCTGGCATCGAGTGTCAGCAGTTCGAGCACGTGCCGGCGATCGCTGGACGGAATCAGCGAGATGCAATCAGCGGGCAGACCGGCAGCGCGCAGTGCGTCGTGCACGCAGGCGACGAGCGCGAGATTACTGCGCAACGATTCCTTGCCACCGCGCAAGACGGCGGCATTGCCACTTTTGATCGCGAGTGCCGCGACATCGATGCTGACATTTGGCCGCGACTCGTAGATCACACCGAGTACACCGATCGGTACGCGCCGGCGATGCCGCATCAGTCCGTTTGCCAGCACACGTTGGTCAAAGCACACCGCGAGCGGATCGGGCAAATCGATCAGCGCACGTACGTCGTCGGCGAGTGCGCTGATGCGCGGCGCATCGAGACGCAGGCGATCGAGCATCGCTGAATCGAGCCCGGCAGCGGCACTGGTGGCGAGATCGTCGGCATTTGCGGTGGCAATTGCTGCACTGCGTGCGATCAAGGTGTCGGCGATGGCGGCAAGCACGGCATTGCGTTGCGCATGACTGCTGCGCTTCAGAGTCTTCCACGCGGTGCGCGTCGCACTGGCGAGTGCATTCAGATTGAAGTCGGTCACCACATCACCAAGTCGTCGCGGTGGATGAATTCGGCGCCGAAGTCGTAGCCGAGCAGGGCGACGACGTCGGTCGAGCGTTTGCCGGCAATGCGCCGCAATTCGGAAGCGCCGTAGTTGGCGATGCCGCGCGCGATCACGCGTCCATCCTGATCGTGCACGGCGACAGTGTCGCCGCGGTCGAACTCGCCGTCGACGGCACGCACGCCAACGCCGAGCAGGCTGCGTCCGCCGCGCAAGGCTTCGATTGCACCAGCATCGACGCGCACGCCGACGCCGTCGCGCAGGCCAGCGAGGATGTAGCGGCTGCGCGCGTCACTTGGCTGCGCGGTCGCGCTGAAACGCGTGCCGATGGCATCGCCGCGAACGATCGCATCGAGTTGTTGCGGTACACGTCCGTCGGCGATGACGACATCGGCACCATTGCGGCGTGCGATTTCGGCGGCCTTGAGCTTCGTCCGCATGCCGCCGGTGCCAAGCGCGCCGGCGCTTCCGCCAGCCGCTGCCCAGATCGTTGCTGGAATTTCGACATCGTCAACGCGCGCGATCAGGTTGGCGCCGGCATGGGTGCGCGGGTTTGCGTCGAATAAGCCGGTCTGGTCGGTCATCAGCACCAGCAGGCGTGCATCGACGAGCGACGAGACCAAGGCCGACAATTGGTCGTTGTCACCGACGCGAATTTCCTCGGTGGCAACGGTATCGTTTTCGTTGACGATCGGCAGCACGCCGACCGCAAGCATGGCTTCGAAGGTGTTGCGGGCATTGAGATAGCGACGGCGGTCGTCGAGATCGGCACGCGTCAGCAGCACTTGGGCGACGGTCATGCCGTAGTGTCCGAATAGTTCGCCGTACAGCGCCATCAATCGTGGTTGGCCGACGGCGGCCAGCATCTGTTTGCCAGTGACCGCTGGTTCGGGCGTGGTCGCGCGCATCAATTCTCTCCCGGCGGCGACCGCACCGGAACTGACCAGCACGATCTGATGCCCAGCGTCGCGAAGAGCGGCAATGGCGCGGGCATAGTCGATCAGGCGAGGCGCATCGAGCGCGCCGTCGCGAGTGACCGTGGAAGAACCGAGCTTGAGGACGAGACGCATGGCGCAGACCGCAGGGGAAGCCCGAGCCTAAGGCTGAAGTCTGCGAGTGGGCAACCGGAACCTTGCAAGCGCTAGCATCAGCCCATGTCCGATCGTCACATCAAGCACTACGACAAACCCGCCGGCGGCTGGGATTCGCTGAAGCGTTCATATCAAGCGTTGCGCGCCGAAGGCATCGTCGGTGCCGGTGCGCGCGCGATGCTGCAGACCAATCAGGACCGCGGCTTCGACTGCCCCGGCTGCGCGTGGCCAGACCGCAATCCAAATTCGACCTTCGAGTTCTGCGAAAACGGCGTTAAAGCCGTGGCTGCCGAAGCGACCGCAAAACGGCTGACGCGCGACTTCTTCGCCGCGCATAGCGTCGCTTCAATGGCTGCGCAGGATGATTTCTGGCTGGAAGCACAGGGTCGCCTGACCGAGCCGATGCGCTACGACAGCGCCAGCGACCACTATATTCCGATCAACTGGGATGATGCCTTCGCGCTCATTGCGCAGCAGCTGCGTGCGCTCGACTCGCCAGATCGAGCGGTTTTTTACACCTCGGGGCGCACTTCGAACGAGGCTGCATTCCTCTATCAACTCTTTATCCGCGAATTTGGTACCAACAATTTGCCGGATTGCTCGAATCTCTGTCACGAAGCCTCTGGCGTCGCGTTGATCGAACAGATCGGCAACGGCAAGGGTTCGGTCACGCTGGAAGACTTCGAGCAGGCCGAGGCGATTTTTGTATTCGGACAGAATCCCGGCACCAATCATCCACGCATGCTCGGCGAACTGCGCGCCGCCGCCAAACGCGGCTGTCGCATCGTCGTGTTCAATCCGCTGCGCGAACGTGGGCTGGAACGCTTTGTGCATCCGCAATCACCCGCTGACATGCTGCTCGGCACACACACCAAGATTGCGACGCACTATTTCCAGCCGCGCATCGGTGGCGATCTCGCCGTGCTGATTGGCATTGCGAAAATCGTGATCGAACGCGCTGCACTCGATGATGCGTTCATCGCGCAGTACTGCGATGGCTTCGATGCCGTATGCGCGACGGTGCATTCTGCCGACTGGCGCGAGATCCAATGCGACAGTGGCCTGACGCAGGCTGAGATCGCCGACGCGGCGCAGATCTACATCGACAGCAAGGCGACAATTTTCTGCTGGGGCATGGGCATCACCCAACATCGCCGCAGTGTCGCGACGATCCAGATGTTGATGAACCTGTTGCTGTTACGCGGCAATATCGGTAAGCCCGGCGCCGGGCCGTGTCCGGTGCGTGGTCATTCGAACGTGCAAGGCGATCGCACGATGGGCATTTGCGAGAAGCCGACGCCGACGTTCCTTGATCGCCTCGGCACCGAGTTCGGTTTCGATCCGCCGCGACAGCCCGGTTTCGATGTGGTCGCGGCGATCGAAGCAATGGAGAGCGGCGCTGCAGGTGTGTTCTTCGCGATGGGCGGCAACTTCGCGGCGGCGACGCCGGATACCTCGCGTACCGCAGCGGCGCTGCGTCGTTGTGATTTGACCGTACAGGTCTCGACCAAACTCAACCGTTCGCATCTGGTGCATGGTCGCGAAGCGCTGATTATGCCGTGCCTCGGTCGCAGCGAATTTGACGAACAGGCGGAAGGCCGGCAGGCGGTCACCGTTGAGGACTCGATGAGCATGGTCCATCTCTCGGCGGGCATCCGCGCACCTGCCTCGGGGCAGCTATTGTCCGAGCCGATGATCGTCGCGCGCCTTGCACTGGCGACGTTGCCGACATCGACCACGCCGTGGCGTGATCTCGTTGCGAACTACGATCGCATTCGTGAGCGAATCGCGCGGGTGATTCCGGGCTTCATCGACTTCAACGCGCGGGTGCGTCATCCGGGTGGCTTCCATCTGCCGCATCCAGGTCGAGAGCGGCAATTTCCGAGCGTGTCCGGTCGCGCACTGCTGATAGCGCATCCACTGCGCGATGCGGTGACCGATAGCGCCGCGCCGTTCCGACTGATGACGGTGCGTTCTCACGACCAGTACAACACCACGGTGTATGGGCTGGATGATCGCTATCGCGGCGTGAGGGGACTGCGTCGCGTGGTGTTTATCCACCGCGACGATCTTGCGCTGCTTGGTTTCGCGGCAGGCGAATGCGTCGACCTGCATTCGTGCTGGCACGATGGCGAGCGCTCCGTCAGCGGATTTACCCTGGTCGAATACGATATTCCACGCGGCAATCTCGCGAGCTACTTTCCGGAGACGAACGCCTTGGTACCGCTCGACAGTGTCGCTGAGCGTGCGGGTACACCGACCTCAAAATCGATCGCGGTGCGTCTGACGCGAAGCGCGGCAGGTACGCGGCCGTCATGAGCGTGATTGCTACTGACGGGTTTCGCCGGATCGAGATGTTGCGCGTAGGCGATGACGGGGTTCATGCCGGCTCAGATGTCGTCGTCGAGGAAGTAGCGATTGCGTTGAGCTACAACGGCACTGGCCACGCTGTGATGATGGCGACGGCACTCGATCTCGAAGACTTTGCGCTCGGCTTCTCGTTGCATGAAGGCATCGTTGCTGCGATGGAAGAATTGCGCTTCATCGAGGCGCTGCCGCGTGACGGTGGCGTCGTTGTCGAACTGGCAATCCCGCAAACTCGCTTCGATTCGCTGATGCAACGAGCACGCCATACGCTCGGCAGCAGCGCCTGTGGTCTCTGCGGTACGGCGGCGATGCAGCAGGCATTGCGGTCGATGCCGCGCGTTGCCGCGGCGTCTTTCGATGCAGCAATGATTGCCGACGCGCTGCGCCAGTTCCCGTCGCTGCAGTCACTCAATGCATTGACCGGCGGCGCCCATGCTGCGGCGTGGTGTGATGCCGGCGGCGTTCGTCTGATCCGCGAGGATGTCGGCCGCCACAATGCGTTCGACAAGCTTGCGGGTGCATTGGCGCGGGCCGGCATCACTGCTCAAGGCGGCTATGCAATCGTCAGTTCACGCGCGTCCTACGAGTTGGTACACAAGGCGGCGACCGCCGGTATCGGCTGCTTGGTCGCACTCTCGGCACCGACTTCGGCAGCGATCGATGGCGCGACGCGTTGTGGCATGCGACTGATCGGATTTGCGCGCGATGGGTCGATGAACGTATACACATCCGGGTCAATCACGGAGTGCGAACAATGAAGCGGATGCTGGCAATGACAGCGGCGACGGTGCTGCTCGTCGGGTGTGCGACGAGCACCCCCCGAACACTGGCAGACGCGGTACCGGCGCCGGCGACTGCCGCTGCTGCGCAACTTGAAGCGCTCTACGCCGACTACTGGGAGGAACAGCTGCGGCGTCATCCGTTGCGTGCCACGGCGCTAGGTGATCCGCGCTATCACGGTGACTTGACCAATACGCTGACGCCAGAATTTCGCACCGATAGCGAGCGCCTTGAGCGGGCGTGGTTGGCGCGGGTGCGTGCGGTCGAAAGTGTCGGTTTGAGCGGGCAAGCGAAGTTAAGTTACGACATTTTCGTGGCGCAACGTGAACGTGCGATCGCCATGGCACAGTACCCGGACTGGATGCTGCCGTTGAATCAGCTCGGTCATCCCGCAGCGACGGTGGCGCAACTCGGTGCCGGTTCGCGTGGGCAGCCGTTCGCGACGGTCGCTGACTACGATGCTTGGCTGAAGCGCGGCGCTGCCTTCGTGCCAGTCTTCGACCAGACCATCGCCAATTTGCGCGAAGGCATCAAGGCCGGTGTGGTACAGCCGCGTGTGCTGGTTGAGAAGACGATTCCGCAGTTCGATGCATTGATCAAGGCACAGCCCGAAGACACGCTGATGTGGGGCGTGATCGCAAAGATGCCGGACACATTCTCTGTGTCGGATCGTGAGCGGCTGACGGTCGCCTATCACGGCTTGATCGGCACGCAGTTAGTGCCGGCATTTGTGCGTCTGCGCGACTTCCTGCGTGACGAATATCTGCCGGCATCGCGCGCGTCGGTCGGTCTTTCGGCCTTGCCGAATGGCGCGGCTTGGTATGCCGAATTGGCGAAGCGCTACACCACGACCAATCTCACACCTGACGCTATCCATCAAATCGGCCTCGACGAAGTGGCGCGGATCACCATCGAATTCGAGAAGGTACGTGAGCAAGTCGGTTTTACAGGTGATCTGCAGGCGTTCTTCAAGTTCATGAACGAGGATGCGCGCTTCGCGTTCAAGTCGGATCAAGATGTGCTCGATACTTACAACACGCTACGTGGACGGATTGAACCGAATATCCCGTCGCAGTTCGCATTGCTGCCGCGTGCCGGATTTGAGGTCAAGCTGGTCGAGCCGTTTCGAGCAGCGAGCGCACCGGCGGCCTCGTACCAAGGCCCGAGTCAGGACGGCACACGCCCGGGCGTGTTCTATGCGAACGCGTTCAACCTGCCGTCACGACGCACTTGGGAAACCGAGAGCATCTTCCTGCACGAAGCGATTCCTGGGCATCACTTCCAGATTGCGCTGCAGCAGGAACTGACTGGTCTGCCGGCCTTCCGTCGCTTCGGTGGCGAGACCGCTTATATCGAAGGCTGGGGTCTCTACGCCGAATCGCTGGGTCATGATGTCGGTGTCTACACCGATCCATACCAATATTTTGGACGCCTTGCAGCCGAGATCTGGCGCGCCAACCGCCTTGTCGTCGATACCGGTTTGCATACCAAGGGCTGGACGCGCGAACAGGCGATTGCGCAGATGCGTCAAACGTCGGCGATCAGCGAAACCAATGCGACCATCGAAGTCGAACGCTACATCGCGATGCCGGGGCAGGCGCTGGCCTACAAGATCGGTGAACTCAAGCTGCAGGCGTTGCGCCGCCGTGCGATGACCGCACTCGGCAACCGTTTCGATCCGCGCGAATTCCATCGCGTTGTGCTCGAGGATGGTTCACTGCCGCTGGATGTGCTCGATGCCAAGGTGGCGCGTTGGTTGGCGTCCAAGGGCACAAACGCTTCCAGCGACTAGCGCTATGACGGTATCGGTAACACGCACGCCACCGTCAGTTCGTTCGGTCGCAACCGACTGCAGCAAGGTGCCGCGGTAGACAGCGCGAGTGTCATTCGTCCGCTCGGTAGCGTGGCACCTTGCTGCAGTCGGTTTGCAGCGGCCAGCATTGCTCCAGCGCCTCGTCGTTGCGCTGCATGACGTAGCAGTTGTCGATGAACTCGCCGTCGCTTGCTGTCGCCGTACTAATGGTCGACTGGAATACGAAGCCGTCATGTCTCGGTGACGGTCCGACGACTTCGCCGTATTCATTCAGTGTCGCGGTGGCGGGGTCGGCACATTGCGTGCGCATGCGTTCGACGACATCTTGCGTGCGCGGATCACCGGCGAGTACGTTGGCCGCGGACTCGCTAAAACCCAGCGCCTGAATCGCAGAAATCGGATGCGGTCCGGCCAGCCGTGCGTAGGCGCTGCGCCAGCGTATGAGTAGGTCGTCGTCCGGTGCTGCAGGTATCGCCGCATTGGTCGCCGCAGCGTACTCGATCGCCAACGCGTCGCCGTGTTTTTCAGGATGCGACAGCGGTGTCGCGACAAATCCAGCACCGTTGTAAAATTGATGAATATCGCCGCGCGCACATCCCGTTTCATCGATGCTCAGGTGACCACCGCCGCTGACAGCGGTACCGCTGGACGTGCTGCTGCCACGCGTCAGGTATTCGGTCAGATCTCCAGATGCGTCAAAGCGGAAACCAACCAGTAAGCGCCCGAACATTGTTGCTGCGAGTGTGCCTTCATGCTCGGGGTCGGGGCTGTGCCGCATCGTATCGGCGAGCACCGCGTCATCACTGAAGATCACCGTGTGGCCATCACCGTTCGGAAACACGACCGCGTACTTGAAGTCGAGCTTGCCGCTGTTGATTTCATCGTAATAACCGCGCGCCGTACCGGTGCCCGCACAATCGAGTACATCACTCGGCTGTCCGCAACCGGCCAGCAACAGGGGCATCGACAGGAGGAAAATTCGCAGACTCGGGCGCATGCTGGCTTCCGCTAAGGTCGGTCGCCGCGACGATACGCAGTTCCGCGCGGCGCAGCTAGCGTGTATCCGGTTGCATCGTCCGAATCGCGCTTCCGATAGCATCGTCGCAACAGTGGCTGAGGTGCGGCGATGGCACGCGTGTTGATCGCGATCCCGAATGACGATTTCGATCCGAGCGAGTCGGCGATCCCGTGGAAATATCTGCGTGCTGGCGAACACGAAGTGGTGTTCGCGACCCAGGATGGATTACCCGGTGAGTGTGATCCGCGTCTGCTTGACGGTCGCGGCTTCGGGCCGTTCAAGCGTCTGCTGATGGCGAATCAGGATGCGCGTGTCGCCTATGCCGCGATGGCGCAGAGTACCGAGTTTCGCAATCCGATCGACTGGAAGACTGCGCTGGTGCGTCCATTCGACGCCTTGCTGCTCCCCGGTGGCCATGCCCAATGCGTGCGGCCGTATCTGGAATCACTCGACTTGCAGCAGAAGGCAGCCGAGATGTTCGCCGCGAACAAACCGGTCGCCGCGATTTGTCATGGCGTGCTGATCGCGGCGCGTGCGCTTGGGCCGGATGGTGAGTCGTTGCTGTTCAATCGTCGTACCACCGCCTTGCCGAAGTCGATGGAACTGTCGGCCTGGATGCTGACGTGCGCCTGGTTGGGAGATTACTACCGGACCTACCTGCGGACGGTCGAGGACGAAGTCACCGACGTTCTCGCACAAGTCACACAATTCGATGCCGGTCCACGCGGTTTGCACCGCGATTCGACGAAAAATCTGACACCAGGGTTTATCGTTCGCGACGGCAACTGGCTGTCGGCCCGTTGGCCCGGCGATGCTCATCGATTTGCATCGGAATTGGTGGCGATGCTGGCCGAACAGCAAACGCACTGAGCCTGCGTTATCGTTGAGACGTCGATCGCTGCTGCCGGAGTCCGCTCATGCTGGTTCGTTCGTTGCTCGCATCCTGTCTGTCGCTGTGTGCGCATCACGTGGATGCTGGAGATTTCGCCGAAAAGTTCCTGGCGAAACAAAACAAGTCGGCGCTGCGTGATCTCGAACGCGGTGCGCCGGCCGCGCAGATCGACGCCGCCACGCAGCTTGGGCCGGATTTCGCGGCGCAAACCGCACCGGTGCTGGCGAAGCACCTGACGAATTCGGATGCGGTCGTCCGCCGCCTGGCCGCGGAGGCGTTGTGGCAACAGGCCACGCAAAAACCGGACGCGTTCTCGTCGACGCTACCGGCCTTGCGTGCCGCGCTCGACGATGCCGATGCCGCAGTCGCGATGAACGCCGCTGGCGCACTCGCGACGATGGAGGTGCCAGAAACCGAGCTGGCGGCTGCGCGTCGGCGCGTGTTGTCGAGCGGCGTGCGTGGCTACGTCGGATTTCTGGCGGCGCGTGGTTTGATCGGGATTGACCCGGCACCACCGCTGCTGCCGTACATGATCGACTACTACGTCGATGCGGTCGAAGCGGAGGAGCGCGGCGGCTCGGACGACAACGTCAAACTCGCTGAGCGAGCCTTGGAATATCTGGTCGCGACCAAGGACCGCGGGCTGATCGAACCTCTGCAGCGAACGCTAGAGGTGTCGCCGCCGGCCACGCCGTTTCTGCTCAAGCAACTTCATGCCTTCGAGCCGAAACCGCCGGCATGGACAGACAGCTTGCTGCGCTATACCGAAAGCGCCTATCCCAGCACGCGCGAGCGCGCTTGGGATCTGATCGGCGATCAGCGCGATGCGGCCTCGCTTGAACGTTGGGCGCCAAAAGCAGCGCGTTTGCTTGCCGATCACAACATGCGCCGCATCGCGCTGTCGGCGCTGTCGGATGCTGCCGGGCGTAGCGTGCACGGACTGCCGGAACTTGCGGCCTTGGCGAATGACGCGACCGCCGATGCCGCTGATCGCGTACGTGCAATTGAGATCCTCGCGGATGCCGCAGACACGTCTCGTCACGACAGCAGCGCCCGCGTTCATGGCGTGGCGCGCAAGCACTGGGAGCAAGTGTGTACGCCGATCCTCAAAACCCACGATGTCGATGACTATTTCAAGGCGTGTCGTAACGACGCCAGCTACATCGTCAGCGATGACAAACAGCGTGCCGCCTTGATTGCCGGGTGGCTTGCATCGAATACCTATGTCGACGCGAAGGTCGTCCTGCTCGGGAGCCTCGAATCGATGTGGGATAGCGCAGCGCCAGCCGCGAGCACGGTTCGTGGCCAGCGCATGAATGCGGATCCACGAGTGGTGCAGGCCGCTGAGGCGGCATTGAATCGAATCGAGCCGGCGTGGCGCGAACGCGATTCCCGTGGCGCATCGTCGCCCGCCAGCGCAGCTATCAAGCAGGTCGCCCCGGGTGGCGTTGAGCGGCCTGCGGGCAAGGGCGCCGATGGTGCATCGTTGTACGCAGCGATGGCCAAGGGCGATATCGCTGCGGTGAAGAGGCTGGTGAATAGCGGCAATGTGCAGTTGCCGGTGCGCTACCCGCAGATGCAGGGTACGCCGCCGCTGCCGATCGTCGTCGCCGTGAACTATTGCGGCATTCCGCAGGCGGCTGCGGGGCTCAAGGCGATCATTGTGTATTTACGCAGCATCGGTGCTGATCCGGACGTGACCACACTAGACGGCAGCCAACTGCTCGACACTGCCAAATACCGATGTACGCCCGAGATCATGGATGCGCTGTCACATTGACCGCATCTCGCCACATTGGCGGTGAAGAATCATTGCAACGAACGATTGAATTTGCGCGGCGTCGGTCCGACACTGACAATGCCCGTTTTCGCAGGAGAGACCCCTTGGCCCATCCAACCTCGCTTCCGACCAGTGCCGCGCAACTGCGTCAGCTCTGCGCCGTTTACGCGAAGCCGCACTTTGGTCGTGCGCTCTGGCAATTGATCAACACCGTGCCCGCGTTCATCGCGCTTTGGGCACTGATGGCCTATGGCGTTACCCATGACTGGAACTACGGCTGGGTGTTGTTGCTGGCATTGCCGACGGCTGGACTTTATGTGCGCATGTTTATCGTGCAGCACGATTGCGGCCACGGTTCGTTCTTCAAGTCCGAGCGCGCGAACAACGTTGTCGGCGGTGGCCTCGGCCTGGTGACGCTGTTTCCCTACGGCTACTGGCGCAAGACGCACAATATTCACCACGGTAGCTCCGGCAATCTTGATCGCCGCGGTGTCGGCGACATGGAGACACTGACCGTGGCTGAATACCGGGCGCTGTCTTGGAGCAGGCGGTTTGCCTATCGTTTTTACCGCAGCACCTTCGTGCTGCTGGTCATCGGCCCGGCCTATCAGTTCTTGATCAAGCACCGTTTCCCGTTCGATATGCCGTTTTCGTGGAAGAAAGAGTGGGCCAGTGTGTGGGTGAACAATGCGCTGCTGCTGTTGTGTGGCGGATTGCTGGGTTACTCGATTGGGTGGCATACCGTGTTCATGGTGCATTTGCCGGTGGTGCTGATTGCCGGTGCCGGCGGTGTTTGGCTGTTTTATGTGCAGCACAACTTCGAGAATAGTTACTGGGCGCGCAAGGAGGACTGGGATGCGACCGAAGCGGCGATCCACGGTTCGTCGTATTTCGACCTGCCGCGGGTGATGCACTGGTTCACCGGAAACATCGGTTTCCATCACATTCACCACCTTGCCAGTCGCATACCGAACTATCGTCTGCGCGAAGCCTTTGAATCGAGTCCGCTGCTGCAGTTGTCGCCACGACTGACGTTGTGGACCAGCCTGAAGTGTGCGCAGTTGAAATTGTGGGACGAAGATCTGCGGCGCATGGTCGGCTTTCCAAAGCGTGTGCGCGCCTGATTCGATGGCGCGCGCTTCAGCACATTGACTGCTGTAATTCTGGCGGATGATAGACCGGCGCGAAGCCGCCGCCGGGTGTGCGGAAGTTGGTGGTCTGCCCTTGATAGAGGCGGGCCGCGACGAGTTGCACGTGACCGTCGTAGACGTAGTTGCGGATGTCGATCTTCAATGGTTGCTCAGGCGTGCGATGACGCTCGCCAGGGAGCGCGATCGCCTGTGCGACATAGTCGGACGCAAGTATTTCAGCAAACACTTTCGTCGTGAGCTTGTCACCACGGTAGGCGCCGCGGCTACCGAAACCGCTGACGGGTTTGAAGAACCAGCGCTTGCGTTCGACCCAAAGTGACGCCGCATCGCTTGCGCGCACATCAATCGTGCGTGGGATACCGCTGATCAGGGTGCCAATGGTCGCCGCGTCGATGCCCCATTCACGCAGCCGTTCAGCATCGGTCAGCAAGGCCAAGTTGTGCTTGTTCGCATACAGCGCATGTGCACGCGGGTGCGGGGTGAAGACTGCGGCATCGGCTGCATAGGCATCTCGCAGCAGCGCATGCGCCGGGTCGTCGAAGTAGAAATCGGTGAGGCGGTTGTAGACCAGATCGACTGGGTCGCCGTCGCATTCGAGTTTTCCCGAACGCAGTGAGAACTGTGACGGGTCCGCAACCACGGCGGCGATGCCGCGTTGCATGAACACTTGCTGCGCGATCAGGAATTCGGGGTACAGGTATTGCGATGCCGGTGCAGTGTCGACGATGGCAATGCGTTTCAGTGGCGCCGCGCCGCGCGCCAATGTCCATTCGTTGCTGAACATCGCGAACAAATGGTCGTCAATCAACTGCATGTTGGCTGGTGTCGTGACCCAATCACGAACTTCTGGACAGCAGGCGCGCTGTACCTGGCCGAGTGTCGCGTTCAAATACGCGCCACCGGCATTGGTATTGATCTCGATGAGTTGCGGGCCGTGTTCGCCGATATGGAAGTCGTAGCCCATGAACACGCCGTGTGCGCGTTGATCATGTCGTGCGATCGCCGGCGCGTCGGCGAGAACGCTCTCGTGCCATTGCGGCGTTGCGATCACCGACTCGATGGCCGTCACGATGCGCTGCATGGCACTGACGTGTGTTTGTGCCACGAATACTGGCAACGACGAGAACAGGTGTG
>Ga0209063_1001159_pt1 | contig 14209 bp, 7 predicted proteins | sample KloWWTmeKNB19Kit_FD_187177 | JGI IMG/M metagenome (GOLD analysis project Ga0209063, IMG submission 187177) | Active sludge microbial communities from Klosterneuburg, Austria, studying microevolution and ecology of nitrifiers - Klosterneuburg... | ecosystem: Engineered > WWTP > Aerobic digester >...
GTCTTCACCACAATGAGCTTGCTTCGATCATCCGCACTTCGCTTTGCACACGGTTTTTCACTGGCTGTTGTGCTTTGCTTGCCCGCAATGGCGCAGATCCCAACGAAATGTTTGGAGATAGAAAGCATTTTGGTGGATGCATGCAACCCCTCATCGATCTGCGGAGGAAGTACGGAAGGTCAGAATGAAATGGTGCGGTTCATCACCGGGCCGCAAACAACCAATTTGAGTGATCTGGAAGTGGTGTGGCCGAACAACATCTGGCTCGGGCTGGTGCAGGATGCGACCACCGCAAACAACACGGCCCAATTGAATGCGACCATTCAAAGCTGCGGTTTCTTGATCGAGCCCGTCGGCGGCGTGATCCCGCCGGGGTCGACTGTGCTCATGGTCACCAGTACCGATATGTGTATTCTAGCCAATTCATTCAGCGCCTTGTCCGATACGATCTTCATCGTGTTCCAGAATGCTGGCAATACCGCCGGACACTTCGCAAACAATCCGGCCTCGGGACAGGTGATCAGCCCAACACCACTTCCCGGGAACGATACGCGGACCCTGATCATAACCTACACGCCAACAGCCTGCAGTGATACCGCCACCTATGTAAGGGAACTGGTGGTGAACGATCAAGGTACCTACGGCGGACAAGGCGGGGAAAGTGATGGAGGCACTGCTGTGTTCTCCTGGCCCGGGGTACCTCAGGTCACCTATGTCAATTTCGGATGCCAAGCCCCGTTCGAGTCCTTGCAGGTCACTGGTAGTGCTGATGGAACGCTGTGCGGTGGTGTGGGTACTGTGAACCTTACCGGCACGGTGAACAATGGTGATTTCGAAAGCATCCTATGGCAAGGGGGGACCGGTACAATAGGGGACCCTACTTCATTGAACACGACCTACACGGCAGGCCCCGGTGATACAGGCAACGTGGTGCTCCAACTCTGCGCGATAACGGACTGTGCCACACCTACATGCACCACGGTGATCATTCCCGCAGGGAACGGGCCAACTGTGCAGATCACCCCAACTGGATCTACTGCGCTTTGCCCTGGGGACAACGTGGTGCTAACAGCGAGTGGTGCCAATTCGTACCTATGGGGTGGAGGCGAAACGACGACATCCATCTCGGTATCAACGCCCGGCACGTACACTGTAACCGGTAGCAATGTCTGCGGAGTGGGGGACACTTCCATCGAAGTGACCACCGCGACTGGAGTTACCGTCACCATTACCGGGAATTTGGTGGTATGCCCCGGACAAACCACGGTGCTTACGGCGAACGGGGCCACCTCATATGTTTGGCTGCCGAACGGTGAAACCACCCAAAGCATTACCGTTGAATTTCCAGGTCTATATGGTGTTACGGGCACCAGCAGCTGTGGAACCGCGCAAACGTTGGTCCAAGTGGCCCCCGGTGCAGCCCCTGCGGTTTCCATTGCCGGTGATATTGAATTGTGCGGTCCTGAGACCACGGAGCTTACGGCCTCCGGAGCCGATACATACGTATGGAGCAGCAATGAGACCACCCCGGCCATCACTGTTTCAACACCAGGGACCTATTCGGTCATTGGTACCAACGCTTGCGGAAATGATACCAGCTCGGTGGAGGTTTCCGCAGTTGCAGAACCTACGGTTATCATTACCGGAAACCTTACGTTCTGTATCGGACAACCGGCCATCCTTACTGCCAGTGGTGCCGATTCCTACCTGTGGAGCACCTTGGAGACCACACCGACCATATCGGTGGAAACTGCCGGAACGATATCGGTTGTCGGAACCAGCGCCTGCGGAACAGGAACAGATTCTGTGGAAGTGGTTTCGGCTCCCGGACCCACCGTGAACATCACTGGCAATACGACCATTTGCGCTGGGCAAACCACCGTACTTACCGCAACAGGTGCTGATACGTACCTGTGGAGCACCAACGAAACCACGGCCTCCATCACCGTAGGGACGGCAGGGACATTCACCGTAACCGGTACGGATGGTTGTGGTGAAGGGATAGCGAATATCGAAGTGGTATTCGGGGTCGGTCCAACTGTCGAGATCCAAGGAACGACGACGTTCTGTGCAGGTGGAACCACTCAGCTAACAGCAACGGGGGCGACTAGTTATGTATGGAGCACGACAGAGACCTTTGAAACCATCGCGGTCGAGTCTTCCGGTACGTACACCGTCATCGGAACCGATGCTTGCGGCTCCGATACGGCTTCGGTGGAAGTTACGGTCCAACCCTTGCCTATTGTAAGTGTCTCTGGCGTTGGAAGTATTTGTCCAGGTGGATCAACGGTACTTACCGCCACAAGTAGTGATCCCATCACTTGGAACACCAGTGCTTCCGGTCCAACGATCACGGTTTCTGATGCCGGGGTCTATACCGCCACCGCCACCAACGCTTGCGGATCAAGTTCTGCAAGCCTTACCGTGGAAGTGGTCCAATTGGCAGTTGCTTTTACAGCCTCTCCATCATCGGGCGTTGCACCGCTTACCGTTCAATTCAACTCCACAAGCACGAGTGGGGCCACGCATAGTTGGGTCTTTAACGATAACGGGACAAGCAACCTGGATTCACCGGAGCACCTGTTCGAAGAGCCCGGCACGTACACCGTGGTCCTCACGGTTACCGCGGACGGTTGCACGGTCTCCACCAGCCAAGTCATCATCGTAACCGCTGTTCCCGTCCCGATCGAAGAAAGTTCCATCGAGGTGCCCAACGTGATCACTCCAAATGGCGACAGGCAGAACGATATTCTTACGGTTACCACAGCGAACCTCGCCACGTTCAATATGCAGATCTTCAACCGCTGGGGCCAGAAGATGAGCGAACTTACACGTGCCAATCAGAGCTGGGATGCACGCACGTTGAGCGGTGAAATGGTCTCCGAAGGCACCTATTTCTACGTCCTTGTTGCAGAGGGCTTGGACGGAAAGAAGTACGACCTTTCCGGGCACCTGACCGTGATGCGCTAGGGTGCGTGAATTGGATCAATAACAGATCTTGGCGACTGTTCCGTTCCGCTTGGCGAACTTTGCGGGGTCATTGGCCGTCTGGTCACTGACGTAAGGGCAATGAGGAAGGATCCAGATCACATCGGCGAACGAAGTTCCATGACCGTTGCATGGCGTCTTGTCCTGTTGATATGTGTGGGGTGGATCCCAACACTGGGCCAAGCCCAGTGTCCCTCGGTGATCACGACTTTTCCATACGTGGAAGGCTTTGAGACCACACCAGCATGGGCCAGCGCTGGAACCAACAACGACTGGGCTTGGGGCACTCCCGCGCATCCTTTGATCAACAGTGCACCCGAAGGAACCAAGGCTTGGTGTGTAGGCGGGCTGACCGGCTCCTTCTATTCGAACAACCAACAAAGCTGGCTGGAGAGCCCTTGCTTTGACCTTTCTGGGCTCACCTATCCCTACATCTCCTTCTGGTTGTATTGGGAAACGGAGCCGGCCTACGACGGGCTGGGATTCCAGTACTCCGTGAATGAAGGTGCCACGTGGGTCAACTTGGGTTCGAATGCGGATAACGATTGCCTGAATACGAACTGGTTCAACACAGGGAACATTACTGCACTGAACCTAGCCGCCCCGAAACGAGGCTGGAGCGGTTCAGCTCAAGTCGGTGGCTGTTCCACTGGGGAAGGAAGCGGTGGTTGGGTGCGTTCCGGACATTGTTTGGATGGTGTTCCCACTGGCGACCCGGTGAAGTTCAGGTTCGTGTTCGGTGCAGGCTCCATTTGTAACACCTTCGACGGCATAGGGATGGATGAAGTCTACATCGGTGAGGCCCCAGCGAACGATCCCCAGATCACATACACCTGTGCAGGCAATGTGGTTTCATTCAACAACACGGCCACTTTGTGCGCAGCTTCCAGTGTCTGGGATTTTGGAGACCCCGCCTCAGGTGCGAATAATTCCGCAACCGGGATCGCGACCACACATACGTTTCCGGGTCCCGGAACCTACTCTGTGAGCCTAACGATGACCGGCCCGTGCAATGCCCCAGCAACGCAAACGACCGATCTGGTGATCCCGGAATTGACACTAACCACGACCGATCCTGATTGCGCTGGGGGCAACGGAACTGCAACTGCTACGGTGAATGGAGCTCCGGGGCCGTTCCAATATGCATGGCTGCCCGGAGGAGAGACCACCCAGACGATCACCGGGCTTGCAGCCGGTAATTACAGTGTTACGGTACAAGCCACGAACATGTGCGCGGTGCAAGGCACAGTGCAATTGACACTCGGAGCAACAGCGATCACATTGACCGAAACCCATACGGATGTCACGTGCGCAGGACTTGCCAATGGGACCGCAACCGTCACAGCCGCTGGAGGCTCAGGAGCGTACGTCTACAGTTGGGCTCCCTCGGGTGGTTCTGCGGCCAATGCCTCCAACTTGGGGCCGGGCGTGTACACTTGCACGGTAAGCGATGGCGCCGGCTGTGAAGGCGATATCTCAGTAACGATCACAGAGCCGACTCCATTGACGCTGACGGCAAGTGCTGATACAACGATCTGTGAAGGGGAGGCACTCACGCTTAATGCAGTTGCCCAAGGTGGACAGGCACCGTTCACATACAACTGGACACCTGATGGTCCGAACATAGTTCCCGTAGCGACCACGACGTACTCAGTTTCTGTTACGGATGCGAACGGTTGCATCAGTTCCGCCGGGCAAGTGGAAGTGACGGTAATTCCCGTAGTACAGCCGCAACTGGCACTGGACACTGACCTAGGTTGTGCTCCCTTGTGCGTGTCGTTCTCGGATGTATCCACGGTCACCGGGATCCGCAGTTGGACCTTCGGTGATGGGAACAGTGCCGGTAATGAAGCAATGCCCGTGAATTGTTACACGGATCCTGGGACCTTTGATGTTACACTTACCATAGTGGATCAAGCTGGTTGTGAAGGATCCGTTACCCTCCTGGATGCCGTGAACGTTGAGGCTGTTCCTGTTGCTGCGATCGGCGTTACCCCATCGGTTGCGATAATCGACGATCCGATCTTCCAATTCACTGATCTGAGCACCGGGGCAAGTGAAAGGACCTGGCATTTCGGAGACCCATCGGACAGTACTTCGAGTGTGCAGAACACGGCATTCGCGTATCCTTCAGTCGGCTGTTATTCCGTCTTGTTGGAAGTATCCAACGCAGGAGGTTGTTCCAGTTCCGCAACGATCGATCTATGCGTGGAGGATAGTTATGCGTTCTATGCACCCAATGCCTTCACCGCCAATAATGACGGATTCAATGATGGTTTCATGGTATCAACCACGGTGCGCAACCCGGAGTTCTTCGAACTAAAGATCTTCGACCGGTGGGGGCAGCAAGTGGCAACGATCAACAAACAACTGACCCCATGGAACGGCGATGGCGTTCCCTTGGGCGTTTACGTGTGGCAAGCCCGGGTGAAGGATTCCGAAGGGCAAATGCACGAGCACCGAGGCAGTGTGACCTTGCTTCGGTGAACAGGTGCTCACCACTTCGGGACCGTCTATGCGATGAGCATTCAGTATTACCATCTCGCAGTAAGGCTTAGGCCGATCTACTTGTGCTCTTTCCACCTGGCTTCTCCGACAGGATCGTTCCGTAGCTCCGGCTACGTAACAACCCTGCCGTATCGCCATGCGAAAAGATCACGGCGCATCTCTAGCCTACTCCTTACTGCGAAATGGTATAACAGGTGAACTTTCGGCTTCGTAGTTCTGGATCCGAGTTCAATCATCATCCCAAAACAACGCCCGCTTAGTGGCGGGCGTTGAAAACCGGATAGGGGTGTTCGCCTTAACGGATCATATTCTGTTTGGCCTTCAAAGCGTTGATCACCCCTTGGTTGGCCGTATTGGTTGCTTCACGTTCGGCGGCTGCCTTTGCTTCATCAGGAGCGTTCCCTTGGTATTTGGCTAGTGCGTCCTGTGCCTTGGCTTGCGATTTCAATTCACCCGCCATCTTGTTCTCGCTGCTTGCGAGTTTTTGCCGCATTTTGGTCAGGTCCTTCAAGTCCTTTGGATCGTTGGTGGTCGCGAATTTCCGTTCCAAACCGGAGATCCTTCCGCTGTAATCCGCGTTGTTTGCTTGGTACTTGCTGATCGCAGCGGTCGCCTTTGCAAGCGCCTTGTTCGCCTTGCTCAGGTTCTTGTCATTCTTCATCACGTCCTTCTGCGCACTCTCCAATTTGCTCGAGCTTTTGTCCAAGGTCTTGGAATACACGTCCAACTGTTTCTGTACCATGGCCTTGTTCAATTTCACCGCCAGATCATAGGCGTGTTGCCGAGCAGGTTCGCTATGTGGAAGTGCAACTGAATCATTCAACGCATACGCGATCTTCAAGATCCCTTGCTTCGCCTTCTTTTCCGATGCGCCTTCAGCCATGACCATTACAGGTGCTGGCGAAACGCTTGGTATCATGGCACCCATCGCCTTCATCGGTTTGGATCCGGAAACATCCTTGCTCTGGGTCTTCATTTCGGTCTTCCAGAGTTCCAGTGCATCGCCTCCATCACTTTCAAAGATGGTGATACTGTAAGCAGCCAGCTTGTAGGTGCCGTTCAACAGCGTATCAGGAACCGCAGCAATGGTGTTGTTCCAAGTTAGTGAATAGCCTTCCTTGGTGGCGTCCTGGGCCAAGCTGGTTGCGGTCGCGCCTACAATGGCTGCAATGCCAAGGATCGTGCGTGTGGTCATGGTCATTTTTGAATGATTTTGTACTCGCGGTGCCGCGGGTGCGTCAAAGCTATGGACGAGCAAAGACCGGATCGGTCACTTCTCCAACCGACTTTTATGTGTATGTGTACGCTCGCTGCCCATTCGCATCAACTCTGAAAATACCCGATGTAGCGGCAAGCCCATTACCGTGTAAAAACTGCCGTTGATCCGCTCAACTGCCACATAGCCGATCCAGTCCTGCACACCATAAGCTCCCGCTTTGTCCAAGGGCGAATAGTGGTCCACGTAATAAGCGATCTGCTCATCGGTGAGCGGTGCGAAGGTCACTTCCGCCACATCGGAGAAACTGGTGCTTCCTTGAAGTGTACGCATGCAAACCCCGGTGATCACCTTGTGTGTGTTTCCGGCAAGCAAGCGCAACATGCGCCGTGCATCGGCGGCATCGGTCGGTTTGTTCAGGAGCGTGCTTCCGAGCACAACGGTGGTGTCTGCGGTAATGAGCACTTGGTCGTTCATCAAGGTGCCCGGCCACCCGTCGGCCTTTTTCTTGGCGAGGTGTTCCGCCACCTCCTCGATCGGCATATCAAGCGGTGGCGTCTCGTCCACATCCACGCTGGTTATTTCAACCGGAAAGTCCAAGCCTTGCAGTAATTGCCTGCGGCGTGGTGAAGCGGAGGCGAGGATCAAGGTCGGCTGGTTCATGGAAGAAAACGGATCAGAAAGGCATAGCCGACGGCCAAGATCATGGCGATCTTCATGAGCATGCCAGCCCGCAAATGCTCCTTCCTGGCTATTGCGTTGTAGGTGAATCCGGCCGAGAGCAATAGCGGCGCACTGATCCCGATACCGATGTACCAGTAGCTCATGCGGTCGTGCAGGTACATGGACCGAACGATCAGTAGACCTGCCATGATCACCGCAGTGTGGAACAAGGCCAAACCCTTTGCCCAACGCATGCCCCAAGCGATGGGCACGGTGTTGCATCCAACGGCCTTATCACCTGGAACATCGGCCATGTCCTTCTGTAGTTCCCTTACCAATGTGCTCATGAACGCGAAGGCTGCATAAGCCAATACCCAATACCACAACTCCCGAATGAAGCCGGGCTCCATAATGTACTGTGCACTCTGCACCTCGATCACCTTGGGTTCCACGAAGTAACGTGCCAACATCGGGATCTCGTAAACCCCAACGGTGAGCGGGACCAGCGCTGTTAGTGTGGCTACCAGACCATTCCCGATGACCAAAGAGCGTTTCAAGTTGGTGCTATAGACCCACAGTGCACCGATCGAGAACGCAGGGATCCAAGCCCATTGAAGGAGATCGCAGCGCCATGCCACAAAGACGCCGATCACCAGCCCCAGCCCACTTAGGACCATGTGTGCCGTCATAGCCACTCTACGCTTAACACTTCGGCCTACGATCACTTGGTCCGGTTTGTTGATCCGGTCGATCCGGGTATCGAAGTAGTCGTTGATCACATTCCCACCAGCCGCGATCAATACCGTGCTGATCACCAAGAGCAAGAAGAGCAGCTTAGGCATTTGGGGACCATAGCCAGCAGGTAGCAGCACTTCAGTGCGGGTAACCGTACCACCCAACTCGCGCATCAAGTGGTGCAGGCCACGTTCCAAGTTCCCCGCGATCACGCCATAGCGTATGGCGAACATCGTTAAAGCGATGATCAACAAATTCACAGGACGGGTTAGGCGGACGAGATCCAGCATGACGAACGGCCGCAAGATCGCACGTTAATGGATCGCAGGTCCGGGGTTTTGCAAATTATACCGTTTCGCGAAGGCTGAACGAATATCAGACCGGACGATCACTGAATGACAAAGGAAGCAACCGTGAATGAACGGAAATGAACGGAAATTAGATCTACCTATTCACGAAAATTCACGTTCATTCATGGTTCCTCTTTTACTGAAGGTGGCTTATTTGATAGCGACTGTCTCTTCCACTTCCTACCACGTGTGCGCTTTTTCCGTCATCCACTTGCCCTGCACCTTCATGGCCTGCTCCAAGAGGTCGCGCACGCATCCGTGGCCACCCTTCGCATGGCTCACGAACAAACTCACGGCCTTCACTTCTTCCGCTGCATCATTTGGACAGCACGGGAAACCGACCCGCTGCATTACGCGCAGGTCGGGGATGTCATCACCCATGTAGGCGCAATGGGCGGGCTCCAACCCGGTGGTGGCGATCAGCTCTTCCAACTTGTCGACTTTGTTGGCCACCCGATCATGGAATTCCGTTACACCGAAGCGGGTGAAGTATTGAGTAACGCCATCGCTATGGCCGCCGGTCATGATGATGATCCGCAGACCTTCCTTCAACGCATGCTGTAAGGCGTACGTGTCACGACTGTGGAAGGTGCGCACAGGATCCGCGTTGGGCAGAAGCAGCACTTGTCCGGTGCTGAAGACACCGTCCACATCGAAAAGGAAGGCTTTGATGTCGGCGAGGCTTTCCTTGTAGGTGCGGTGGGGCATGGACCGGGTTGGAGGTTACTTTATCTGTGATCAATGGTCTTCAATTGGGTTAAACGGACCAATGTATTCGTTGATCTTTAGCTTTCATTATTTAGAAAGTCGTACATAATTCCGGAAATCTTCGTGACAGTTTTAAAGATGATATGGTCAACGTGCCACAAGGACCCGCTGGGTGTATGTGCGCCCGTCGCTTATGGTTGCGGCCAATACGTATGGCCCATTCGCTAGATTTTCCACCCCTAGTGCGTAATGCGACACATTGGAAGTACGCACATCCAGCACACACTGACCCATAGCATCCAACAACTTGATGCTTAGTATTGTCGCAGTCCCCGAATCGATCCGGAGCCGGTCCGTTGCGGGATTAGGGTAGCATTTGACGAGTGGATCCAGTGTTTCAGAAGGAGCTATTGAAACCACGCCGTCCCCATTGGTCTTGACCAAGTACATATCCGTGTATGCGAATCCAGCGATCGTATCAGTGGTAGATCCAGCGATGACAAAGCCACCATCACTTGTTCGGTCCAAGGAAATAGCCTCGCTGAATATGCCTCTACCGAATTCTCTTTCCCATAACATCGTACCATTTTCATCCGTACGTAATAGGTACATATATGTAACGCTTGGGGGTGGTAATGCTGTTCGCCCGCAAACAACAAAGCCTCCGTCGTCCATTTCTTGGATCTGATTTGCCATTTGATCACCACTAGATGCAGGCGTTTGGCGCCATTGTTCCATGCCTTGCGCGTCTGTTCTGATCAACAAAAGATCGCGGTTAGGGTATCCGTTCCCACCAGCAATGATATATCCACCATCCGAGCAAATAGCGAAACCATGGGTTTCGTCTGGTCCGGGGGAAATGATGGTCCGGGTCCAGAGAGTGTCACCATAAGAATCATATCGTAACAAATAAATGTCTCCGTCCGGATCCGCGAAGGAGTAGCTGTTGGCGAGTACGATGAAACCACCGTCCGAAGTTTGCCTTACGCTCCACCCGACTTCACTGTTCCCGAGGTCAATGCTCGATGTCCAAAGTGTATCGCCATTCGGATCGGTGCGCACCAAATAAATATCTTCCGCGATGCCCGCGCCTTGCGTAAAACCGCATACCGCGAAGCCCCCATCACTGGTCTGTAGAACGCTAAAACCGATATCACGACCCAATGATCCGGGATATGTCCTTGTCCAGAGCGCCGTCCCATCTCCGTCTGTTCGGACCAGAATGAGTGAATCATTACCTAATGCATTGCTCGTTCCGCATAGGATGTATCCACCATCAAGGGTCTGGTGAGCACCGTATCCCAGATCCGGGTTCACAGAACCATAGTTCCTGTTCCACTGTTCCACGCCGTATGCATCGGTTTTCAACAAGTACATATCCGCACCACCGTTGCTCCAAGAACTTCCGAATACAGCATAGCCGCCATCCATGGTCTGTTCCACATTGAAGCCGAATGCGGTTAGGCCTTCACCATAGACCTGATCAAAGGTTATTTGGCTTATTCCAATTTGAGCGAAACCTAAGCCCAAGGAAAGCATGATCAACTTCATGGTATGGTAAGAATGTTGTTGCCGGTCCCGGCTCCTGTACCTTAGTGTGGTGACGCAGGGTCTTGGACCAATTGGTGCTAAAGTACCATCGCTGTGCGATATCCTCGCCTCTTCTCTTCCTCACCTCTTCACCTTCAATTTCCATACGCCTTCAAGATCAATTTGCTCAAAACAGCATAGGCTTCTTGTAGCTCCGGGTCGTTCGCCAACAAGGCGAGATGTTGTTCAATGGTGCGCTTATCACCGCGACGGGCCGGTCCCGTCAACGCTTTTTCAGGACCCAATTCTGCCACTCGTGCAGCGGTTGTTTCCCATAGTGGACCCAACAGATCGGCGGGCAACTCGGCTTCTTTCAAGAGTCTCTGCCCTTCACGCACCAAGATTACCGGTAGATTGCTTGTGAGCACCGCTGCCAAGTGGACCCGTAGCCGTTGGGCATGGCCCAATTCAGATACGCGAGTTGATACCTGTTGTGCCACCGCCCGCATCACCTGCTTTGCGTGGTCCGAATTGCCATCAACGATCAGTGGTACGTTGCTGAGGTCCATAGGCGCACCTATGCCCAATGTTTGTATCGGCCAGAGGACGCCTTGGTGCTTATGCGGGTCCAATGCGTTCAAAGATCGTGCTCCGGATACATGGGCCACAACGGTTTCGGTGCTGGGCAAGGCATGGGCCACGGCGGCGATGGCATCATCGGAAACGGCCAGCAGAATTACATCAGCAAGAGGCAGTTCTTCACCGATCAAATAGGCGGAAGTTCCAAGTTCGATGGCAAGCTCTTCGGTCCGCGAAGGATCCCGACCAACAAGACCATTCAAGGGTAGGCTTGCTTTTCTGAACGCATTTCCCAAATGGAATGCCGCACGACCGGTACCGATGATCAGGAGGGAAGGCATTTTACCAGCGGTCAACTACCGGTCTTTGGTTGCGCCTTTCTCCGGCCTCCGTTCCTTACCCGTTGCACCACGGCCAAGAGCGTTCCCAAGAACATCAGCACACATCCGATCCAAAGGATGTTGATGCCTGGGAAGATGATCGCTTGCATCACCAAGAACTCCGATTCCGCCACGTTGAGCCCGATCTTCAGCACTTCCTTTTCTGAGGTAGGCGAAGGTGTGCCATGTCCGGCAGGTGCGGCGGGGACCCGCTCCACTGTTGCAAGGCCGTACTTTATGCGCAATGCAGGAAGTTCAGCAGCTTTTCCTGCCACGACTTGGCCTTCAGAATAGATCACCAGTGGCCTGGCTTCGAACCAGCGGTCACGTTGGTAAAGATCGCGCACGCGCAGATGGACGGCATAGACCGTGTAGCGCTCGCCCAACATTTGCCGTGTTACGCTGTCCTTTACGGTACTTACACTATCGATAATGGCCAAGGCTGATGGGGTGATGATCGTGTCACCCACGTGCTTTTCGTACAGCCGGTCGGGCATCCACAGGTCATCGGCCGTGTCGCTGGCCATGGCGAGATCGGCATACCGAACGTGGGTATACAGGTCACGATCCGGCCAATGTTTTGTGCTCGGTTCGGCCACATTTCCGAAACGCGGATTGAGCTGGACGAAAGGTGCCAATTGGAACACCGGCGCCCCTGGACGGGTGGAAGTCCATTCGCGTGCATGCCACAAGACGCGTTGTGGAAAGGTCTCCAGTGGTTCCCAATTTGCGGGCTGATCTTCCAAGAAGAACTTGCCGGCTTGGTGGTCCGTTTTGGAGCGGAAGAGCATTTCGCCAACCCGGACCGTATCGCCGTTGTGGTAGATTTTCGGATCGACTTTGAAGTATTCCATGTTGAAGACCATGTCCACGGCCTTCTGCGTCTTGTCCTTGTACCGCACGTAGTGCTCGCCCATCCGCACCGTATCGCCTCGGTACAAGAGAATGTCCTCGTTGTTATTGAATGCTTCGTTCAAGAAGCGCAAGTCCATGTTGCGCGTATTCCGACTGACCTCGTTCTGCCTGCTTGTACTGACCAATGCGCCCAGCAATACCAAAGCGAAACCGACATGTGCTATGGAAGGTCCGCCATTTTTCAGCCCTCCTTTCAATACGGTCGGGATGTACAGTGCATTGGCCACTACGGCGAAGGTGGTGGAGAAGAACAAAGCGATCAAGTTCAATTCCGCAAGGCGGTACTGTAGCACGAGAACACCGATGATGGTGATCACCAACGCCAACACGAAGGACAAGGCGATCTGCTTGCGGAATTTCTTCAGGTCAGTGTCCTTCCAACGGAGGTATTGGCCAAAGGAGATCAACAGCGTTACGATGAACGCGAAGGGGACCTGCCACTTGTTGTAATGCGCAATGGCTTCGCCCGGCGGTGCCAGTTTGGCCGTGGATAGGTCGGCGAAGAAGCTGCTCCCCGTCTTTTCAGCGATCCAACCGAAGAACTGATCGAAGGGCTCCAGCAACAAGTTGAAGACAGGTACCGAGGTGCTGAACGTGATCTGCATCGCACTCAACAGCAAGACCAACGACCCGATGAACAACCAGAATTCCCGCGACCAGAGCGATTCTTCCGGCTCTTTGCTGGCGAACGCATTTCGGTATGCGGAGACGAGCATCCCGATGCAGATGGCACCGAACAGCAGGATCGCGTGTACCTGCAACTCCAGTAGTACCCCGATCAACAACAAAGCGACCGAAACCAGAACGAAATACAGGCGTTGCCCATGGTTCGGGATCAGCATGAATACGCTGAGGGCGATAAAGTAGAGCAGGAATACCAGAAGCCCCGGCAACATGCCATCACCGGTAAAGCTGTGTACGCTGGTATCTCCCAATACACCGCTGCGCGTAAGGAACGTCGAATAGAGGATCAGGATGAAGGTGATCAGTGTGAGCAGGAAGGTGCTAAAAAGGGAATTGGGCTTTCGTTTGTTCACCAACATCAAATGGCCCGCACCCACCAAGGTGAGCCACGGTACCAACGAGGCGTTCTCCACCGGGTCCCATGCCCAGAAACCACCGAAGCTCAAAGCCTCGTATGCCCATGCACCTCCCATCAGGATCCCCGTTCCCAAGATCATGATCCCGAAATAGGTCCATGGCAGGGCAGGTGCGATCCACCCTTTGATATCCCTACGCCACAAGCCTGCTATGGCATAGGCAAAGGGGATCAAGGTGGACGCAAAACCAAGGAACAGGGTAGGAGGGTGGATCACCATCCAGTAGTTCTGCAACAACGGGTTCAAGCCACGGCCATCAGCGAACGAAGGGATCGCACTCAGGTAATTAGCCATCCCGGTCCAAGGCAAGCCGAGGTTCTCCGGCAATTCACGGATCAATAGGAAGGGGCTGCTGCCCAAGCGGAAGTCACCGACGTAGATGCCCAGGAGCATGGTCGCCAAGAAGACCTGCACCAACGCAACAATGGTCATGACCGGGGCTTCCCACTCCTTCGCTCTGAAGATCAGGATGTTGCCTAGGACCATGTGCCAGAAGGTCCATAGAAGGAAGGAACCTTCCTGCCCCTCCCAGAAGCA
>Ga0209063_1001162_pt1 | contig 14193 bp, 16 predicted proteins | sample KloWWTmeKNB19Kit_FD_187177 | JGI IMG/M metagenome (GOLD analysis project Ga0209063, IMG submission 187177) | Active sludge microbial communities from Klosterneuburg, Austria, studying microevolution and ecology of nitrifiers - Klosterneuburg... | ecosystem: Engineered > WWTP > Aerobic digester >...
GAATTAAAGAGTCTTTTTTCAGGGGATCCATTTTTTCCGGACCAATCTCATATTTGATAGCTACATTTTTAAGCGTATTGCCATTTTGTAAAACAGAGATATTGAATTTTACTTTTTCACCGGTTTTATAAACCCAATCAGCATGATCCGGTGCCACTATTACTTTTATGAATTGTTCAGTGGGTTGGGCATAGCTGATTTGAATACTTCCCAATAACAGGGCAGTAATAAAATGCATAATTTTTTTATAACAAGTGGCAGTGGGCATACAGTTATTTTCAGGGAATTTACGAAAACAAAATTGTAAACCGGGCTTCCTGGCAGACTTTGCCTGCAACAGCTTTGCCTGCTTCCCGGGTTAGTAATTCTTATCAGGGTTTTGAATGAGTTTACTCATTGAAGCGGGCCGCAACTAGTATTAATTTACAAGTGGAAAGAAAATGGGGAACTGATCATGCTGAACATACCTGTACAATCGTCGAAAAGAGGGAAGAAGGATAAGGAGCGAATCAGGACTGATGCGCTGCTCCGGGAAACTTCTACCAACTATATACGATTGATAGGTGATGCCGATCGTAAAGCCAGGATCATGCTGGTTGTGAATTCTGTTTTCCTGACTATCGGCATTACCCTGTTAACCAAATCCATGGATGACATGCCCTTTGTATGGATCAGTGCCACTATTCTGATGTTGTCGAATGTGCTGACGCTTTTTTTCTCAATTCAATCGGTAAAACCAGAGTTTAAAAAGGACCATCATCAAGATTGCGATAACAATATCCTGCATTATACGAAAAGCAGCCGCATTCCGCTGGAAGACTATGCTGCACAACTCAAAGACACCATGCACGACAATGATAAAAAAATGGAAGCCATCACCAGGGACCTGTATCACTATGGCAATCTCCTCACAACGAAATACAGGCTCCTGAATATAGCTTACCACCTTTTTTCATGGGGCATTTTACTGTCTGTAGTTTCATATCTTTTTATAATACTGATCATTAACCAATAAACTCTAAAAAATGTAACGCTGATATATCGATGGAGAGATCACAACGGGGTCTTTAATACCGATAGAGGCAGACCCCTGATACTGTTGATAATTATTGTTAATACCCTTCAACTTAAAAACATGAAATTCCGTATTGAGTCACCGGGGTTTAAACCAAGCCCTTCATTGAAAGAGTTTGCAACACAAAAACTAAAATCATTGGACAGGTTTTATAAAGATATCCAGGAAATTGAAGTGACACTGCTGAACGATGTGAAAGCTGGTAAGGAACTGGTGAGTTGTACACTGAATATCCGTATTCCCGGAAAGGATGAGTACATCAAGGCCGGTTCTTATATTTTTGAAGATGCCATATTGAAAGCGATGGATGCTGCCAAAAGAAGACTACATATCCGGAAAACTCAATTGCAGCTGGCTAATAAAAAGAAAAAAACCAGCCGTATGCTGGTATAAGTCCACCGGAGTACCCGGCAGGCAAAGTTCCGGATTTGTGAAAACAGGATTTTTAATGAATCGGTTATTCAATTTGTTCATTAATGTCCTGCGGGGGTATATTTATTTTTCCAGGACCACCTTATCCACAAGAAAAGGTTTGTTCCGGAAAGATTTAAAGATTCCTGGCCTTGCTCCACTCCACCAGTGCTTTTTTTATAGCGGCTCCCATCTTTTGCTGGCTGTCAGGATTGAGCAGCAGCTCACGACTGACGGCATTATCACCAATCTCGAGTAATACACGATAAGGAGCGGTGTTAATATGCTCATCAAGGCTGTAAAAACTTAGTTTGCCGGTGGCCTGGCAACGGTAATCGTTTCTGCCCGTTGTACTGTCGAGTAGTACACCACGGTTCTCTAACCCGCTTACTTCACTGATAGCTTTTATCAGTAATGCAGCCAGTTCAAGGTTATCTTTTTCATATTTATCACCGTAATGAATATAGCCCCATACAGCATTACGCTTCGTGCCGCCATTATTATGTACAGAAATAAAAATAGACGGTTTCAGTTTATTGGATGCTTGTAATTCAAAGGCATAACCGGAGATCTTGCCGTCAATAACAGCGCTGGTATGCAATATTTTGGTATTGCTGCCTGAGTCGGCATGATGGTATTCCGTTTTACCAAGACTCCATACTTTATATTCTTTTAACCGTGGATTTGTTTTCATCGCTGCTTCAGCAATGGCATTACAAACCGCTGCTTCACTGAAATCTTTACCGGTATCTGTTTGGTGGGAGGGCTGCCAGACAACAACTGTTTTTTTTCTGCCGGCATAAAATTTATCACTGCATGATTGTAATACTAAAAAGCATAAAGCAAAAGCAATTGATTTTTTAGGGTTCATAACAAATATCTTTTCCGGAAGTGAATGAAACAGGATGTCACAGGAAAGTTAAACAGAATACAGAAGCGAAATTAAAGCAGGACGAAATTTATATCTAACCTGTCTTTTGCAAAAGCTGGTTGTCACTTAAAGGTCTGAACCCGGAATATGCTTACATTCATATTCATTTATTAAACCTCCTGTAAACCTTAGCCTATGCACCCGGATCAATCTGACAGTACCGCCAGACACAAAGAACCGAATGACCAGATCATTTCGTATTATACCTTGCGGGTCCTCATAGGCGCCACCGGTGTTTTGCTTCCCCTGTTAGTGTTTTTTGGAAAATGGATTTCAGAAAGTTCAGGTGTCCTGGAATTTTCCATCAGTGATTATTATGATAACGGTACCGCCGGTGATATACTGGTGGGTGTATTGTTTGTGCTGGGGTTTTTCCTGCTATCTTATAAGGGCCCGGAACCGGTTGACAACATAGCCGCTGATGTGGGATGTGTGGCTGCATTGGGGGTGGCATTATTTCCTACCACTTATTGTACTTCCTGCTGGGTGCATACGATGCATTTTATTTTTGCCTTACTGTTATTCTCTGTATTCATTTTTTTCTCCATTTATCTTTTCCGTAAAACAAACCCTGCCAAAAAAATGACGTCAGAAAAGAAAAATCGGAACCGGGTTTATCTTATCTGCGGTATTATTATGATACTTTGTATTGCTGCTATTACATTCAGTTTATTAGTGCTGGATGCCTCTGTGAGTGCGAAATATAAACTGGTGTATTGGTTTGAATCCATCGCCCTGGTTTCCTTTGGTATTTCCTGGATCACCAAGTCGGAGTCTTTTTACCTGCAGGATAAAGAACCGTAGGGGAACCCGGTAAAAGGAAGACCCCTTCTGGTAATAAATTCTTTTTTTCTTTATTTGGTTAATTAGGTTAACTTACTATAGTCTTAATTCCTCCCCCTGTAATTCCTTTCCCGGTAATACCCTCCCGAATAGTGTGTATTATTTTTTATGAATGAAGTACATGCAGTTGATTTTTCAATTGCAGCACTGATAATTATTTTTTAACCAAAACAACCACACATGAAAAAGATCATTTTGTTGTTATTTATTGCCTTTAGTATTACAGCCTTTGCTCAAAAGACCGACCTGACTACCGTTAACACCGTGAAACCGAAGTTGGGCCAGAAGATGGCATTTGAAGCGGCGTATAAAGTACATACCGCCAAGTTTCACAAGGCTGAAGAAAAAATTTCTGTGTATGAAATCATGACCGGCACTTATGCAGGATTTTATCATTTGGTAAATGGTGGGAGGTCATATGCGGATTTTGATAAAGCAAGAACTGATGCATCCACCCACAGCCTGGATCTTGATAAGACATTCTTTCCTTACCTGGAAGAAACAAGGAATGGGATTTACCGCCTGGTAGATAGTTTAAGTTTTCACCAGGAAATACAAGGAGAAAGCTATTTGGTCAATCTGAGGCATATCAAAGCCTCTCTTCAGGAAGATTATCGCCTGGAATCTGCAAGAACTGTAAAAATATTAAGTAAGTTAAAAGGAACATTCTGGGACAATCTTAGCTTTAATCTCTTTGAACAGTTATGGGATGGGTCTGAACCTGTTGTGGTACAAATACGTAATCTTAAAGACGGATTCAAATCGCTTGAACCTAATTATTATGGAGCTGCAACTACCGGTGCACCTACTTTTAAAGATGAATATGTAAAAGCATATGGAACTGCTGACTGGGATAAAAGGGTCAAACTGCTGGAAGATGCTGTTGTTAAAAATGAACAGTATATTATGAAATTGAGAAAAGATCTTAGCTCACAGTAGACTACTATAATATTGATTAAAAGATCCCGGGCAGGTCTGGGGTCTTTTTTTGTATTGTACATCCCCGTTAGTGGATCGTATAGCAGGCCCTGCAACACTTCGAGGAATTTCAATTATGCAGAACTTTTGAATAGTCAACTGGTATTCAATTTCGCCAACCCTAAACGGCCCCTTTTGACTGGTTGTCAATACTCATATACAAATGGCTTTTTTGCTGACTTTACTCATACTTACCAATGTTACTGACTTTTTACTTTTACATGATGCCGGAGATAGTTTTTCAGCTATCAAAACCCGCAAAAAATATTAGTTAACAACAAAACCGCTGTATGAAAACATCAGATACAAATGCCATCTGCAAGCAATTCATCGAGATGGTGGAACAACGCAGTCCCGGTCAACCCGAATTTATACAGGCAGTTTCTGAAGTAGCACAATTCCTGGTTCCATTTGTAGAGGAAAATCCTCAGTATAAAAAGGCGAATATTCTGGAAAGGATTGTGGAAGCTGACCGCATCATCATTTTCCGGGTACCCTGGATAGACGACCAGGGTAATTATCGTGTAAACCGGGGTTACCGTGTACAAATGAATAATGCGATTGGCCCTTACAAGGGTGGGCTTCGTTTCCATCCCAGTGTAAACCTGGGCATCCTTAAGTTCCTTGCCTTTGAACAGGTATTTAAAAATTCTCTCACCACGCTGCCAATGGGCGGCGGAAAAGGTGGTTCTAATTTTGACCCACAGGGAAAATCGGATGGAGAAGTTATGCGCTTTTGCCAGTCATTTATGACTGAATTATGCCGGCATATTGGTCCTGACCTTGATGTACCAGCCGGTGATATTGGTGTTGGCGCAAGAGAAATAGGTTATCTGTTCGGGCAATATAAAAGAATCAGGAATGAATTTACCGGTGTATTAACCGGAAAGGGGCTTGCGTATGGTGGGTCTTTAATAAGACCCGAAGCCACCGGATATGGTGTTATTTATTTTACCGAGGAAATGCTAAAAGGAATTAATACAAGCTTAAAAGGTAAGACCGTAGCCATATCGGGCTTTGGAAATGTTTCCTGGGGTGTTGTATTAAAAGCAACTGAACTGGGGGCAAAAGTAGTTACCATTTCCGGGCCTGACGGTTATATCTATGATAAGGAGGGTATTAGTGGCGAAAAGATAGATTACCTGCTCGAAATGAGGGCAAGTGGTAATAACAGGGCTGAAATGTATAGAGAAAAATTCCCGAATGCCGAATTTCATAAAGGCAAAAGGCCCTGGGAACAAAAAGTTGACATTGCCATACCTTCTGCTACGCAGAATGAACTGGATGAAGAGGATGCAAGGAAACTGGTGGCGAACGGAGTAATTTGTGTGGCAGAAGCAGCAAATATGCCAAGTACATTGGACGCCATCAAAGTTTTCCTGAATGCCAAAGTGCTGTTCGCTCCCGGCAAAGCAGCAAATGCAGGGGGTGTTGCCACATCAGGCCTTGAGATGTCGCAAAATGCCATTCATTTAAACTGGAGCAGAGAACAAGTGGATAATAGGCTGAAAGAAATCATGATTGGAATACATACACAATGCTCCAGATACGGCAAGGAAACTGATGAGTATATAAACTATGTCAAAGGCGCAAATATTGCCGGATTTGTGAAGGTAGCTGACGCCATGCTGGCAGAAGGCCATGTGTAAAGGCCAGCAATTTGCAATAGCCGGATATTGTTTAACAGTTTTGTATTCCGGTTTTAAGAAGAACGCTAAGAAAAAGCCCCGAAAAATTCCGGGGCTTTTTTAGAACTATTCATACATATGCTTCTTTCAATAAGTATAAAAAGTCGGACAGAAATAAATAGAACCAGCAGGTAGGTACAATTACAGTACTTCCACACTTCTTTCTACAAAGGCTGTCAGGTCTGCGCCTTTCAGCATGCCTTGTGCCAGCAGTGCCAGGTCAAAAGCCTGTTTGGCCAATGCCGTTTGCTGTGTTTCTTCTGCCTGTAATATTTTAGTCACCACTTTATGATTGGCATTCACAGCCACTTTATAGGTGTCGGGCATATTGCCATAAAAATTCATACCCCCACCCAGTTTACTCATGTCTTTCATGCGGCGCATCCATTCCTCAATGGTAATGGTCACCGGTAAAGCTTCAGCGGGAAGGCTTTCCACTTCCACTTTCATATTAGTGTTGTTGATGGCTTTTTCAAAAACAGTTTTCAGTTTAGTAGTTTCCTCTTCAGTCAATGTATGTTTTACTGCATCTACTTTTTCAATCAGTTTATCCAACACATCTGCATCCACTCTCTTCAACGCTGTTTTTTCCAGTTTCATTTCCAGGTGATGAATAAAATGCGTGTCGATCGGGGAGTTCATCACCAAGACGTCAAAATTCTTTTTATTCGCTGCCTGCACATAACTATGCTGGTGCTCTGCATCAATGGTATAGAGATAGACCAGCTGCCCGTTTTTATCTGTTTGAAAATCTTTTACTTTGGCACTGTACTCTTCCAGCGTAAAATGTTCGTTGGCGGTATTGGTGAGTAATAAAAAATCTTTTGCCTTTTCATAGAATTTTTCATCAGAAAGAGCGCCATATTTTACGAACAGGCCAATATCGTTCCATTTTTCTTCATATACTTTGCGGTCTTTTTTGAAAAGCTCCTGCAGTTTTTCGGCCACTTTGCGGGAGATATAGCTGTTGATCTTTTTTACATTACTGTCAGCCTGCAAAAAAGAACGGCTTACATTCAATGGGATATCGGGAGAGTCGATCACACCATGGAGCAACAATAAAAATTCCGGCACGATATCTTTTACCTCGTCTGTGATAAATACCTGCCTGCTGAAAAGTTTGATCTTATTCTTCTGTATCTCAAAATCATTTTTCAGTTTTGGAAAATATAGAACGCCGGTCAGGTTAAACGGATAGTCCACATTCAGGTGTATCCAGAACAAGGGCTCTTCTGAAAAGGGGTAGAGTTCCCGGTAAAAATCAAGATAATCTTCCTCTTTCAGGTCGGTAGGGGCCTTAGTCCAGATCGGGACAGTAGTATTGATGATATTATCAACCTCAATGCTTTTGTATTGTGGTTTACCTTCCGGATCTTCTCCGTCGGGTACGGATTCCTGCCTGGTCCCGAATTGTACAGGTACCGGCAGGAACTTAGCATATTTATTCAGGATTCCGCTGATGCGATGTTCTTCAAGAAACTCTTTTGATTCATCATTGATATAAAGAATGACATCCGTACCTCTTTCTGTACGGCTGCCTTCGGTAATTTCGAAAGAAGTGCTGCCATCGCAGGTCCAGCGGGCGGGTTCGGCGCCATCCTGGTAGGATAAGGTTTGGATCTCTACTTTATCAGCAACCATAAATGCGGAATAAAAGCCCAGGCCAAAACGACCGATGATCTCATTCGCATCTTTTGCTTCTTTGAACTTTTCCATGAATTCCGTAGCCCCGGAAAATGCCACCTGGTTGATGTATTTTTTTATTTCTTCAGCAGTCATGCCGATACCATTGTCAGAGATCGTGATGGTTTTGGCAGTGGCATCTGTGGCTACTTTTATTTTCAGTTCGCCCAGTTCTTTGTTATAGTGTCCAAGGGAACCAAGCCTTTTTACTTTTTGAGTAGCGTCCACGGCATTACTGACCAATTCCCGTAAAAAGATTTCATTATCAGAGTATAAAAACTTCTTGATGATAGGGAAGATGTTCTCAGTGTTGATGGAGATTGTTCCTTTTTCCTGTACCATTTTATTTAGTGTTTATCAATTTGTTTAAAAGAATAGTTGCCAGGTAGCAAGCCTCGTTCCAAAGCGGTCTTAATTGCCAGATTGACAGCGGTAATAAGTCCCTGCCCGGACATAAAAATGCCACCTGGTTAACCGGTGGCATTTAAAGTATTTTAACCAGTGATTAAACCATTACCGTATCCATCGAATGTATGACTCCGTTCGATATCCGGGTTTCACGGGGCAGGATTGTAATGTCGCCAATATGAGCCGCGCCATTTTTTACCTGTACCACCAACTCCCTGCCATTTACCGTTGTCAGCTTATCGCCGTCTTTCAGGTCCTGGTAGGGTATCTTTCCGTTAACAATATGATTATTCAGCAGATCAGCCAGCTGTGCCCTGTTTTGAGGCTCCAGGAGCTTATCCATTTTCCCTTTTTCTAATTTATCGAAAGCCAGGTCTGTAGGAGCAAAAAAAGTAAATGGGCCTGTACTGCTCAGCAACTGGTCCAGGTCGGAAGCATGCACACCTTTCTTTAATGTTTTCAGGTTTTTATCTTCATTCACCACCTGAGTAATATTTGACATATATGTTTATTTATCCACCGGCAGTATTACCGGCAAGGCGGGGAAGGTAGTCATTAGCAGGCAGCTTTACTGTTAATGTTTCAGCCGGGTGTTTTGTGGTCAATAAACTCATTGGTATAAATTCTGAAAAGAAGGATGATATAATTGACCAGCAACGGCCCAAAAATGAGACCGATAAAGCCAAATAATCCCAAACCAACGATCACTCCCAGTACGGTAACCATCGGATGTACATTTCCTAATTTTTTCAATAACGTAATGCGGGCCAGGTAATCAACATTTCCGGTAACAATAACACTAAACAATAGTAACCCGGTAGCATTCCAGGTGTTACCACTGGCATACATGTAAATGACCAGCGGGACCCAGATGATCATAGTGCCCACTACCGGGAAAAAAGCAAATACACCAGTGAGGAACCCCCACAGCACATATTCATTCACTTCAAAAATGATATACCCGGCAGTAGCTGTTAATCCCTGTATAATAGAAATAATAGGAATTCCAAGGGCACTGGCTTTTACAATTCGTTTTGTTTCGGAGGCGAGGAGATCAATATTCGTTTGCTTTAAAGGGATGACCCTGCCAAGGTATGATTCCATTTCCTTGCCATGCACCAGCATATAATACAAAACAAAAAGCAGCAGGGCAAGGTTAATTACGAGGTTGGAGGTGCTATTCACCAGCATAGGCACAAACTCCGACAATTTTTGCTGCAGGTTGGATAGTGTTTCGTCTGAAATAAATGTGAAGCCTGCTTTTTGTTGTGCCTCGTTGATAGCTTGCTTTGCGCTGCCAAGTGCCGCTGCCGGATCATTAAAAAATGGACGCACCTGTTTTTCCAGCAGTATTACAATGAAATAAACAAGTAATGCCAGTAACAGGAAATAAACCAGCAGGTACAATCCTGCTGTCCACCCCTTTTTCCATTTACGGTGATAGATCAGTTGAAAATAAGTACTGCGGCTAAGAATATAAAAGGTTAATGCCCCCAGTAATCCCGGAAAGAATATATAAAGTTCTTTGATGGACAGGAAAATCAACAACAGCAGCAGGAATAGAATCATTACCTGCTTGATCTGGTTATTGAAACTGGTTATTGATGACATAGTTTCTTGTGTAAGTAGCAGCACTCACATACATACTTAGAAGTAAGGTAAAACTTTTTTTAATGACCAGTTATGACAGTTGTTAGTTCCTGCCAGTTTGAAAGTCGTATATCTGTCACAGGGTTGCAATAATCTGTTTCTTTACTAATAAAAAGCCCCGGGTTAGCCGGGGCCTTCAATCTTTGCAATACTGAAACTTACTCGACAATACCGGCATTACCTGCACGGTAAACTTTATCCTTATCGGATAAAATAACAGGAGAACTGCAATAGATATCGTCAGTAGTAGCCATCTGCCATTTTAAGTTACCTTCTTTATCAAAGGCATTTAAATATTTACCTGCTCCGATAAATATCACATCATTGGCAATCGTTACTGATGATAAAAAGCCGTAATCTTCTATCCTGCTATCCAGCTTAACAGGTATTCTCTGTTTTACGCTTCTTCCGCCAAGGTCAAGTGCTTTTTGCCATTTAATAGATTCATCTGTTACATTAAAGGCAAACAGTGTTCCCTCTTCAGAAGTTATATAAACAGCTTCACCCAGGATGGCCGGTGCCATATACCCGTTTACATATTGACCTGTTGATAATGTATAGGTATGTTTCAGTGTGCCATTGGCAGCATCGAACGCATACATTTTATTATCATAATCGCTGGCTATGAATAACATTCCATTGTTATAAACTGGTGTAGCATTTTCTGTGTACTCATTGATTGTTTTACTCCACACCTCTGTACCGGTTGTAATGTTAACTGCAGAAAACTTTCCGCCCGCATCGACTATGTAGATGATCTTATTCGCAATAGCCGGGTTATTGTGGTAACAGGAATAATTAGACAGGTATTCCCATTTTATGTTACCGGAGGGTTCAATACCATATAAGTGACCACCGCAGGTATTGGCAATAATTAAGCCATTGGAATAGTTCAATGCATTTACGGAACTATACAGCGGTAATTCGATCGTTATAGAACCATCACTGAGTTTCAATCCCAGCAGATAGGAGGAATGGCCAACATAAACAACATCATTTACGATGATCGGGGAGCAAAGCCATGACAACTCAATAGATGATTTTTCCCAGTTCAATGCCCCTGTTTCTGTATTGAAACAATAAACTGTTTCATTTTCATAATCGGTAAATACTACCGTATTCTTGTATACAGCCGGTGAACCATAGATATAACCATAATAGGTATTGGTGTTATAGGTCCAAAGGTTGAGCCCTGTCTGGGCATTAGCAGCATAAAGCCTGTTGGCATTATCAGTAATAAAAGCCACTTTATTTTGCTCTGGTACAACAGGAGGGGTTACATCTTTATCTTTTTTGCAAGCATTAATAGCCAATACTGGTATTATCAGCCAAAACGCTTTATTAAACATCGTTTTCATAAAACTAGTTTTAAAGGTTGGCTTAATAAATAATTCAATACGTTATTGGCGTATTTAAGTTTATTAAGTTTTAAAATTATTTGTCTTGTTGTGGATTTTCCGTCAAAGATTGATTCGGTAAACGCTGCCCAGCAATCCCCGGGTCAGTGTATATTCATTTATACATAACCGTGACTTGTACTATGAAGTTAAGAATGACTATACACTTTTTCCAAATTTTAAAGGCTGATTTCAGGATTATAATATTATGATTCTAATCATAACAGTTAGCTTTTTTCCTGTATGGCGGACAGGAAATTGTTTGAAAGCACTTGTTAATTTCAGGTATAAAAGCCTGATTTATGCAACAACAGTCAAATCCCTTTCTTTATGTTTCATTGCTGTCAATCTTTGTTTTGTTAGGCCTAACAGGTTGTTCTCCCGGTAAGGAGGTTTCAACGGCTTCCAGGGAAGAGATCACTCTTGCGATTGGTTTGGATGTATGGAAATTTACAGCACTTTTTATGAACCCGCAATACGGCCGATCCAGAAACGTAAATGGCAGTTACCTGGTTAAGTTTGACAGGAAAAAGATGGAAGTATACCTTCCGTATTTGGCCGTGCTTATGGTGGGTCAGATGTTTTGAGTGGCCGGAGTCCGCTGGGCTTTACAACCACTGATTTCAGTTTTGAAAAAGAACAGGATAAAAAAGGTGCCTGGGTAATTACAATCAAACCGAAAGATTATAGTGAGGTACAAATTTTCATTTTCACTCTGCAGGGTAATGGCAGTGCTGAATTGAATGTACAGCTGACCAACCGGTCGCCTGTAAGTTTCAGGGGAATCATCGACCCGGTAAAATAAGGAATACAGTTCCTGGTAGTTGACACTGCTTTTATTATTAAAATAAAAAAGGCTTGCCATGGCAAGCCTTTTTTCAAGAGGTCATTTTTCTTAACTCAAATGTTTAGACAGGTGTTTTGCCATATCAAACATAGATACCTGGCTTTTACCACCGAAAACAACTTTCAGTTTGGCATCCGCATTGATCATACGTTTGTTGGTCTTGTCCTGCAGCTTATTCGCCTTGATGTAAACCCATATCTTTTTCACTGCTTCTGTACGGGGCAATGCTTTTGTTCCGACTACGGCACCTAATGCTGCACTTGGAGTAAGCGCTTTCATAAATGCTGCGTTTGGCTTACGGGCAGGTTTCTTTTTAGCAACTTTTTTCTTAGCTGCTTTTTTTACTGCTTTTTTAGCTACTGGCTTTTTAGCCACTTTCTTTGCAGCTTTTTTAGCTGCTTTTTTCTTTGTTGCCATGTTTTTTAGATTTAGAATTTTAATGGGTATTCAGTTATACCGGTATCAAATATAGATTATTTCTACTCTCGGTGTAACTATGAAAAAAAAATCTGGCCTTATTTTTTGGTTGTTTATCCACAGTTGTACTGTATACAGGTAGAATACAGGGAAGAGAACTTGCTGTTTTTATTCATAGGCAGTTCCTAAATTGTGTTATAAAAGATCATTTTTTGTTCATCAATATTCATAGCCATCAGCCACCTGCTGCACAGGAATGGTGCATTCAAAACCTGTACAATGACTTTGATAAGGCAGATTTACCGGGGAACTATTCCATTGGCATACATCCCTGGCATTTAGATGCTGCGAATTGGCCGCAGCAAATAGAAGCATTGGGGGATTGGTGCCGTCACCCCCATGTGCTGGCCATTGGGGAATGTGGGTTGGACAAGGTTTGCACAACCAGTTTTTCACTGCAGCAGCAAGTGTTTTCGGCCCAGGTACAATCTGCCAACGAGATAGGTAAACCAATGATTATTCATTGTGTTCGGGCATGGGAAGAAGTGCTGCATTTGTTGAAACAACAACGAAACAGGGTGCCGGTTATCTTTCATGGATTTAATAAAAACAGGGCGATTGCGCAACGAATCATCAATGAGGGGTACTATGTATCATTTGGTAAATCATTGGAAAAAATGGCGATACGGGAAGTGCTGGCGGCCTTGCCGCCGGAAAAAATTTTCCTGGAAACGGATGATGCCGGAGTAACAATAGAGAGTATTTACCATTGGGCTGCTGAGGCTTTTTCAATTGAAATCAATTCGCTTCTTTTGCAAATTCAAAAAAATGCAGCTACTGTTTTTGGCGCTGCTCTTGTTCAACTATGACGACTGATACTTCCTGGCTTTCCAGGACACATTTACTGATAGGAGAAAAAGCACTGCGCAAACTTACCCAATCACATGTAATGGTAGTGGGCCTGGGTGGTGTGGGCTCTTATGCTGCTGAATTCATTGCCCGTAGTGGCATTGGTAAGATGACCATTATTGATGGCGATGTAGTGGACCCCAGCAACCGTAACCGGCAGTTACCGGCATTGGCCACCAATCACGGTCAATCAAAAGCGATGATAATGGCCGAGCGGTTACAGGCTATCAATCCTGAAATTGAACTGCATGTCATCAAAGAATTTATCAATCCCGGAATGGTGATGGAGCATCTTACTTCTAAACCCTGCTATATCATTGATGCCATTGACAGTATAACCCCTAAAATCACCTTTATCAAAATGGCGTATGAAAGTGGTTTGCCTTTAGTCAGTAGTATGGGTGCAGGAGCTAAAGTGGATCCTACTAAACTGCAGGTGGTTGATATTTCAAAAACATATAACTGTCCTTTTGCACAGCAAATCAGGAAACAGCTTAAGAAAAATAATATCCGAAAGGGTATAAAAGTGGTTTTTTCACCGGAAGAGCCCATTAAAGAAAGCCTGATGTTAACTGATGGTAAGAACTTCAAAAAATCTGCATACGGTACTATTTCTTATTTGCCTGCAGTATTCGGTGCTGTGGCCGCTTCGGTGGTGATCAGAGATTTAATAAAAAAATGAAAGGGATCAATTCAGCGATCTTTCTTTTTGGAAAATAAAAAAATGATCAGGGTGATTATGACCAAGCTGAGCGAACCATATACCACATAACTGAAAGGCATGGAGAAAGATTGTATATGAAAGTAAACTTTTCCGGTTTTACAGCAATAAACCTCCCATCAAAAAATGATACTGCTGGCCATATCCATTCGCATACCGGGTGAACCAGTCACATACCAAAAGGATAGGCTTCCGGCATCTGTTGCCCGTCAGGTTCTATGTGCAAAGGATGTAA
>Ga0209063_1001163_pt1 | contig 14188 bp, 10 predicted proteins | sample KloWWTmeKNB19Kit_FD_187177 | JGI IMG/M metagenome (GOLD analysis project Ga0209063, IMG submission 187177) | Active sludge microbial communities from Klosterneuburg, Austria, studying microevolution and ecology of nitrifiers - Klosterneuburg... | ecosystem: Engineered > WWTP > Aerobic digester >...
GATCGGGTTGTTGATCTCGTGTGCAATGCCGGCCGTCAATTGACCAAGCGATGCCATTTTCTCGGCATTGACAAGTTTGGTCTGGGTCTGCTTGAGGTGCGCATTGCTTTCTTGAAGTGCACGGGTTCGTTCGTTCACCTTGTTCTCCAAGGTCACGTTCTGCTCGCGGATAATGCGTTCGTTCTCTTGGGAGGATCTTAGTTCAGCTGCTTGCGATGCAGCCTTTTCGCGCCTCAGCACGTTGATCCGATCCGCCAGACCGAAGGAGAGAAGGATGCCTTCTATGGCTGAACCGACGGGCATTGCCGATGTCGTAAAGGCGTTATACGGCAAAATACCCAAGTCCTTGAATATGAATACCACAACTGATATGAGGAAGGCTGACCATGCCACAAGGAAAAACATCGCTTGTCGAGAGCCTCTACGCACCGCAAGGATCGCGACCGTAACAATGTAAATGGCGGACAATCCGGATAGAGCCTGAGTGAGTTTATAACCTAAGATGGCATTTCCGGTTTGCTGAAGTCCGAAACAAAGAGCAAATAGGACGAAAAATATTGGTATTATTCTATCTAATATCGGGGTATATTTTTCCGTACTGATGAATGTTCGAGCAAATTGCATACCCAGAGTAGCTGTTAAAAGGGTAAGAGCCAGTGTGGCGTATGAAGATAGCCATGTATTTCCGGGCCATATGTAGAATTGTCCTATTCCAATGAATGCGAGCTGGGTCAAGGCTACCGCCAATAAGTAGAGCACGTAATACAAGTAACTTTTATCCTTGATCGAGAAGTAGATGAAAATATTGTAGAACGATAGGACCAGCATAATTCCGATGTAACCTCCAAGGAGAAAATTCCTTGTGGACCTTATACTTGTAACTTCTTGTGCCGATCTGAACAAAATGGGTAGTTGAAGCTGTTTGTTGCTCTTTGCACGAAGTAGGACAGTGCCAACCTCTCCATTCGCAATGGGAAGTGTGAAGGAATATTCTGGATCATTTGAATTTCTATATGGCTTACCAACGGATTGACCTGTTAAGGATATCCGTTCGAGCTTATCATGCCGGAACACAAAAACTTCGATAATATCAATTTCTGCGTATTCGACACAAAGAAATATTCGATCAGAGCTTCCTTCGTTCCTTAAAGTACAACGCAACCAGAAGGTGGAATTGCTGATCCCCAAATTCGGCACTGCTTCGCGCACAGCGATGAATTCGGTGGATGTGAGAACATCCTCGGCCTTGAGGTCGGAACTGGGGTCTTCCAAGACCTCGAAGGACGTTCCGGCGTGAATAGGGGGCACGTCATCACGATAGGTGTGATCGGTTGCTGAATAGGCACCCAAGCTCACCATTTGCAGCAACAAAAGACCCAGAAACGAAGGCTTCATCCGTCGCTCCTACGAGATACGACGGTCAATGGTTCCAATACTACCCCGTATGACCCAGTTGTTGTTGGTCACGCATTCTGTATGCCACAAGGTCTAGGATCTCGGTGAACTTCAGGTCGTACTTCACCTCCAACGGGATCCTCGCAGGACACTCGCCCCGCATCTGGTCCGGACGGAGCCGTAAGCTGTAGATCACCTGACGTTGCTTCGGATCGGCGAATGGCAAGAGCACTGGGTCGGGATTCACCATGGCAATGGATCGGAACTCGCTCGTTGGATAATTGAATGCCCCGTCTTCACCGATATTCTTAATTGCGATGAACCCATTCTTTTCAGGATGTCGTTTCGTGTGCGCACCAACGAAGCAAACCATGCTATTCGCACCCGTATATGGCGCTATTGCTGTTACAGCCGTGCTAAGAAGGACCGCGACGCCACGGTTGGCGAAACGATTAGCACTCCATAGCCCGCATACTTCACCGTTCCCTCCTTGCTTCAGGCCTTGCAATAATGGAACTATGGACGGATCCAATTTCGAGATCGCCTGCGACATCGGCAATTTGGATCCGGGACCGTGATCAACCTGGAAACGTAAACCACCGACCATGCCCTCGGTTTGGTGCAAGGCTACAATAACATAACAATTGGGGTCTGTGGTCCATTCGGTATCCCCCTTCACCATCAAGGGTATATTCAATTCGGTCAAGACCAATTCGTGTTCCTTCAAAAAGGTTGCTACGAGATCGGGACGTTCCGGGGCCCTAAAGGCCAAAATGTTCACGGTTTCCATTATTGATAGGTGAAGTTTGGTTTACCGATCGAAAAGACATCATTCATTGGGCGCCGAAGACTTCGGACGGATGGGGACTCAGCGTAGAACAAGCGGTACATGAAAAGCGGAAAGCGACCATGCAGGTCGAAAACTTCAGCTGTGTCGCAGAACAACTTCTCGATCAATGACAATTCACGTTCATTGAATGCGTCTTTGCCCTCAATGAGACCCAGTAGTACCGAAGCCGAAATGGGGTGGACGCCTAAACCCAATTCCGTGGCCTTCAACCAGAGCCTTTGCGCAGCACGTCCTCCTTCCAAAATTGAGCGTTGGCTTTTATCTCCAATACTGATCAGTGCAATAGCGGAAGAGGACCGGATAGCGGGACCGCTAAGGTCTTGGAACAATGAGCCGCCCTCCCAGTTGCGCAAAAGTGCGATCGCTTCCGGGTCGGAAGCCACTTTCATTCCCAATATTTCACCCTCATTCATCTCAAAGGTGGCAAGGTCAAGCCCGTCCCTGGTCCTGATCGCCTCCTCCGCGGTCCACCTCACTTCCTTCGTGAACAATTCGTGGTGACAAACAGGATTCATGAATCTGAGACGTTCCCCCTTTCCACAGAGATCCGCGATCGCGTCGATGGATTTTTTGTCCGAATGGACGTGCAACTCAACACCGAAACCCGAACCAATAACGGAGGATCTCAGTGCATTCAACCCATCATCGCTTATCGCCTTCCCATCGCCCATGCGTCGATTGGTGCAGCGATCCGCCAATTGCATGTAAAGTGCATCTGGCTCAGCTCGACGACCAGATCCTTTTTGTTTGAACTCGAAGACTGCGATCAGCGAAGGTTCAGCACTTAGCGGTGAGTACGTGATCGTCTGCTCGAGACCAATTTGAGCTGCTTTAAGGCTCACGTTCTCAATTGCTGAACCCAACGATATCCCTGCTATCACGCTAGTAGGGTCTATAAGAGAAAATGAACGGTGGACATCATGGAACATGAACAGTCTTCCTCTTACCAAATGAAAGCGCCAAGGTTGATCATTGCCACCTGAAGGGGCCAATGATCCAGCTTGAGCCAATTCCGCTGCCAACTCTTCACTCAATGGCACTGAAGGCACGTTCTGCAGTGCCAACTGCGAGATCACCTTGTCCATCTGTTCCACTGTCAATGGGGCAGGGGATCGGTTCATACCTGTGTCCTCGTGATCCGATCCCACTTCAACGGGATCATTGATCAATGAAGCAGGGTCAATGAACCATCTGCCACTCGCTTTTAATTCACTCAAAAGCAGTCTTCGCAGCACGTCACCGGAAAAGCCTCCTCCGGCTGCGACAGAAGATGCCAACTGAGGCCATGAAGTGAGGGTCCGTCCCATCTCCAACATGCTACCTTTCATCCTTTTGCTCAAGGTGTCCAATCCAGTTATCGGAACTACGTATTGTAGCTTTTGCTCGGCAGTCTTTGCCTCTTTTGCCTTCGAAAGGTCAAGATGTTCCAGTTTTCCATGGAAAATTGGTCTCTCAGGTTCCAGATCGAAGCGCTCGATATCGATCATGCCCCGGTCACTGGTATCCATGACCACCGGGATCCCAAGTGCTTTTGCCTTGAAACGTGAAAGGATCTTCACATCCACACTGTCGCATTCCTCGACCAAAACATCCAACTTTCCACCTTCGACCAAGAAGGCATCAATGTTGGCCTCAGTTATGCCTTCGTTGAAGCAGACCACCTTCAGGAAAGGGTCGATCTCCGCGATCTCGCGGGCCACGTTCACGGTCTTGAGGTTGCCCATGGCGTGCGTGCCACTACGGATCCGATTGAGGTTGCTTAATTCAAGGGTGTCGAAGTCCGCGATCCGCAACTCGCCAAAGCAGCGTTCCAAGGCCATTGTAAGGCATACACTTTGACCTACGCTTAGTCCGATCACGCCGACCTTTTTGGTAGCGAGAATGGATTGTTCCTCGCTGGTGATCTTGTTCCGGTTGCGATCCGTGCGCACTTGTGCGAACTCCGCCTCGTCCAACAGGTGGACCAACCGACGTGACCACGGATAGTATACCCAAACTCCATATAGGTGTGGGTCTATCCCCATTAAATGCGCGGTGGCCGCAGATCGTAGCTCTTCCTTGCCGAATTTCACGGACGGATCGAGGGTCCGCACCAACTCAACGAGCTGTGATCGCAGCTCATCGTGAATCGTTATGCCGGGTACCAACTTCAGCACCGCATCCAACCGTTGCCTGTCCGTGGGCAACGATAGACGAAAGAGTTCCGGCCGATAAATTCCACGGTCGGGTGCTGAAGCGGTGTCCAACGCTTCAAGTAACAGGTCCATAGGAGTAGGAGCAAAGGCATCAAAGGTTCTGATCGCGGCGGTGAAGCTAACTGTATAAAAGTTATTAACAAATTATCAACAGGATATTAACAATCAAGTGGTCGGTCGATCTTACGCCCGGAACCATTCGGGCAACATCCACGTATGCACCCCGGATCGGACTTGACCCGATCGAACACCGCTCATGAACGCCGTGCCAAAGTCAGACCCTTCCGCTGCGCTTCCTTGCGTATTGTTCGTTGACGACGATGCCAGTAACCGCCAAGCTTTTCAAGCTACTTTCAGGAGATCCGTCCATGTCCTCTTAGCCGCGGACATAACGAAAGCATGGGAGCAACTGGCAACGCACCATGTGCACGTGGTCATCGCGGATCAACGCATGCCGGGAACCCCAGGGAGCCGGATGCTGGGAATGATCCGGGAACGTTACCCGAATATTCGCCGGATGCTCATTACTGGATACTCGGATATTGAGGGCATAATTGAAGCGATCAATGATGGACGCGTTACCCGCTACATCGCTAAGCCATGGGACCCTGAAGAATTGACAACGGCCATGCAAAGAGCCTATGACGAATTCAAGGCTGAAGAGGAGCGAACAGCTTACACCGAACAGTTGATCCTTGTGAACCAGCAGCTTGAGTTCGCGCTGCGACAGCGCCTTCTCTCTTGACCGACAGTTTACCGGCGGTGCACCGATCGTGTCGCTTCTTTGTCCTTGGTCCGTTTCTTTGTGCCATGTCCTTTTGCTCAGCACTGCGCGGTTTGTTCTGCTCTGCTTCCCTCGTGGTCTTACCTTTCCAGTTCCACGGTCAATGTGATGGCTGGCAACAGCGCGTAGAGTATACCATGCAGGTATCCCTGGACGCGGAGTCCCATGCGTACAGTGGTTCATCCAAGCTGGTCTATTGGAACAACAGTCCGGATACCCTTCGTGAAGTGTTCTTCCACCTGTATTTCAATGCCTTCCAGCCAGGTAGTGAAATGGACGTGCGTTCACGTACGATCGCGGATCCTGACCCGCGGGTGGGTGATCGTATCGCGGCACTTTCCCCACAAGAGGAGGGAAGACTTAGTGTGAATGAGTTTACACAGGACGGCCGATCCGTTACCATGCAGCACTTGGGCACAGTGCTCAAAGTGGAACTGGCAAAACCCTTGTTGCCAAACAGGAGAACCACTTTCAATTTTCGGTTCAATGGGCAAGTGCCTATCCAGATCCGACGAAGTGGTAGGGACAATTCTGAAGGGGTGGCGTATAGTATGGCCCAATGGTATCCGAAGCTGGCGGAATACGACCTGCGCGGTTGGCATGCCGACCCGTATGTAGGTCGTGAATACTTCGGCGTCTGGGGTGACTTCGATGTCACCTTGGAAATGGACAGTGCGTTCACCATTGCTTCAACAGGGGTATTGCAGAACCCGAATGCGATCGGCCATGGCTACCTGATGGGAGATCAACTCTTGAAACGACCAGCCGGCGACAAGTTGAAGTGGCATTTCAAGGCCGAGGCCGTTCACGACTTTGCGTGGGCCGCAGACAAGACCTACATCCATACGACCGAACAAGTGCCGGATGGTCCGTTGCTTCATTTCTTCCGCAAGGATGATCCCGAGACCAAAGAGGTTTGGGACCAACTCCCTGGCTACATGGTGCGCTGTTTCCAGTATATGAACGCACACTTTGGAACCTATCCTTGGCCTCAATTCAGTTTTGTACAAGGTGGGGATGGTGGAATGGAATACCCAATGCTCACGTTGATCCTTGGGAAACGTAGGATAGGTGGTGTGGTGGGTACCAGCGTTCATGAAAGCGTGCATAGTTGGTATTATGGCGCATTGGCCAGCAATGAGGGACAATACCCGTGGATGGATGAGGGTTTCACGGAGTACGCGGGTTCTGCTGTTATGCAAGAGTTGTTCCCCAAGCCGGATGAGAACCCGCACGCGAGTTCGATCAGCGGCTATCGGTCCATGGTCAACAACGGAAAGCATGAGCCGGCCAGTATCCACGCGGACCATTTCAAGACCAACAAGGCATATAGCAACACAGCGTACAGTTTTGGAGAGATGTTCGCGTACCAACTGGGTGCTGTGGTGGGGGAGAAGAATGTGGAACGAGGCCTTGTGCGCTACTTTGAAACGTGCAAGTTCAAACATCCGGGCCCCGTTGATCTCGAGCGTGTGATGGAGAAACAGAGCGGGTTGGAATTGGACTGGTACTTCAATGAGTGGATCAACACCACACGCACGTTGGACTTGGGGATCCGCAGTGTAATGGGAGTGAACGGAGGTATACGCATCGAGTTGGAGCGGATCGGGGACCAATTGATGCCCGTTGACCTTCGGTTGGTCCTACGTGATGGGCGCAGTATTGATCACCACATCCCTCTTTCGCTATCGTTGGGATCGAAGAATGCCGGGTCGGAACACTTCGAGTTCGCTATACTCCCAGCATGGCAATGGACCAACCTGACGTATTCGCTGGATCTGCCCGTCCCATACTCTGAACTCCGTTCGGTGAGCATTGATCCATTACAGCGCACTGCCGATATGGACCTGCTCAACAACACAGTGGAATTCCCAGAAGGGGCGGACGGCTTTGCGAAACCGTAAGACCGATCAACCCTATTTCGCCAAGATCTCCCGAAGTACCCTGTCAAATTCCTTGGGTCGTTCCAAGTTGGCCACGTGGCCGGTACGGGGTATAATGGTCAGGTGATCTTCGGGGATATGGTTCCGCTGCATGACCTTGTGGCACACCGAATTCGGGATCAACTCGTCCCGTTCCCCCCAAATGAAGTAGACAGGCATGGGCCAGATGAATTGCTTGTCCACGTAGCGTTCTTCATGGACCATAAGATCGAGGAGCAAGGTTACTTGCGCGGGACGATAAGGTGCAACGTCCACATTGTAGATCTGTTTAAGCAAAAAGCCAGGAACAGGCGGGTTGCGATAAAGTGAAAGCTTTATCCCCTTTCGCAAGGCTTTGTAGGAATTGGTGCCCAACACGTCAATAATATCCGCCGCCCCAACAGAAACGGCTATGCTATCCGCCATGTGCTTCGAATAGTCACTTAAAAGACCGTCGTAGACCACAAGCTTCTTCACCCTCCGCGGATGCTTTTCCGCCAAGAACGCAGCTACACCACCCCCATAGCTATTTCCAACCACGGTGACCGGGTCCGTGATCTGAAGGCTGTCCAACAGCAATAGCACATGCGCTACCTGCGCATCCATGTTCCGCCCATGCCATGTCGTGGTACTCTTCCCATGGCACAGCAGGTCCGGCATGATCACCTGATGTTCCTTTGCCAGTAGCGCTGCGGTCCTGTTCCACTGCAGCTTGCCCGAGCCGCTATAGCCATGCAATAATAGAACCTTATCATTCCCTCTACTATTGCTCCATACTGCGTGCGAGCCTGTGGAGTCCATGAACAACGTCTGTTCAAAGCCGTTCCTGACAAGCCTCTTTTCACATACTCTGGAATGGATCCGTGCCACATTGCATCCACCATTCAGTAGAACAACGACCAACAAGGATAGAAGCGATGTGGATCGGAACATCTTGCAGCGTACCTCCCAAGGACACGATCCACAAAGGAAACGCTTTGGCTACTTCTTCAACAGACCAAGCAACGCTTCTTTTATCGAGCGGCCGGCCACGTCCCAGTTCAGGCGGGTCTCGTATTCCGTGCGGCTGTCCATAGCCATTTGCCGGTATGTCTTTGGATCTTCGAAAAGCTTCTCGATGGTATCCGCCCAATCACTGGCGGGGGCCTCAGCAGGAAAGAGGTGCCCATTTATGCCAGGGCGCACTACTTCGCCTACACCTCCTACATCATTGGCCATGCTGGGAACACCCAATGAATTTGCTTCACACATCACCAGCCCCAAGCAATCAGCAAGAGTTGGAAGCAAGAGGAAGTGGGCATTGGCGTACAACTTCTTCAACAGGTCCCTGCCCTCAGGTGTGGCCTTGGAAATGAATCCATGTGCGGTCGCATAGGAGGGAAGCTTATCAACCAAAGGTTCACAGCCGACCAAATGGAGCTTCAAGGGGACACCGCGTTCGTGTAGTATACGTGCAACGTCCATCACTTTTGGGCCGCCTTTGTTGGTCCAGTTGACCCCAACGAACAATAATTCGCAGTGATCGAACTTGCGATCCCCGATGTTCTTGAGCACTTCGGCACGTGGCGGTGGAACAGAGAAATTGCCACCGAAAGGGAATACGCGCACTTTGCGTTCATCCACCTTGTAATAATGCATCGCTGTTTGCGCCGCCCAGTTGCTTGCATACATGGCCAGGTCGCAATTGTCCAAGGCCGCTTGCTCCAACTTGTGACCCTCGGCGATATACTTCTTCGGATAGCTCTTGAACGCAGGATCTTTAGCCAAAATGCCCGCAAAGGTGGCATCTGTGTAAAAGACCTTAGGCCGCTTGGTCTTCAGCAGGGCAATGGGCAAACTGCTGGGTGAGAAAACGATGTCCGATCGACTGTGCAATAGATGTTCACGGATCGCATCGGCAAAGTGCTGGGCCATCCGTGTTGTCCGTTCTACGGGGAACAGGTCCCCGAAATTGGTCATGCGGGAGATCTTGTTGATCGCCTTGTTCACGAACAATTGGTTCTTCGCCAACTTACCCATGTATTCCATGGAAATACCCTGGGCCTCCATGGCCTTTGCCATGTGATAGACCGTTCCGCTCCAAGCTCGCACGTCTTGCGGATCGTAGCTCGTGGCGTAGGTTACCCGCAGTTGGCTCGTGGCAATATCGGTTCTCAATTCAGTGCGTTCAGCCGTATGGTCAGGGAGCATGATGCTATTGGGCAATGGGCGGTGCGTGATCAAAAGGACATACGGTTCGGACGGTGGGGAGCGAGAAGGTCACCTGATCCGTATCGGATGCTCATACGCAAAGGAAATACCCTCGGTTCCAGAAGGTGCCAAGAATTGGTCTTTTGAACAGGCCCATCCTAACACGGCGTTCAGGAAATTTCCACATTCGTCCTTCGTCCCCTTTCTCACCCAAGGATCACTCTAAAATGCTCACTCTGTCAAACTCTGTCCTTTTCCCGTGTTCGCGGCATTACGACCATTTTCCGGAAAACCCTGATCGGAGATCATCGCAAAGGGTACTGATTAGGTCCTGAGCAGGCTCTTATGCAAGCACTTCTTCAGAACGGTGCGAATGGACCAGCTTGCTTTGCAATTCTGTGCTCATGGGTTGGTATTGGAGAAAGCGCTCCGTGTAGTTGCCACGACCTTGTGTAAGACTTCGAAGGGTGGTACTGTACCGATCCAGTTCCGCCAAAGGCGTATGCACCTTGATCACTTGATCGCGTCCTTGGGCATGGACGCCGACCACCACGGACCTGCGGCTTTGGAGGTCGGTCATTACCTCACCCATAAGGTCTGCTGGCACACGAACTTCGAGCTCTTGTACAGGTTCCATCAATTGTGGGGCAGCGTTGGCAAATGCTTCCCTGAAGGCCATCTGTCCAGCAATACGGAAACTGATGTCATTGCTGTCCACTGGATGCATTTTGCCATCATGCACGATCACCCGAATGTCGCGTGCAGGTGATCCTGTCAATGGTCCGCTTTCCATCTTTTCCATGATGCCCTTCAATATGCTAGGAAGGAACTTATTGTCGATGGTGCCCCCAACAATGCAATTGTAGAAAACAAGCACACCACCGGTAGGTAGTTCATGCACGTCTTTCCCACGGACGGTATGCCCAGTGGGTTCTGCCATATCCATCGTCCACGGCTCTATCTTCAAATGCACCTCAGCGAACTGGCCACTTCCGCCGCTTTGTTTCTTATGCCGGTAGCTCGCTTCGGCGGACTTCCGGATCGTTTCACGATAGGGTATCCGTGGACTACCGAATTCGGCCTTCACCTTGTAGTGATGATCCAATTTCCAATTCAAGAGGTTCAAATGCAACTCCCCTTGACCACCTATCAATTGTTGTGCGGTCTCGCGGCTGTAGTGCAGCACAACGGTGGGGTCCTCCTTCTGGATCTCCAACAGTGCCGCATGTAATTTCTCTTCCTGTTTCTGTTCCACCGCCTTGATCACTTGGCGCAGCCGTGGTCCGGGGAAGGCAATGGGTTGCAATTTCACCGCCTTTCCCGGGGCGTGCAATGTGTGTGCCGTTGCCGTGTCCTTCAACTTGATCGTACCCCCAATATCTCCGGCTTGCAGTTTGTTCACGTGGATCCGCTCTTTGCCATCCACGATAAAGAGCTGGTTGACCCGTTCGGTGTTCCCTGTATTCTCGTTCACCAGTTCCATGCCCTCTTGCACTTCTCCACGCATCACCTTGAACAAGGTGATATGCCCGGCACGTGGCTCGATCACTGTCTTGAACGTGAAGAGTACGGTTGGTCCATCCACTGTGCAGGATAGGTTGGTTCCGTCCTCGGTCTTTTCATCGGGCATCTCGATCGCACTGGGTGCAACGTTGTCAATGAAGCCCATCAATCGACCGCTGCCCATGTTCCGTAATGCACTCAGGCAGAACACAGGAAAACAGGTGCGCGCCATCATACCTTTTCGCAAACCGATCCGCATTTCATCCTCATCCAGTTCACCTTTTGCGAAGTAGTGCTCCATCAAGGTCTCATCATTCTCAGCGGCTTTCTCCACCAGTTCCTTATGCAAGCTCTCGGCTCTTTCCTTTTCGGTGGAAGGGATCGATTGCTTTTCAGGCTTACCACCGGCATCCTTGAACACGTACATCGTCATTTTCAAAAGGTCGATGATCCGATGAAAGCCATCGCCTTGTTCCATGGGGTATTGCATCACCGTAACAGCGGGGCCGAAATGTTCTTTGGCCTGGGAAACCGTTGCATCGAAATCGGCCAAGCCATGATCCAGCTGGTTCACACCTATGATCACGGGCCTGGCATAGCGTTGCATGTGTTCCCAAACGAGATCGGTGCCTACTTCAACACCATGGTGCGCGTTCAGCAGCAAAACGCAGGTGTCCGCCACGCGCAAAGCAGGAACGGTCTCGCCCACCAAGTCGTCCAGACCCGGAGTGTCGATGATGTTGATCTTGTAGTTACGCCATTCGGTATGCATAACGGTGCTGTACACGCTGCTCCCGCGCTCGTGTTCCAGTGGGTGGTGGTCGCTTACGGTATTCTTGTCCTCAACTCGGCCGCGGCGTTGGATAAGCCCCGCTTCGAAGAGCATGGTTTCGGCCAGCGTGGTCTTGCCGCATCCGTGGGAACCGAGCAGGACGATGTTCTTGATGTGCTTGGCATCGAAGATCTTCATGATATGGGTGGGTTTAGATGGTTGATCAGTGATCACCACCGTGGAGGTCCAGCCAAGCCTATCGCACACGGTCTAGATGGACACGCGGAAGCAGGATGAAGGTAAAACGATCCGCGAAAATTGCAATATGTTCTTCGTTACGGCACCCGGAAAAAGAAAGATCCCCGAGGGCGCCCGGGGATCTTTCGAATAATGATCGTGAACTTTTCTAATTCAGCACTTCCAAAGGACGTTCTCCGGGAAGTTTGCTGAACCGCGCCATGGCCTCTTCATAGCTACCAGGTAGGTTCAAGTCGGTCAAAGGGTCAAATCCCAACTCCGCTGCGGTGCCAAAGCCCCGCTCGGTTTTCTCCGTTGGTTCTGCAGACGGGTCTGCGCTGTTCTCCTTTACTATTGAGTTGATCTTCATTTGAGCAATGGGCCCGGTAAGGGGTCTCCAATAAGGGACACGAAGGTAGTAATGGATCGGTCGGTCGGTCAATAGGCGAATGAAAACTTGGATGGAATGTTGGGTTCCTGTGCAGATCTTGGTCCATCCCAATGCGAGAATTGGACGACCTTGGATCGAACAAGTCACCTAGGCGTGATGCATAACGACCGATCAAAGGCGGGAGGAATTAGCGCGAATAAGCTCCGGTCCCAATACGACCAACCTATTCCGGAACAAGGAAGTATCCTACATTTGCGGCCCCTGTTTCGTTCAGGCCCCTTTAGCTCAGCGGTAGAGCAGCTCATTCGTAATGAGCAGGTCGTCGGTTCAAATCCGATGAGGGGCTCATTAGAGCAGCAAGCCCTCCAGCGCAAGTTGGGGGGCTTGTTGTTTTGATGTGGGTGAGGCCATTAACGAAATTCAGCCCTTCGGTGGAGCCTGTCGGGTAAGGATCAACCATTTCGGGGCGACGTTCCGCCAAGCGAGATCCACCACGAACCGGAATCTCCGTTCTTCTATGGTTCCTAAGAAAACGTTGGTCCAGCCCAATTTACCCAGCCTGCCCGGTAAGGGTGTAAAGTGGTCCGGGTCTTCATCATTCCAGGTTTCCTGTTGCCCAACGGAGAGTTTGATCACAGCGCGACCCTCGTCCAGCCATAGGTTCATGTACCCCTTCTTCTTTACGCTGAAGTTCGGTCTTCCATAACGTACTTTTTCCAATGTACCAGGCATGTCAAGTGCCATTTCGCGTGCTGTGCCTGCGTCCATGGTGCGAAAGGTAATGAGCGCAATTGCCCTATCGTTGCGCCTTCGTAATAGCGGCCGGATCGAACAAGGCAACGGTTAGCGCTGAAACGGCTGGTAGCGCATTGGAGGTGTTGGACACCACTGCGACAACGGTATGCTGTTCGGGAAGCAACATCAGGAACGTGGATGCGCCGGTCTGTGATCCGTTGTGGCCGAACACATTGCCGTATTTAGGGTTTTCACCGAACAGGTACCAACCCAACCCGTATCCATTGCCGTCGGTCTTGATGCCGGGGTCCTTGAGCATTACAGCCAAGCTTTCTGCAGAGATCAACGAACCATCAAGAACTGCATTGCCGAATTTCAGAAGGTCCGTAAGGGTGGAGTAGAAGCCGCCGCCTGGTATGCGGTCGCTGAGGTCCGTGATCTTTGACCCGGATATCTTGCCTTTGTCATTGCTGTGGTACAACGCAGCATGACCTTCCCTTCCATTTTCAACACCTGTGTCTTGCAACCCGGCCACATCCCAAATGTGCGACTGCATATATGCCGTAAAAGTCTGACCGCTTACCTTTTCAATGATCGCGCCCAGCAACACATACCCATACGTGGAGTAGTTGAATTCCACTCCCGGTACGGAGATCAGGTCACGATCCTTGAAGATGTCAATAGCGTCAAGTAGAGTGGTGTAGTGGACCTGGTTCTCACGCTCTTTTGCCGTCGCATATTCACCAATTCCCGCAGTGTGTTGAAGGAGTTGACGCGTGGTGACCACGCCTTCCTTCTTTACTGCGAACTCAGGTAAGTAGATCTGGACCGGCACATCCAGATCCAATACTCCTCGCTCCACCAACTGCATAGTGGCGATCGCCGTCATGGGCTTGGCTATGGATGCGATCCTCGTTCGTGTGTTCGATTGGAACAAGGTGCTGTCGGATGCATCGGAAAGGCCAACGGCATATTGCCAAACGAATTCCCCATCAATTGCGAAGCCAGCAGCAGCCCCCATGAAGGATCGTGTTGCATAGGATGCGTCCACCATCTTGCGGGCATCCAGGTCCGCATAAGTAGTGCTCGTTACTTGGGCAGCAAGCTGAAGTGACCACATGCACATTACCACTGCGGCAGGTCGTAACACCATCGCTCTATTTCCCGTTCTAAATTGGTTCTCCATTCCAGCTTCGATATCCTTACCAGGTCCG
>Ga0209063_1001166_pt1 | contig 14147 bp, 12 predicted proteins | sample KloWWTmeKNB19Kit_FD_187177 | JGI IMG/M metagenome (GOLD analysis project Ga0209063, IMG submission 187177) | Active sludge microbial communities from Klosterneuburg, Austria, studying microevolution and ecology of nitrifiers - Klosterneuburg... | ecosystem: Engineered > WWTP > Aerobic digester >...
CGACCCCTGCGTGATCATGCTGGTGCACGACGGTGAACGCGCCCTGCTTGGACGCCAGCCGTCTTGGCCGGAGGGTCGATATTCGACGCTGGCGGGTTTCGTCGAACCCGGTGAAACATTGGAAGATGCCGTACGTCGCGAGACCTTCGAGGAAGCCGGCATCCGCGTCGGTGATTGCCACTATCAAGGGTCGCAACCGTGGCCGTTCCCGGCATCGTTGATGCTCGGCTTTCGCGCCCATGCGCTCTCGCACGACATTCGCATCGGCACGGAAATGGCCGACGTTCGCTGGTTCACCCGGAACGAACTTCGCTCCGGTGCCATCAAGCTCTCGCCGCGCTTTTCGATCTCGCGCTACTTGATCGACGCCTGGTTGGCGGAATAACTACGCCGCGAACAAGCCATAACGCTTGAGAATGGCGACGGTTGCATCCGTCCAAGCACTCAATTCCGGATCGCGGGGAATGACACGGGGGCGCAAGTCGAGGCTACAGTCGAGGGCACGACTCAGGCATTCCTGATGGGTGCGCAGCAGCACTGCATGCGACTCGGCATCGAGCACATCAGCCACGTGTAGCGCAGCGATCAGTTGCGGCGTACTGCCGATCACCGCCAGGCCCGGGTGATCGTGCGCATAAGCGAGTACCAAGGCCTGCAGCAGGAACTCGATATCGACCAAACCACCGCGCCCCTGCTTCAGGTCGAAGCGATCGGCGCTGCTGCGATCGAGCTCACTGCGCCAGCGCTCGCGCATGCGCGCCACCTCAGCGAGCACCGCGCCCGGATCACGGCGGATCGCCAGCACATCGCTGCGCACTGTGGCGAAGCGTTCTGCCAGATCCGCCGGCCCGGCCACGGCACAGGCACGCAACAACGCCTGGTGTTCCCACAACCAAGCACGCTCGCGTTGATAGTCAGCGAAGGAAGCGAGCGAGGACACCGGCAGACCCTTGGCGCCGTCCGGCCGCAAGCGCATGTCGACGTCGTAGAGATTGCCGGCCTGTGTCGTCGTCGCCAACCAATGCAGTACACGTTGGGCGAGACGCGGAAACCACCGCATCGCTTCGAGTGGACGCGCACCATCGCTAGTGCATTCGGCCAGTTTTTCATCGAACATGAACACCAAATCAAGATCCGAGCCGAAGCCGAGTTCGCGCGCGCCAAGGCTGCCATAACCGACGATCAGGAACCCGTCACTCGGGGTGCCGTGGTGCATCACCAGATCACGCGTCGCCAGTGCCAGCGAATGACGCAAGGCCGACGCAGCAACTTCGGCCAACGCGGTGGCGGCGGCGACGGCATCGATACGGCGCGCCAGCCAAGCCAAGCCGATGCGAAATACCAGGCTCTGCCGCACATCGTGCAAGGCCGCAAGCTCGGCCTCGGCATCGTTTGCGGCAGCGCGCGCAAGTTGCCGCACAAAGGTTTCGGCGATCACTTCGGCATCCGGCACCGCCTCGTCGAAGCGCTCATCCAGCAAGTCATCGAGCAGCAGCGGATGAGCGATGACACGTTCGGCCAAAAAAGCACTATGGGCAAACACGTCGACCAGGCGCGTGCGCGCGCCACGCTTTTCAGACAGCAGGGCAAGATAAGCGGTGCGCCCGGCAATCGCATGCAACAAGCGCACCACGCGCAATGCTGCGGCATCTGGGTCGCTCAACGTACGCACCTCAGCGAGCAAGCGTGGCACCGTACGTTCGAAGCGTTCGCGCGCGCGGCTATCGAGGCGGCGCACGCCGAGGCTGCCGATCAGACTCTGCAAGGCTTCGGTCACCGCCGGCGACCAGCCGCCGAGCGCATCCTGCGTGCGCGTCTCGAATTCGTCGGCGACGTGCAGACCCTTGGCGCGCGCCGGCGCGTCCAGCGTGCGTGCGAACAATTCGGCGACCCAGCTACGCTCAACCGCCAACGCCGTGTGCATCGCCGTGGTATCGGCAAATCCCAATGTCGCGGCAATGCGAGCGCGCGCAAGCGCATCGTCGGGCAGACAATGGGTCTGTTCATCGCGCAACATCTGTACGCGATTCTCGACACGGCGCAGGAACAAGTAGGCGTGGCCAAGCCGCGCCGTCGTCTCGCCGTCGAAGTGCCCGAGTTGCTCAGCCGCTGCGAGTGCGTCGAGCAATCGCGGCGTGCGCAATTCCGGTTCGCGCCCGGCGCGGATCAACTGCAGCAATTGCACGGTGAATTCGATTTCGCGGATACCACCCGAACCGAGTTTCAGATCTTGCTCACGCTCGCGGCGCCCGACTTCGGCATCAATGCGCGCCTTGAGGTCGCGCAGGCCTTCAATCGCGGTGAAGTCGAGATACTTTCGGTACACGAACGGGCGCAAGCTGGCGATCAGTTCGGCACCAGCGTCGCGATCGCCGGCGATGCACCGCGCCTTGGTCCATGCGTAGCGCTCCCAGTCGCGACCTTCGCGCTGGTAATACTGCTCCATTGCCGCGAACGACAAGGCCACGCGCCCGGCCGATCCGAATGGCCGCAGCCGATAGTCGACACGCAACACGAAACCAGAAGCGGCGACTTCCGACAGCAGCTGTGCCAGTCGCTGACCGACGCGGGCATGGAATTCTTCGGCCGTGATCGGACGTGCGCCATCGGTTTCGCCATGGTCGGCAAATGCCAGAATCAGATCAACGTCGGACGAAAAATTCAATTCGCCGCCACCGAGCTTGCCCATGCCAATGACGCTCATTCGCGCGATCGACCCATCGCTACGACGCGGCCAGCCGTAGCGTGTGGCCTGCTGTTGCTCGACATGGTGCAAGGCGCACTCGATGCAGTCCTCGGCGAGACGACTGGCGCGTGCCAATGTCTGCAGCGTGGTGTCGGCATCAGCGAGATCGTCGATCAGGATGCGCAAGCTCATCGCGCGGCGATAGCGGCGCAGCGCTTCGGCAAAGTCCTCGCTGCGTTCATACCCGGACGGATCGGGCAACACCGGCGGTAGCGCCGCAACAACGTCGTCGAGGAAGCGCGCCGGCGCGCGCAAGGCCGCTTCGATCAGCCAGTCGCTGGTGAGCAATGCGCGATCGCAGTGCGCTAGCGGCCACGCCGACGGTGGCCAGACCAAGCCATCTTCGGCAAACCGACGCGTGAGTTCATCGTGCCGCTGGTCGAGGAAGGCATTCAATTCGGGAATGGTGCGGGGATCGATCATCGGCGCAGTTTCGCATGCCGGAAAACTTAAGCCCGCCGCGATCCGGGATCGCGGCGGGCTGCCCTCCCCTTCGGCCTGCTGGCCGGGGCCGGGCGAACATAGCGCCATCCACGGATCAGTCACGCGGCGCTGCAACAATGCGAGAATAGGCGTATGCGTCGGCACCTGACCACTGCGTTCCTGCTCGTCCTTCCGTTAGCAGCCAGTGCTGCCGAGAATCGTTCGATCGTACGAATCGACGACGGTGATGGTGCCTGGCGGCAACGTCTCGGCGAACATTTCGGACATCTTCCACGCGACCGCAAGCGCGGCGACATCGTGCTTCAGGTCAATGCCGCCGATTGGGAATGGCTACAGGCACGAGGCTATGCACCGCGCTTCGATGCCGTACTTAGCGCGACGCTACGCGGCGAACTCGCCAAGACCATTCCTGGCTACAGTTGCTACAACACTGTCGAGGAAACCGATGCCTTTATCGACACGCACGTGTCCGCGCATCCCAGCCTCGCCAGCGTCGTCGATATCGGCGACTCCTGGGAGAAAACCTTAGCCGGCGGCCTCGACGGCTACGACCTGCGCCTGCTCAAGATCAGCAACAGCGCCAGCGTCGAAGACAAGCCGAAAATGATGGTGATGAGCGGCCTGCATGCACGCGAGTACACGCCGGTGCAGTTGAACCTGAAGTTCGCGGAATGGTTGCTTGGCAATTACGGCACCAGTGCGGAAGCCACTTGGCTGGTCGATCACAACGAGTTCCACTTGTTGCTGCAGGCAAATCCGGACGGTCGCAAGATCGCCGAAGATGGCTTCTCGCAGCGCAAGAACCGGCATATCTATGGCAGCTGCACCGGCACCGGCATCGGCGTCGACCTGAATCGCAACTTCCCGTTCTACTGGAACATGGTACCGGGCGGGTCGAGTGGGTCGTTTTGCAACGAGACCTATCGCGGCCCGACGTCACGGTCGGAACCCGAAGCCGCCGCAGTGGACGACTACGTCACCTCGATCTTCCCCGATGCACGCACCGGCACTGAAAACGATCTGAACGATGCCGCCAACGTCAATACACCGACGATGTTCATCGATCTGCACAGCTATGGCGGCTCCATTCTGTATCCGTGGGGCGTGAGCACTGCGATGTCCGGCAACGATGCGGCGTTCAAGGCGATGGCGCGGCGCATGACCTGGTTCAACAACTACGACCCCGGCCAAGCCGGATCAGCGCTGTATCTGACCGACGGGGCATCGGACGACAACGCCTACGGCAAGCTCGGTGTACCCGCGTTCACCTGGGAGCTGGGCAGTACGTTCTTTGATTCCTGCACCAACTTCAACAACGAATGGCCCGACAATCTCGATGCGTTGCGCTATGCCGCACGCATCGTCCAAGCGCCCTATCTGCGCGCCGCGGGACCGGATGTGCATAGCGTCAGCGCAACGCCGGCGACTGTCGACCAAGGCATCGCCGTGCTGATCTCCGCCACCGCCACCGACGCGCGGTTCAACCAAACCAGTGGCAGTGAGGCGATTCAGAACGTCGTCGCTGCCCACGCCTATGTCGATCGACTGCCCTGGCAGGCTGGTGCTACACCGATCCCGATGACTGCGGCGGATGGGACCTTTAACAGCCCGACCGAGGCGTTGAGCCTGAGCCTCGCAACCGACTCGCTCGGCAACGGCCGCCACATCGTTTACATCGAAGCCAGCGACGCTTCCGGTCGCGCCGGCGCCATCGGCGCAACTTTTGTGCAGATCAGCAACGGCCTGTTGTCTGACGGCTTCGAATGAGCGCTCGCCAAAGCCAGATCGACGCGTTTCTGGCCTGGCTGCGCGACGTGAAACGGCTGGCACCGAGCACACTGACGACGTATCGGCATGACCTCGAGCGTTTCGATGACTGGCTCGGCGGCCAGATGCCGACGGCAGACTGGCCTGATCTAAAACCGGATAGCGTACGCGCGCACGTCGCCAACGAGTTCCGCAACGGCTTGTCCGGCGTGTCGCTGGCGAAACGCCTATCGGCGATCCGCAGTTTCTACCGCTGGTTGCTGCGCGAAGGGCACGCGCAGATCAATCCGGCTGATGGCATCCGCGCACCCAAATCGCCGCGCAAATTGCCGAACGTGCTCGACGTCGATGAGATGCAGGCACTGCTCGACCATCCCGGTGATGATTCACCGACATCGATCCGTGACAAGGCGATGTTCGAATTGCTGTATTCGTCCGCGCTGCGCGTATCGGAACTGTGCGCACTGCGCTGGACCGACGTCGACTTTGGACAACACCTCGTGCGCGTCGTCGGCAAGGGATCGAAAACGCGTGTGGTGCCGTTTGGATCAAAGGCGGGAACGGCATTGCAATCATGGCGCGCGCTCGCCATCACGGCAGCAGATGCGGTGGTGTTTCCCGATCGTACGGGCGCGCCGGTATCGACCAACACGGTGCGCCAGCGACTGAAGCAGTGGGCGCAGTCTGCTGGCGTGTGGAAACGTGTGCATCCGCACCTGCTGCGGCATTCCTGCGCCAGCCACTTGCTCGAATCCAGCGGCAACCTGCGTGCTGTGCAGGAAATGCTCGGCCATGCCGACATCGGCACCACCCAGATCTACACCCACCTCGATTTCCAGCACCTCGCCAAGGTGTATGACGCCGCGCATCCGCGGGCACGGAAGAAGTCTGGATGAGCCTGACCGATATCGGCCTCGCCGCACTGTTTCTATTCATCGCGATCGCCTATGCCTCGGTCGGTCATGCCGGTGCATCGGGGTATATCGCCGCGATGAGCCTGTTCGGTCTCGCGCCGACCAGCATTCGGCCAGTGGCGCTGGCATTGAACGTGCTGGTCGCAAGCATCGGCGTCTGGCGCTTCCATCGTGCCGGGTTGATCGATTGGAAGCGACTGTTGCCGTTCGTGCTCGGCTCAATGCCTGCCGCCTTCCTCGCCGCAAGATTTCTGCATTCACCGGCGCTGATCAAGCGCGTGCTGGCGGCGGTGCTGTTATTTGCGGCGATCCAACTGTGGCGTACTGCGAGCGGCGCGATACGCGACGACGCCAGCGCACGCGTACCGCATCCATTACTTGCTGGCAGCGCCGGCGCACTCATCGGTGTTGTTTCCGGGCTCACCGGCACTGGCGGCGCGATCTTCCTGACGCCGCTGCTGTTATTCGCGCACTGGGCGAAGACGCGTGAAGCCAGCGGCCTGTCGGTCGGCTTCGTGCTCGCGAACTCGCTGGCCGGGCTCGCCGGGCTGAATGCCGCAGCGATCACATTTCCGGCATCCATGCCGATCTGGTTCACAGCGGTCGCAATCGGCGCGTTTATTGGCGCGCGCCTCGGCACTTCGAAGCTGCCGGTGCCAGTACTGAAGCGGGTACTGGCGATCGTGCTGGTGATCGCGTCGGGGAAGCTGGCCTTCACTTGAGGCGCGGCCATGCGCCCCCATGTCCCGGCTTCCCCCGGGAGATTCGCATGTCCAAACCCGAAACCTTTCACGCCACGACCATCGTCGCTGTGCGTCGCCACGGTCGCGTCGTCATCGGCGGCGACGGTCAGGTCACGCTTGGCAACACGGTGATGAAGTCGAACGCGCGCAAGGTGCGCCGTCTCGGTCGCGGCGATGTACTCGCCGGGTTCGCTGGCGCCACCGCTGATGCATTCACGCTATTTGAATTATTCGAAGCCAAGCTCGAAAAGCACGGTGGCCAACTGGTTCGTGCTGCGGTCGAATTGGCCAAGGACTGGCGCACCGAGCGTCGTTTCGGTCGACTCGAAGCACTGCTCGCGGTCGCCGACAAACACACCTCGTTGATCATCAGCGGCAATGGCGACGTGATCGAACCAGAACACGGATTGATCGCCATCGGCTCCGGCGGCCCGTTCGCACAAGCGGCGGCGCGCGCGTTACTCGAACACACCGATCTCGACGCACGCAAAGTCGCCGAGGCCGCGCTCAAGGTCGCCGGCGACATCTGCATCTACACCAATGGCCAGACAACGTTCGAGGAACTCTGAGTGATGGACCGCACGCCAAATACGCATTTCACACCGCAAGAGACGGTTGCCGAACTCGACAAGCACATCGTCGGCCAGCATGCAGCCAAGCGTGCGGTTGCGATTGCGCTGCGCAACCGTTGGCGGCGCATGCAGCTTGCGCCGGAACTGCGCAACGAAGTCACGCCAAAAAATATTCTGATGATCGGCCCGACCGGCGTCGGCAAGACCGAGATCGCGCGCCGCCTCGCAACGCTTGCGGAGGCGCCATTCGTCAAAGTCGAAGCAACCAAGTTCACCGAAGTCGGATATGTCGGCAAAGACGTCGAAGCGATCATCCGCGACTTGATCGATGTCGCCGTCAAATTGGTTCGTGAACAGGCCAGAGCCGGTGTGCTCGCACAAGCCGAAGCGAATGCCGAGGAGCGCGTCCTCGACGCGTTGCTGCCGCGCCCGCAGGCGCTGCGCGTGTGGGGCGAAGAGCCCAAACATTCAGAGGAATCGAACGTCACCCGCGAAAAATTTCGACAGATGCTGCACGCGGGCAAGCTCGACGAACGCGAGATCGAATTGGAGATCAGCTTCAACGTCGGCGTCGACATCATGGCTCCGCCCGGCATGGAAGAGATGAGTGCGCAACTCAAACAGATGTTTTCGCAAATGGGCGGCCAGAAATCACAAAAGCGCAAGCAGACGGTGGCTAAAGCGCGCCCACAACTGATTGAGGAAGAAGTCGGCAAGCTGCTCAACGAAGACGATGTGCGCGCGCAAGCATTGGAAGCTGCGGAACAGCGCGGCATCGTCTTCATCGATGAGATCGACAAGGTCTGCCAACGTTCCGACTGGGGCGGTGCCGGTGTCTCGCGCGAAGGCGTGCAGCGCGACCTGCTGCCGCTGGTTGAGGGTTCGACCGTCAGCACAAAACATGGTCCGGTCAAGACCGACCACATGCTGTTCATCGCCAGCGGCGCGTTCCATATCGTCAAGCCCTCCGACCTCATTCCAGAACTGCAGGGTCGTTTTCCGATTCGGGTCGAATTGAATGCGTTGTCGATTGATGACTTCGAACGGATCTTGTCGGAACCGCAGGCGGCACTGACCAAGCAATACTCGGCCTTGCTCGGCACTGAAGGCGTTACCGTGGAGTTCCGCCCGGATGCGGTGCGGCGCTTGGCCGAACTGGCTTATGCCTTGAACGAACGCCAGGAAAATATCGGTGCACGGCGCTTGTCGACGGTGCTCGAACGCTTGCTCGACAAACTCAGTTTCGACGCACCGCAAATCGACGGAACGACCGTGGTCATTGATGCGGCGTATGTCGATGCCGAACTCGGCGAACTTGCCGACAACCCGGACCTGAGTCGTTACATTCTCTAGATCGCGACCCGTGGGTCGCTGCCACGGGCGTGCGCTTGTCGGCGATCTCCAGATCGCGACCCGTGGGTCGCTCTACGGGCGTGCGCTTGTCGGCGATCTCCAGATCGCGACCCGTGGGTCGCTCCTACGGGCGTGCGCTTGTCGGCGATCTCCAGATCGCGACCCGTGGGTCGCTCCTACGGGCGTGCGCGGGTAGAATGGGCGTATGACTAAGATCGTTGAACTCAAACCCAAATCCATTCCGGCACGGCTGCGTGAGGCGATGCGCGAACGCACGCTCGTGCGCGTCTGGCGTGAACACCTCGAACCCGGCAGTTTCACTGGTTATGTTGCGGCCGTCGGCCAAGAGCGTTTTCTGCTGTGGGCGCTTGGCGACTACATCGGTTTCGATGGGCTGTTCGTGTTGCGCTATCGCGATGTGACGCGCCTGGAAACACCGGATCATCACGCCGATTTCCTGGAGAAAGCGGTCAAGCTGCGCGGCCTCATGCCGGAACTGCCGATCACATTTCCGCTCGATGATCTGCAGCAGGTTCTGATGGCAGCCGCCGAGCGCGCGCCAGCCACGAGCATCTATGTCGATACCGAAGCCGAGAACGAGATCTGCTACATCGGCAAGCTACTGGGCTTCGAAGCAGACGGCTTTACCGTGCAGGAAGTTTCACCGCATGCGGAGTGGTTGCGCGAACCATCGTTCTTCGGCTGGGACGAAGTCAGTTGCATCAGCATGAATGAACCTTATGCGCTGGCCTTGTGCGAAGTGGCTGGCACGCCACCGGCGCTCGAGAAAACCAGTATCGACACGCGCACCAAGCACTGATGACGGTTCCAACGCCGACCGCGATCACGCTGCATCGGGCTTCGCGCCTGCTTGAAGTCGGTTTCGACAATGGCGAAACGTTCAAACTCGACTGCGAGTACCTGCGCGTGCATTCGCCAAGTGCCGAAGTTCAGGGCCACGGTGCAAGCCAACACATCCTGCAACTCGGCAAGCGCAATGTGAACGTCGTCGAGATTCGCCCGGTTGGGCAATATGGCGTCACTCTCGTATTTGACGACGGCCACGACACCGGCATCTACAGCTGGGACACGCTATACACGCTGGGCCGCGACCATGCTCACAACTGGGCGGGCTATCTCGCCGCTGTCGAAGCCAGTGGCGGCACGCGCTGACGAGCGATGCAGACACGCGCTCCAGCACCTTCGTCGCAGGCGTTCCTGCCTCGATCCGAGTCGATCAGCGGCCATTACTGACGCACCTTCAACGCCATCAGACGTGATGGCACAGCGGCTACGGTGTGCCGGATTTCGCAGCCGCGCCCGGCTTGGCCTTCGTCACTCGGCGAACGAATAGCACCTTGGTACCCGTCCCTGGCGTTAGCACTTCTTTGGTCTCGAAATGCTTGGCCAGGCTGCGCACCAGACTGCTCAGTTTCGAATGCCCGAATAGTCGCGCATCAAAGTCCGGCCGAAGCTTGCTCACATAGGCGCCGACGGGTGCGAGATTGGCCCAGCCGTCTTCATCGTCGACTTCTTCGATGGCGCGCGCAATCAATGTCACCGCGTCCAGTTGCGGCAGTTTCGCCGCAGGCTCTGGCACGACGACGGGCTCCGCGGTTTCGGTCGCCACGGTCGCGCCCGACTCCGGTTCCATGCGCAGCAATTCGGTGTAGATGAACTTGTCGCAGGCAGCAACGAACGGTTCTGGGGTCTTCTTCTCGCCGAAACCGTAGACGGTCAGCCCTTCCTCACGAATACGCTGAGCCAGCCGCGTAAAGTCACTATCGCTGGAGACGAGACAAAAGCCGTCGAAGCGACGTGTGTACAACAGGTCCATCGCGTCGATGATCAGCGCGCTGTCGGTCGCATTCTTGCCACTGGTGTAAGCGAATTGCTGCACCGGCTGGATTGAGTGTTTCAGCAACTGGCGCTTCCATTGACCCAGGCGAGGAGATGTCCAATCGCCGTAGATACGCTTCACCGTGGTCGATCCAAATCTCGCGGCCTCAGCCAGCAATCCGTTGACGACGCCGGGTGGGGCATTGTCCGCGTCAATCAGCAGCGCAAGCCGCTGCTGTCCCTCGCTGTTCTTGGCCAATGGAACTCCGTTGCCCGGTGCGGCGTAGTTGCTGGAGGCCTATCGTAATCGACCGGACTCGTCTTGAGCTGCTTCGATGTTCGCTGTTGATCACCGTGAAACTAAGAACTCCCATACCGACGGTGATCGGCCATCATGGCGTCGTGGTGCGCACCAGTTCCAGAATGCGACCTGCGATCGACTGAACACGATATTGATCAATACCGCCGGCATCACTGTTCGACATTGCGACCACTACGTAGGGATCTTGGCCGGTGTCTTCGAGCATCCATGCATGCGTAAGCACGTGGTAGCCGGCACCTGACGAAAGACTTCCGCCCTTGTACCAAACTCGATCCCAATGATTGCGCACATCTGGTTGCGCAACTCCCGCGCCCATGGCGTGATTGACCAGATCCATGGCATCGGTGCCCTGCGGCAAGTGGCGCAAGTGGGCAAACGCAGCACAGATATCCATCGGTGTTGCACGCCAGGTGCCAGCGGTCAGAACTGATGTGTTGGCATACGGACCACCGGTGACCGGCAACAAGGGGGCGATCTGAGTCTGCAGAAAGTTTTCCTGAAAAACCTCCGTACCATTGACGTAACTCATCGCCGTCGACAGCGGAAACGACAAGTACAGCGAAAACTGCTCACTGATACCCAGCAATGGCGTCAAAACCAGCGGTTGAGCGACGCCAAAATCGGTGACCACTTGATCAATTAGGCTGCGCCCGACCAAGCCGTGCAGCAAGTCGGTAGCGGTGTTGTCGCTGATGCCGATCATGAGTTCGGATAGATCGGAAACCGGGAACGGCGTGCCCACCGGTTCGCTATTGATGGTGCCAGCCAAAGCCAGTTTTTCCGCAACCATCGGAACCATTTGGTCGATGGTGATGGTGCCGTTGGTCACCGCCCTAGCGACCGCGCCCATAATCCACAACTTGAAGATCGACGCAGTCGCGCGCAGAGATGCGGCGTTGGTCTGAACGACGGGTGTGCATTGATTATTGCTGCCAATCCGCGCGACCAGCAAAGCGGGCGAAGTGGACAGCGTACTGAACTGAGTGACCGACTGGGCGAGATTGCGGGCGTGATCGTCGGCGTATTGCACGGAGGAGTAACCGCTGACGCCGAGTGAGAGAATCTTCTTGCCACCCGTGTAGTGCGCACGCAGCGTTAGGAATCCGTAGGGCGCTCCGGTATTGGGCGTGTCGATCAAGACGGTGAGCACGACCGGCGTGATTGCGATGACGTCGGTTACCACAGCGTTCGGATAGGATGCTTGGATCGCCGCAATAAAGTTCGCGGTGTCAACGAACGGATAACCGTAACTGATGTCGAAATGCGCGTCGTATTCACCCTGAGTGAGTGCGGCGCCAGATTGGATTTTCATCAGCAGCCAGTTCAATTGATCAACCGCAGGGCCCGCCGGTAACTGGTACGGGCCACCGACTGTGGCGGGCGCAAACAAAGGCTTGAGTACCTGAACCTCAAAACTGTCGCCGTACAGCCGGCCAGCCGTCGCCGAACTCAGCCAAGCCATAGCAAGCAAAGCCAATAAGTAGCGCATGATCAAGACCCTCACCGTGTGCAGTCGCGGCCAGCATATGCTCGTCATGAACCACACCATCAAAGTGCCGCGGCGTTACCCGATCGCTAGCACGGACCGCGGTGGCTCATTTTACGCCGCGCAAAGTAGAGTTCAACGCAAGAATCAGATCATGCTGACGAGACCGTCAACGCCACAGCGACCCAATTCGTGCGCCACGGTCCATGTCGACCGCACAAGTGCCCGGCAATGACTTGACGTAGTGCCACTGTGAAGTCGCCTGAAATCGTTCGGGGTCAGAACCGCGCAGTGCGTCGGCCCAATTCGCGACACCGGCCAGCGTAGGTTCGGATTCGCCCACCAACAGTTCGTCGACCAACGCGCGTATTTCCGGTCGCAATTGACGTTCGGCGAGGTCGCCGACCAACCGATGCCCCGTTTCTGCCCAAGCACGAACGCCATCACTGCAGACCACAGCCCATAGGAGGAGGAGAGATCGCAGGGGATTTCGCATCATCAGAGTATGCCATGGCCCATGCGCCAAGCCTGCGCGCCGATTCCGGCCCGTTCGGCAAGCCAAGCCCGATTTGTATGCCCGGGTCACGTTGGGCACTTTCCTCGCCCGCAGCGCTGGGCTCGGCCCAGGACCATCCAATTTCGGAGCCCAATTGCGGGTGCGGGTGCGGGTGCGGGTGCGGGTGTGATAACGTCCGCCGACTTCTGGAGGATTTATGAAACTGACACCCTTGGCTTGCCTTGCATCTCTCGCTTTTCTCGCTCTGCCGGCGCAGGCCGTGCAGCCGACGCGTTCCGCCCCCGCTACGGCATTGGCGATCCACGCGCCGGCGGGTATCAGTATTTACGATCAGACGGACAGTCCGGGCGCGAGCAGCGTTACCAGCCAGAATTTCGAGGCGGCGAACGATGCGGCCGACGACGCGGCCGCAGACGATTTTCAGATTCCGGCCGGGCCTGGCTGGACGATCACCGCGCTCTATGTGCCGGGCGTCTATTTCGGTAGTGGTACCGGCCCGGCGGATAGCGTCGATGTCAACTTCTATGCTGACAATGCCGGGCTCCCCGGCGCGCTCGAGTGCACTTCGGCTGCAGTGGTGCCGACCGACAGCGCCGGAACGTTCACGATCGATCTTCCGGTCGCCTGCGTCCTTCCCGCCGGGACCCACTGGGTTTCAGTGATTGCGAATATGGACTTCTCCGTCGGTGGGCAGTGGGGCTGGAGCGAGCGAGCGGTGCAGAGCTTCAGCGGCTCGGCTTGGCAGAACCCGGGAGATTTTTTCGCCACCGGATGCACGAGTTGGGGCAGCCGGGTGGGGGACTGTGGAGTCGGCACGGATCCGGATCTCCTTTTCGCGCTCGGCGGTGCGTTGACGGTAGCGGGTGCGGAACCCAGCGTTCCGGTTCCGACACTCGGCCGGTCGGGGATCGTGACCCTGATTTTGCTGCTCGCGGCCGGAAGCCTCTGGCTCCTTGCCCGCCGCTGGACCGCCTGACCTCGCACCGCGAGGCCAAGCCTTCGCAATCAACCAAAGCCACTGGGGATCCTTCTCCGGTGGCTTTTTTTTGGCATGGAATCCACGCTGAAGCTGGCCGGGAATTCTCGAACGAAGGCCGATCAGGGGCTTTCGAAGCTGTCTTTGAACACCGCGTCGGTAGGCGGCGGCGCCGCGGCGGCATGAAAGCCACCCCGCAACATGAACCCGCCACCGCTGGCGATGGCGGGATCGGCGTCAGGCTGGGCGATGGTGCCGACCAGCACAAAATCGCCGCCGCTCGACGCGCCACCGCCGGCGTCAACGGTGCTGCGGGTGATTTCAAACGCACCGCCGGATTGCGCGTCAACGCTGCTCGCGCTGAGCGCAAGCAGCAATGCTAGTCCGACGGTAATGGCTGGGCTATTTTGCACAACGCTCATCGCCGCAACTGAATACCTTGAGGTCGCCGTTGGTAATGTCGTAATA
>Ga0209063_1001168_pt1 | contig 14135 bp, 10 predicted proteins | sample KloWWTmeKNB19Kit_FD_187177 | JGI IMG/M metagenome (GOLD analysis project Ga0209063, IMG submission 187177) | Active sludge microbial communities from Klosterneuburg, Austria, studying microevolution and ecology of nitrifiers - Klosterneuburg... | ecosystem: Engineered > WWTP > Aerobic digester >...
GAAGCAAAAACTACTACGTTTGATAAATTAGCTAAACAGGTTTCTGAAGATCCTGGTAGTAAAGATAGAGGAGGTCAATACCAAATTAACCGCAACGAAAAAACATGGGATCCCATTTTCATGTCAACTGCATTTCGTTTAAAAGAAGGCGAAATATCTGTTCCTGTAAAATCAAAATTCGGCTATCACATCATTCAAATGGTACAACGAAATGGTGATGATGCAGTCGTTCGCCATATATTAAGAATTCCCCCTGTTACGGACGATGAGTTGAATACTGCAAAAACTAAACTGGATACAGTTCGTTCTAAAATAATTGCTAGCACAATTGGTTTTAATGAAGCTGCATCAAAATATAGCGATGATGAAGCGGCAAAATTTTCTGGCCCTTGTATTACCGACAGGGATGGATCTACTTATGTTACTATCGATCAGCTGGATAAAGAAATGGTAGGAATGCTTTCTAAGATGAAAGTGGGAGATATATCACAACCTACCTCTTTTGAAGCTGAGCAAGGGAAAAAAGGAGTAAGGGTTGTTTACCTCAAGTCCAGATCGGAGCCACACCGTTTGAACATGCAAGATGATTATAGCAAAATATCGCAGTTTGCTTTGGAAGAAAAGAAAAGTAAAACACTTGAAAAATGGCTGAGTACTAAAATTCCAACCTATTACATTATGGTTGAGAATAATATGACTGTAGATTGCCCTCAATTATTAAAGTACCCAACGAATACAAAATCTTTCTGATATTTTAAATTAACTAATGAAAAGCCGTTACGATTGTAGCGGCTTTTCACTTATATGGTATATTTAATTGTTATATTACCTATTTTTTTTTAAATAGCTACTTTTATAGTGTTATTGAATATCGGTACTTCCTTTGAACAAATGCAGACCTCATTACAAATACAAAATTTAACTGATCAGTTCGAAAAATCTCGAATTTTTTTTTACCTGCTGATTGACCTGCATGGTAATTGCAGGTATATAAACCCTTTTCTAAAAGAGAAGCTTAATGTAGATACAATTCACTTTGAATCGATATCGATCACAGAATTTTTATCGACAAACGAAGCCGAGAAGCTTAGAAAAGCTTGTGAAGAAGTTTTGCAGCATAAAAATCAAATTATAGAAACAGAGATACAGATAGTAGCGAAGGAAAATGTGTCTTTTCAAACAAAATGGGAGATTTCTGTTTGCAACAATGCTGAAGGGAATGCGGAGTTTTTACAAGCAATTGGATTTGCCACTCCTGAAGCAAAGCCTATTGACAAAGTAAGACAGTTGCAGGATGGAGAATTATTATATAAAAATCTGATAGCAGAGTCTCTGGATGGTATTGTTTTGTCTGATATAAATGGTGTAATCGATTTTGCTTCTCCAAGTATTGTAAAAATTTTGGGGTATGAGATAAGCGATGTGTTGGGCAGGACGCTTTTTGATTTTGCCCATCCCGATGATGTAGAAGTTGCAGCACAAACATTTGAGGAAGAAGTTAAAGGAACGCATAAAAGCAAGTTTATAAATATCCGGTTAATAAAAAAGAATGGAGAACCGGTATGGTGCATTGTACGGGGACATAATATGCTTTCAAATCCTCATATCGGAAAAATGGTAATCTATTTTTCCGACGAAACGTTGCGTAAACAGGCAGAAGCAGCCCTTATCGAAAGCGAAAAAAGATTTAAAACACAAGCTACTGTTCTTAATAATGTTACTGATGTAATAGTTACAACAGACCTTAACCGCAATGTTACTTCCTGGAATAATGTGATTGAAAAATTAACGGGTATTAGCTCAGTAGAAGCAATTGGTAAAAGGTATAAAGACGTTATTGATACAGACTATGCTCCTTATACCCTTGATCAGGTAGCAAACATTGTTATAAATGAAGGAATTTGGCGGGGCGAAATTTCCTTTAATCTGCAAAACGGTGAGAAGAAATATTTTTTACATTCTGTTTCAATGCTTTATTCCGATACGGGTGAAAGTATCGGTATGTTGGGAGTTGGTAAGGATATTACTGAAAGGAAAAAAGCAGCAACAACATTGCAGGAAAGCGAATTGTTTTATAGGCGGCTTAGTTATTATTCTATTGATGGTGTGGTCATAGCTGACCAATCTGGAAAAATAACTTATTGCGGTGCTTCGGTAGAAAGAATATCTGGATATAATCCTACAGAAATGTTGGGACGTAATTTTTTCGAATTTGTGCATCCAGATGATATTCCTTTAGCGACAGATGCCTTTTTAAAAGAATTAAGAAATGAATCTGTTCTCAATTATATTTTTCTAAGATTAAAACATTCTAATGGTGAATGGACTTGGTGTACCGTACGGGGACATAACTTATTGGAGACCTCCGGAGTTAAAACATTTGTTATATATTTTACAAATGATACAAAAAGAAAACATGCTGAAGATCAGCTTCGGAAAAGTGAGGAAAACTTCCGGAACCTGATAGTTAACCTCAAACAAGGCGTTATTTTATCAGATAATAATGGCATAACAACGATTTGTAATCAGGCTGCACAGGAGATGCTCGGTCTTAACGAAAAAGATATTCTTGGTAAAAAATCATTCGAATTTCATCATGATATTATTATGGAAGATGGTCAGAGTTTTTCTGGTTCCATTCATCCAGTATCGGAGATGCTCAATTCAAAAATATCCATTCGGGACATTGTGATGGGAATTCGCCGGAAAGATACTGGTGGCAGAGCTTGGCTTTTGGTTAATGCTGACCCAATCCTTAGTGCTGATGGAATTTTGGAAAGTGTTGTTTGCTCCCTTACAGATATAACAGATCAAAAGCGATTAGCAGAAGAGTTATTCGAACAAGAAATAAATAAGCAAAAGTTATTAGTAAAAGCAACTATTGATGGGCAGGAAAAAGAACGGGAGGAAATAGGCAAAGAATTACACGACAACATTAATCAGTATTTGACAACAGCAAGGCTTTATTTAGAGGTAGCCAAAGAAAAGGCTGATGGCGAAGTAAAGGAGATGATAAATCTATCTCACAAAACCTTATCGGATATTGTAAAAGAAATTCGCAAATTATCGCAATCGTTGGTGCCTCTTACTTTGGGAGATATTGGATTAGTAGAATCTATTCAGGGATTATGCGACTCCATTATTCAGGCACATACAATTGAAATAGAGCTACACAGTCGTCATTTTGAAGAAAGCGTATTAACGGATAATCTCAAGTTAATGTTGTTTCGTATTTTTCAAGAACAGCTTAATAATATTTTAAGGCATTCGGAAGCCAGCCATATGCACATTACCTTTGAGTCCGATGCCGAATATGTGCTGCTTATGATAAATGATGATGGCAAAGGGTTTGACACTACTACACATAAAAAAGGACGGGGATTAAGCAATATTAGCAGTCGGGCTAACCTGATGAACGGGAAAATGGATATAAAATCCTCTCCGGGTAATGGATGCACCCTTTCTATATCAATTCCTATTTTAGATGTAGAGAAAGGAACGATTTAATATTCTCATTTGCCTTACATTTGCCCTCTACATGAGCGACCCAATTAAACATGAATGCGGTCTGGCATTCATCCGGCTAAGAAAAAACTTCTCATATTATCAACAAAAATATGGCACCGTGTTGTGGGGGCTTAATAAGCTTTACCTATTAATGGAAAAACAACATAATCGGGGGCAAGATGGTGCTGGTGTGGCTGCTGTTAAATTAAATGTAGAACCGGGCTATCCTTTTATGAATAGGATAAGGAGTAATGCGCCACAAGCTATTTCTGATATTTTTCAGCAAATCAAAAAAGAAATTAATGATTTAGAAGAATATCATCCCAATATCCGAAACCATGCGGGTTTAATGAAAGGCCATGTGAATTACTTAGGCGAGTTGTTATTGGGTCATCTGCGCTATGGAACGCAAGGAAAAAATAAGGTGGAATATTGTCATCCATTTATTAATCGGGATACAATCCCTGCCAGAAATTTGGCCTTAGCAGGAAATTTTAATATCGTTAATTCAGACGAATTATTTACCCTCATTGGCAAAGAGCCGCATGATACGGTACGATTCAGCGATCTGGCTGCCATGATAGAATTGATGCATACTTTTTTGTGTAAAGAAGACGAAGGCACTCCAGGTAAGCTGGATATTAAAAATGTGTTGAAAAAAGCATTGCCTTTATTTGATGGAGGTTTTCATGTAGGCGGTGTAACTGGTAGCGGTATTGGCTTTGTTTTTAGAGATGCACATGGCATCCGCCCTTCATACTATTATATTAATGATGAAGTAGTAGTGGCAGCATCCGAAAGAGCAGCTATCCGCACCACATTTAATGTAGGCGAAAATGAAGTACAGGAATTGATGCCCGGTCAGGCATTGATTGTAAGTGAGACAGGTGAAATTGAAATTGCTCAAATACTGGAACCCAAAGAAAGAAAGGCTTGCAGCTTTGAACGTATTTATTTTTCAAGAGGCAGTGATGAAAAAATTTATAAAGAAAGAAAAGCGCTGGGCTTTAATTTAAGTGAAAGAGTGCTGAATGCAATTGATTATGATTTAAAGAATACGATTTTTTCATTTATTCCCAATACAGCCGAAGTAGCATTCTACGGCATGGTGAAGGGAATGGAAAAATACCTGAACAAAATAAAAACTGAAAGGATACTTAGCTGGGGAAAAGAGTATGATGAAGAAAAATTAAGTGAAATGATAAACCGTCGCATCCGGCAGGAAAAGATTACCATCAAGGATGTGAAGATGCGGACTTTTATTTCGGAAGATTCCGGCCGTAATGAAATGGTTCAACATGTGTATGATATTACATACGGAACAGTTCGGCCGGGAGAAGATACGTTGGTAGTGATTGATGATTCCATTGTAAGAGGAACAACGTTAAAGGAAAGTATCATTCGCATGTTAGGACGGTTAAAACCGAAACGCATCATTGTAGTTTCTTCATCGCCACAGATCCGCTATCCTGATTGCTATGGTATTGATATGAGTAAAATGGGTGATTTTATTGCCTTTAATGCAGTGGTTGAGCTTTTGAAAGAAAAAGGGAAAGATAGCTATATGCAGGAATTGTTGGAAAAGTGTAAAGAACTGCAACAGAATAATAAATTGCAAACAGAAAATGTAGTAAAGCAGTTGTATAAACAATTTACTACGGAAGAAATATCTGCAAAGATTGCTCAATTGATAACACCGCCCGAACTGGATATTCCCGTAGATGTAATTTTTCAAAGCATAGAAGACTTGCATAAGTCTTGTCCGAATAATAAAGGCGACTGGTATTTTACCGGCGACTATCCTACACCCGGCGGCAACAAAGTCGTTAACATGGCTTTCATCAATTATATGGAAGGAAAGAATGTGAGAGGATATTGATTGAATTACATTTCATTATTCTAAATTATTCACAATGAAAACACTAATTCTTGTTCGTCATGCAAAAAGCGACTGGGGCAATCCTTCGCTCAGCGATTTTGACAGACCATTAAACGAAAGAGGGAAAAGAGATGCTCCCGTAATGGCAAAACGTTTGCTGGATAAAAAAATCAAGATAGATCAGATAATTGCAAGCCCTGCTAAACGGGCAGCAAGAACAGCTAAATATTTTGCAGAGGTATTTGATTATAAAAAAGATAAAATAGAGTTTAAAGAAAAATTGTATCTCGCCGAACCAGCTGCTTTTTATGCTACAATAGAAAAGGCTAATGATAAGTATGAATGTATTGCCTTGTTCTCACACAACTTTGGTATTACCGATTTTGCCAATATGCTTACTAATACGAGGATTGATAATATTCCCACCTGTGGTGTATTTGCCGTAAAAGTAGATTGTACTAAATGGGAAGATTTTAAAGAAGCAAAAAAAGAATTTTTGTTTTTTGATTACCCGAAAGCAATACAATAATATTTAATCTTTCGTAATGGACTTCAGGAAGTTTGTAATTCTGTTTTTTAACAAATCGTCAGGCTGTATTACAGGGAACGAATAATTAAATTCTTTTGCAGTTTGTAATGCATTCTCCAGCGAAAAATCATTTTGTTTGTAGCAAACAGCAAATCGCTTCTTCATTAAATAATCAGCCAGATATTCTTGTTCAGTTTGTCCGGGTGTAGGTATAAGCATACTTTTCTTTTGCAATGCTGCAATATCCATAACAGAGCTATATCCGCTACGGCAAATAATATACTCAGCTTCTTGCATGGCATTATTCAGTTCATCGGAGGGAAGATGATTGTAAAACTGAATCATATTGGTAGAAGGTATGATTGATTTGTTTCCCGGTAAGCCTCTGATAAATGTAGCTGTGCCGTTATAATGGCTGATCTCATTTATTAGTTTTTCTTCCAGTATACTTCTTTGCGGTTCTGGTCCTGAAAGAATTACTGCGAGATGTTTTTCTTTCTCAACAACAGCTTTATCCCTTATTCTAGTTAAAGCACCAATATATTTTAATGCTGTTGTTGGTTTTAATGTTGGATGCGATAAATCACCTGCAAGGTTATTTTCACTTTCATAATCAGGAACCCAACATTCTGTAAACCTGTTGATGTATTTGTAATTTCTTCTTTGCAGCATTTTTTCTGTCCATTTTCCAAACGGACTTTTAATTGTTAGCTGGTGTGTAATAAAAATGGAGGGAATTTTTTTGTGATATAATCCAAATCTGTTGTCGCTGATTACAGCATCAAACCCATATTCTTCAACAATCTGTTGAAGCCACAAATGTTCGTTTCTTATTGACCGTAGTAATTTTGGCGTTTGAAATATGATATTCTTTATTAACCCAAAAGAGGACTTAGCGTATTTAATATCATAACCTTGCAAAGGCAGCATGGCCAGATCTGGAAATTCTTGTAATAATAACTCAGCCTGTTTACCATTACCGGCTAATGTAACGATACAACCTTGCTCCACTAACTCCCGGATAATTGGAATACATCTGGTGGTATGACCAAGCCCCCAGTCCAGCGGAGCTACTAAAAAGCGAGGATTCCCAGGTAATTTCTCTTTTATAGGTTGATTCATGTTATTTTTTACCTTATTTGGCCAGTCGGCATACTAATTTATGTGTAAAATAGTTTTAATTTAGAACTTCCAAATTATGAAGACATTAAACAAAATAGCAATTGCGCTGTTATTAATTACATTTCTAGCTGCTTGCAATAAAAATTATTATTCTGGTGCAGGCAAAGGTGGAAAAAATTGTGGTTGTCCCAGTGTAAGATAATATGCGTAATTAATTTAATAGGGGTATGAATTCTTATAATAAGAGTCTATTGATTCTTTTTAATACCGGATGGCTGAATGAGGAGGCCACTAAACAAGAGTTTGTGTGTGCAGAAGCGGCCTTGCAAACAATTGAATCTCCTGAAATTTTTTGTAATGCATTTGAACTGGTAAATAGGAATGCCATTACCAATAAGTCTACTATTATTCTGCGGGAATCGAAATATTTTCGATTACGTCCGTTCAGATTTTTAATAAATAAGAATTGAATAAAAGGATAGGATTTATTTTTCCTTTTTCTTTTACGACAATTTAAGCAAAGCTTCCCTCAACTTACCAATCATTTCCCCAATCTCTTCTTTTTTACAAGTGCCAACACTTAACCTGTACCAGGTCGATGTTTTAGCTGCGCCGAATGCATAGAAAGGAACAATGGCTAATCCGCCATTGCCTAGTAAGTAAGAAGTTACTTCAGCTTGATCGGCTAAAGTTTTGCCTTCTGCAGTTTTCTTTCCAACTAAATCAATTTTGATGGTAAGATACAGTGCTGCTTCGGGAGCAATCGCATCAACCGATAAGCCTTCATTTTTTAATTGTGTAAAGCCATCATAAATTCCACGAAGTCTTATCTCCAATTCTTTTTTGAAATTGGCATTGAAATTTTTTATCGCTTCTCTTTTACCAAAAAATTTTGCTACAGCTTTTTGTTCTGCCATTGGTGCCCATGCACCCACATGAGTTAGTATCATCCGCATTTTAGCAATAACAGTTGCAGGTCCCATGGCCCAGCCAACCCTTACACCTGTTGCCGCAAATGATTTGCTGATTGCATCAATGAAAATGGTGTAATCTCTCATTGCCGGACGTAACGTAACAGGATTGTAATGTTCAATAGCACCGTAAGTTAATTGCCAGTACATCTGGTCGTACAACACATATAATTTCTTTTGGCCTTCACCTCTTCTTGTATTCTCTTCTATTACCAAGTCACAAATAGCTTCTAATGTTTCTTTTTTAAAAGTAGTTCCTGTTGGGTTTTGCGGCGAGCAAAGAGAAATAAATGTTGCTTCTTGTATAAACGGACGCATATCATCAGCTGAAGGCATAAAGTTATTTTCAGCTGTGGCTTCGATAACAATATGTTCGCCTTCAACAAAATGGGTGTAGTGATTATTATTCCAGGAAGGAACGGCGTAAATTATTTTATCGCCTTTATCGCAAATAGCCCGATACATTGCATAGATAAGCGGACGACCACCGGAAGCTACCAATATTTCACTGATGCCATAATCAAGACCACCTTCATCTTTCATAAATGAATGAATCGCTTCTCTCAAATCAAGGTTGCCTTCTGCTGCCGGATAATTGGTAAAATGATTTCTGTAAGCTTCTACAATATCATCTTCCAGTTCTTTTGGAATTGGAAAAATAGCAGGGTCAAAATCACCAACGGTGAAATTATAAATACGTTCGCCCTGGCGGATTTTTTCTCTTATCTCTCCACCAAGTTTTACTATTTCTGAACCTATTAATGTTTCTGCTAAATGCGACAATTTCATAGCCCTTCGTTTTGCGACAAACGTACACAAAAATTTTTAGTCATATCCTTAATAAAATGACTGAAAATTTTTTGTAAAGCTCACTCTGGCAAAATGACAAATAAATGATAGCCAGAGTAAATGTAATGGAATTGGCGGAGATGGATTGTCAGGAATGGTCTATCACAATTTTGCTATTATCGTACAAATCGTACTTAACATAAATTTCCTGACCCGGCTGATACTTAGGTATTGATGCTTCGGCAATTACACCTTTTGTTTTGCCACTGAAGGAAACAGAATGCTCCGGCAACACTTCCAACTCCAACTCTACATAAGGATTGTTTCCGTTTACATTTACCCCAAGCCATGTGTGCTTTTTTATGATGGCTCTGGCTGATTTTCCTGATGCACTGATGGCCTGCCCTTCTTCCTGCTCCCGCATTAGTTGAGCTTGTATGGCTGTTTCATCAGGATGATTAACTGGTGCAACAGATTGACCGGTGTAATCAATCACAACATTCATTTCATTTTTAGGATCAACCTTTACGGGTATTTCCATACCGGGACGAAAGGCGCCGGGATTGAGACGGGAAACCAAAGTGCGGATCTGTGTTGTATATTTTTGGCCAAAGCTGTTCTTTAATTCCAGTTTTAATTTTATCTGCGGACTGTTATTGACGGTGACACCTGTGTCGTTTACTTCGATAATAGTGGCTCTTGCAGAGATACCTGTTTTTTGTAAGCGATTTGTATTAAGCATTGGTTTAAAGAAAAGGCGATAGAATAAATAGAACATACCTCCAAAAAGAACAAGCATACCAGCACCAATATAGATACCTTCTTTGCCGCCTGTGGTTACTACAGCACCTATGCCAACCAGTAAACCAATGACACCACCGAAAATGCCTATCCAGATACCTGCATTCATTTTTATCATGCTGATTTTTGAGAGTAATTTAAATGTTTTTTTTGAGAAAGATATTTTGCCAAAGAGGCTCCGTTTCACAGAGGAGATACGACACGGTGGTTTTTGAGATTTTGCAAGTTGGACAAAGTTTGCCGGTAAGTAATGAAGACGGGAAGTTTATCATACGCAACGTCCCCAATGGGAGACATTACTAGGAATAGAAAATGTCTCCTACTCTGTTTAAAGTTTTATCCTTTTTTCATGCGGCACTTATCGCTGCAATATTTTACATCGGCCCAGACTTTTTCCCATTTTTTTCGCCAGGTAAATGGTCTTTTACAAACAACACAAATCTTAACGGGTAAATGTTGTTTTTTTACTGTTTTCATGCGATTAAAATCTGTCTGAATTATATAAAAATAAATTTTTGCAGAATATAGAGAAGCCCAATTATCGTTTACTTATTTTATTTAGCGAAATAGTTTTTTGCCGGGTACATTTGAATCGGGCTATTGCAGAATTTCTATTTTTTAAATGCTTTTGGCTAATGCCAGAGTTTACTCTCTTCCTCCATAAATTAAAACTGCTGCGTTTTAATTCTCTTCGCATTAGTGCAATTACATCAGCTTCTGAGAAATCGAATTGTATTTTTATGGCTTCAAAAGGCGTTCTGTCTTCCCAAGCCATTTCAATTATCCTATCAATATCTTTTACTTCCATTAAAGTATTTTTTAAAATGATGTTCGTTTTCATTTAAAGATTACTGGTAATTCTGGAGAGAAAATTATTTAATGGTCACCTATTTATCTATTAACAGTTCTTTCGGCGAATTTGTTGCATTTATAGCTAAAAAAGACATTGCTTTTTTTCAAGTATTGCTATATAAAAAAATTTGAATTAGAGATAAGAAAAGAAATCGCTTCAAAAGAGTCGCCGAATAAATGAAGTTTTGATACCTTATTGTATTCTTGTTTATTTTCTATTAAGGTATTAGATAAAAATATTAAAGGCAGCGACTTTTAACAGTAAAAATTGGAAACGGGATTTTTTGCCACAGAGGCACGGAGACACAGAGGAAATACAGCACAGAGGTTTTTTACTTTAGTGCCTAAGAGGAGGTTTGCCGGGAAGTAATGAAGACGGGAAGTTTATCTTACGCAACGTCTTTACAGTTCTCATTGCTAGGAAAAGACAATAACTGCAGAAATAATTTTAGTCTGGGTCTTCAAACACTATTAAATTTTTAATTCTTTTGGGTTGTGCAATCCTTTGCGTCAATAGTAATTGTCCAAATGGTGTAATTAAAGGTTTATTAATGTCAAGAAAATAAAAGAAAAATGTTAGCCGGGTAGTGCCTGTAAGTATTGATGGTAAATTTATGTCATCTCCAATTATTTTAATACCATCTTTGTCAAGGTATTTTTCTGAAAAAGTTGCTTGCCAATTAGGTCTTGGTTCATTTTCTATTTCTTGAGTGAATTCTCCAATGTCAATTTCATTTGCTTTTTTATCAATGCTTAATTCCAATAAAGTAACATCTGGATTTTCGTTCACAACGTATAGTCCGATTAGTTTCATCGAAGTTTTATGCATGGTGTAAAAATGTGGCGTACAACACATAAATATATGCAACTCCATGTATAAACATATGGACTAAACCAAAATTTATACAAGCATAGGAATAAAAAAGGACTGCTCTTCAGCAACCCTTTTAATAAACTCTTAAAACTAATCTATCGGTTTATAATCTTTAAACAAATTAAGCTTTGTGTTTTCTACCTGCTGGCGGTAAGCTTTCCACTGGTTCGCATAAAATTTATTTATACGTTGCACAGCTTCGTTAATATCTTCTTCTGCCATCATCACTAATTTTTCTTCCTGTGCGCCGGGTGCCACATTTTTAGAGCCGATATATTGTGCTGCTGTCTGATAAGATCTCATCACCGTTTGCCCACGGTCACGGTTAATACCTTGTTTATCGGACGGCTCGCCACTAATATATTCTTTAATAGCTTTAATACTATCTTGCATGGCTTTGGTAGCTTTTCTTAAAGAGTCAGCATCTTTACCCGTTACATCTTTTAACTGCGCCATCATTTTACTACATAGCTCTTCGCTTTCTGTAAGTTGGTCCATTCCTTCAGTTAGCTTATCACCAGACATTCTTAAACGGTCATACATTTTTTGTTGTGCCAGTTTAATGTCATTGCGATTTCCGAATCTTGGATCATCATTTACATTGATAAAAGTTGAATCTGATTCTTTATTCAATGAAACCACAATTTTATATCTGCCGGGTAATACTTGAAAACCTCTTGGTTCTTGTGCACCGGCTCTTGGTTTTGGTGAGCCTGGTTGACGATATCCTTTTTCATCCATGCTCCAGGATTCTCTGTTGAAACCAGCTTCTGTTTTCCATTTCAGGTTGCGGATGTTTTCGTTTTTATCGTTATAGATTTTTACAGTAACAGAATCGTTCCTTGTTTTTTTAGCAGCTGTATCTTTTGCTCCCCCAATAAAAAATGATATAGCAGCGCCACGGCTTCGGTTCGGCGCATCATACAAACCCATGGTACTCCACTCATAACCAGTGGCTGCACGGTATTGTGCCTGATAAGCATCTGGAGCAGGAAATACAGTTAGTTTTTTTGCCAACATTCCTTTTTCTGCCGCTACTTTTCTTAAAGGTCTGATGTCGTCCATTATCCAAAGGGCTCTACCAAATGTTGCGATTACTAAATCAGCTTCTCTTTCCTGAATGACTAAATCATACGTTGAAACAGAAGGATAATCATTTTTCCATTGTTGAAAAGATGAACCATTATCAAAACTTACCCAAAGACCTTGCTCAGTTCCAACGAAAATTAAATTAGGTTCTGTCGGATCTTGTATCATACATAAAGTATAGCCTGTTACTTTTTTCTCATCAACTATTCTTGTCCATGTTTTTCCAAAATCTGTTGTACGGAAAATATAAGGAGCAAAATTTCCACGACGATAATCATTGGCTACTACAAAAGCTTCACCTGCATTAAACCTTGATGCTTTTATTTGTGGAATCCAACAACCGGCAGGCATACCCGGAATTTTTCCACGGAAATTGGTCCATGTTTTTCCGCCATCGGTAGTTAGCTGCACATTTCCATCATCTGTACCTACCCAAATAACACCAGCCTGTTTTGTGGATGGCTCAATTGCCAGAATGGTACAATGGTTTTCTGCACCAGTAATATCCAATGTTAATCCACCAGTAGTACTTTGATCAATCTTTGCAGAATCGTTGGTAGTTAAATCGGGAGAGATAGTTTCCCAACTCACTCCTTTGTTAGTGCTTTTATGAACATGCTGACTGCCATAATAGATTGTATTTTTATCAAAAGGATCTTGTGCTATGGCAGCATTCCAGTTAAAGCGATAAATATTTTTTTCATCCTTGCCCAAATATGGCGGACGAATATTCCAACGTTCACCAGTTTTATAATTTACTCTGCCAACTGAACCGCCTTGGCTCATACTATACGCCCAACCGTCGCCGTTAGGATCTGGCATGGCATCAAAACCATCACCACCACCTATATTGCTCCAATAGTAATTGCGAATGCCACCATTTGTCCAGGTGTAAGCAGGGCCGAGCCAGCTTCCATTGTCCTGCATACCGCCCATTACATTATACGGCAATTCATTATCTACATTGATATGATAGAACTGACCTGCAGGAATTTTTTCATCGAACACCCAAGTCTTTCCTCTGTCTCTTGAAATACCGATACCACCATCATTTCCTTCAATAATAAGATTGGGATCTTCCGGATGTATCCACCATGCATGATGATCTGGATGAATACCAAAGTAAGGAAGCATTGTGCTAAATGATTTGCCACCATCTTCACTGAAAGTTACTGTGGAATGAATGTCATATATCCGATTTTCGTTTTTTGGGTCAACATATATTTCCTGATAATAAAAAGGACGGTCTGTAACTTCTTCCGCCTTGCTATTGATAAGTGTCCATTTAAAACCACCATCATCACTTCTGTATAAACCATTTTTTGTTGCTTCTATTTTTGCATACACTCTTGATGGCATACTTCTAGAAAAAGCAATACCGATACGGCCGATATTTCCTTTTGGCATTCCATCTGCATCAGATAATTTTTTCCAGTTCTTACCGCCATCTATTGTAATAAACATGCCACCGCCCGGGCCGCCGCTGCTCATTCTCCACGGTAAGCGATAATGCTGCCACATAGAAGCAATCAATTTATTAGGATTGGAAGGATCCATTACGAGTTCGGCACAACCTGTTGTATCATTTGCAAAAAGAATACGGTTCCAGGTTTCGCCACCATCAGTGGTTTTATAAACACCTCTCTCCGGATGTTGAGCATAAGGATTACCAATGGCACCAACATACACGGTGTTTGGATTGTTGGGATCAATAATCACCCG